>WLWD01003643.1_pt1 | contig 63371 bp, 40 predicted proteins | sample 6712731 | NCBI WGS metagenome assembly WLWD01 (sample SAMN12718690, study PRJNA576275) | sponge metagenome | isolation source: marine sponge | host: Mycale hentscheli | place: New Zealand: South Island, Marlborough, Capsize Point | collected 2014-11-01
GTGTGGAGTGTGAGGGACATGTGTGTGGTGTGGAGTGTTGAGGGACATGTGTGTGGTGTGGAGTGTTGAGGGACATGTGTGTGGTGTGGAGTGTTGAGGGACGTGTGTGTGGTGTGGAGTGTTGAGGGACGTGTGTGTGGTGTGGAGTGTTGAGGGACGTGTGTGTGGTGTGGAGTGTTGAGGGACATGTGTGTGGTGTGGAGTGTTGAGGGACATGTGTGTGGTGTGGAGTGTTGAGGGACATGTGTGTGGTGTGGAGTGTTGAGGGACATGTGTGTGGTGTGGAGTGTTGAGGGACGTGTGTGGGTGGAGTGTTGAGGGACATGTGTATGGTGTGGAGTGTTGAGGGACATGTGTGTGGTGTGGAGTGTTGAGGGACATGTGTGTGGGTGTGGAGTGTTGAGGGACATGTGTGTGGTGTGGAGTGTTGAGGGACATGTGTGTGGTGTGGAGTGTTGAGGGACGTGTGTGTGGTGTGGAGTGTTGAGGGACGTGTGTGTGGTGTGGAGTGTTGAGGGACATGTGTGTGGTGTGGAGTGTTGAGGGACATGTGTGTGGTGTGGAGTGTTGAGGGACATGTGTGTGGTGTGGAGTGTTGAGGGACGTGTGTGTGGTGTGGAGTGTTGAGGGACATGTGTGTGGTGTGGAGTGTTGAGGGACGTGTGTGTGGTGTGGAGTGTTGAGGGACATGTGTGTGGTGTGGAGTGTTGAGGGACATGTGTGTGGTGTGGAGTGTTGAGGGACATGTGTGTGGTGTGGAGTGTTGAGGGACGTGTGTGTGGTGTGGAGTGTTGAGGGACATGTGTGTCGTGTGGAGTGTTGAGGGACATGTGTGTGGTGTACACGAAGTTGTGGGTATATGTCAAACTGTATTGTATTTGTTGTGAGTGTGTGTGTATTTGTGAAAGAGAGAGTAACACTGTTTCTTCTTTAGATCCTAGTCTTTAGATCCCCATCTTAATCCCATATCCCTCTCTCTCTGTATGTTTATGTGTATAGAGTTGCATATCACTGTATTTCTTTAGATCTTCCGTCCCAATTCCATTTATGTGTTTGTGTATGTACATGTGTATAGAGCTGTATATCATGGTATTCCTTTATATCTCCTGTCCCAATCTGGTGTGTGTGTGTGTGTGTGTGTATCAGGGTTGTGGCAATTACAGGAGTAAAGTAATCAATTACAATTACAATTACTTAAAAATTTTGCTTCTAGATTACAATTACAATTACCAATTACACCTTTAGGAACTAATTATACAACAAATCTGTTAGCAATTACATACAATTACATCACATCGCCTCCTCAGGATAAGTGGTCATGTAATAGGGCCCACAAAGTTTGTAATTTTGTTTTAATTCAGCCATGTGCTTTAAAACTGACCCTTTACCAAAGTGGTCTTTGACCCCAACTACTTGCCAATTACAGGTATGCAATTACAATTACAATTACAGCAGATGGTGTAATGATTACAGCTAATTACAATTACCACAACATTGGTGTGTATAGGTGTGTGTATAGAGCTACCGTATTTCCTAGATTACTTCGTGCCCTCGATTAGACCGCGCCCTCGAATAGACCGCGCATTGTTTGTTTTACCGAATGTAATAGTACATGCCCTCGAATAGACCGCGCAATTGACTAAAATGATTGACGACCATTACCAAATGAATTAAATTGACGCTATTTATCCGATCGCACACGAAAAATTGAAATACCGGTATTGCATTGTGATTTATATGGTAATTGGTGTGTGCATTGCTATTTTGAATTTTGGATGGACGAGGTACAGATTTCAGATCCAGGTACCAGTTCATCTACCAGTACTTCTTTACCTATAAAAAAAGAAAAACTGGCGGTGAAGGAATTAGACCATGCCCTCGAATAGTCCGCGCACAGTTTGTGGGCTTGAAAAGAATATAGTCCGCACGCGGTCTTCGAGGAAATACGGTACATATCATGGCATTCCTTTAGATCCTCCCTTATTTCTCTCCTTCTCTGTGCATGCGCGTGTGTGCATATAATTGTATTTCTTTAGATCTTCCAGCCCAGTCCCTTATCTGTGTGTGTGTGTGTGTGTGTGTGTGTGTTGTGTGTGTGTGTGTGTAGAGCTGCATATCATGGTATTTCTATAGATCCTCTGTCCTAATCACTATTTCAAATTTCTGTGTTTGTGGAACTTCCTGTTCTTAGATCTCCTGTTTCATTCATGTATTTCATATTTTATTTTATTCAGGTTATTCACTGGTATTGTTATATTTTACATGTTCTTAGCTTCGAAAAGAGTTCACATTTATATGCAACAATCAATCTGCTGTGGTGAATGCTATGACTGAGTGGAGGAAGTGGGAGGCCAAGCTTTTGCTATATGGGGAAGTTGAGTCTAAAACTAGCAAGGCTCTTCAAAAGAAGTTAATGGGTAAGTGCTTTAAATAATAATTTTGTGTCTTTTTCATGAATGTGATTTCTCTATAGATGTTGAGCAGGAGTGTGATACTGCGAAGGCATTACTGTTGCTGGAGCACGCTCTGTATGCGAGGGCTATAAGGAATAAGAAAAGGATTATTCACTATCGTGATGAAGTAAGAGTTATTGCATGACATACATATATATGAGGGAGGGGAAGTTTGAAAGTGGGCAGGAAAGCTGAGAGGGAAGTTTGAGAGTGGGCGGGGAAGTTTGAGAGTAAGGAAGGGAAGTTTGAGAGTGGGAAGGGAAGTTTGAGAGTGTGTGGGAAGTTTGAGAGTGGGCGGGAAGTTTGAGAGTGGGCGGGGAAGTTTGAGATTGGGCTTGGAATTTTGAGAGTGGGGCCGGAAGTTTGAGAGTGGGCGGGAAGTTTGAGAGTGGGAATGGAAATTTGAGAGTGGGAAGGGAAATTTGAGAGTGGGAAGGGAAATTTGAGAGTGTGTGGGAAGTTTGAGAGTGGGCAGGAAGTTTGAGAGTGGGCAGGAAGTTTGAGAGTGGGCAGGAAGTTTGAGAGTGGGAAGGAAAATTTGAGATTTGAAGGGAAGTGTGAGAGTTGGGCGGGAAGTTTGAGAGTGGCGGAAGTTTGAGAGTGGGCGGGGAAGTTTGAGAGTGGGCGGGGAAGTTTGAGAGTGGGCGGGGAAGTTTGAGAGTGGGAAGGAAGTTTGAGAGTGGGAAGGGAAGTTTGAGAGTGGGCGGGGAAGTTTGAGAGTGGGCGGGGAAGTTTGAGATTGGGTGGGGGCGGGACGTTGAGAGTGGGCGGGAAGTTTGAGAGTGGGAAATGGAAATTTGAGATGGAATGGAATTTGAGAGTGGAAGGGAAATTTGAGAGTGTGTGGGAAGTTTGATAGTGGGCAGAAGTTGAGAGTGGGGCAGAAGTTTTGAGAGTGGTGCATGAAAGTTTGAAGTGGCGGGGAAGTTTTGAGAGTGGGCGGGGATTTGAGAGTGGGCGAGAATTTTGAGGTGGGCGGGCAGTTTGAGAGTTGGCAGTGGAAGTTTGGAGAGTGGGCGAGAAGTTTGCGAGTGGAGGGAAGTTTGAGATGTGGGCGGGAGTTTTGAGAGTGAATGGAAATTTGAGAGTGGAAGGGAAATTTGAGAGTGGGAAGGGAAATTTGAAGAGTGTGTGGGAAGTTTTGAATTGGCAGTAATTTGAAGAGTGGGGCAGGAAGTTGCTAGTTTGCCGGAAGTTTGAGAGTGTGCGGGAAGTTTTTGAAGAGTTGGGCGAGAAGTTTGATATTGGGCGGTAAGTTTGGAGAGTGGTTGGGCGGGGAAGTTGAGAGTGGGCGGGGAATTTTGAGAAGTAGAAGGGAAGTTTGAAGTGGGAAGGAAGTTTGAGAGTGGGCGGGACGTTTGAAGTGGCGGGGAAGTTTGAAGAGTTGGCAGGGAAGTTTAGATTGTGCGGGGAAGTTTTGAGAGTGGGCGGTAATTTGAGAGGGGGCGGAAGTTTGAGCGGTGGCGGGAAGTTTGAAGTGGGAAGGAAATTTGAGAGTGTGTGGGAAGTTTGAGAGGTGGGCGGGTAAGGTTTGAGCGTGTGCAGGAGTTTGAGATGGGCAGGAAGTTTTTAGATGGGCTGGGATTTTGAATCTTGGGCGGGGAAGTTTGAGAGTGGGGCTGCACCGATACTAGCCAGGGTTTCATACGGAGGGGGACTGGCCCTGGGATCTCTCGCCACCCCACCCCCCAGAATTTTTGAGAGTTGAATACTAGGATGTGCATGCACAGTATGGGGAGCGAGCTGGCCCAGCTGTAGAGGCAATTTGATTCTTCTATTGATATATTTATGTATATATATATATAAACAAACACATAAACCAAAATTTCATTATCACCCCCTGATAGTGTCTTGCTCGCTCGCCGTCTGAAGGACTAGTACCCAACACCAACTACTGTAGTCAACGACAACGACAATATTCATAGTTTAGTTTTATAGCCAAACTAGAATCACTGTGTTAGAGACCTCAAACCACACCCTGAACACCCTTAGCAGAGCTAAAAATAGCTGTCCGGATATGGACATTTGCTGGTCAAATATCAACTTGATTGGACATTAGAAAAATAGCTTTTTTATTATTACTTATAAGGTACTACAGCTAGTAAGTATGCATTTATTGTCCGGAAAAATTTAGTGGATATCCAACCAAAAAGTGATTTTGTTCAGATATTAGACTGCACAAACAGAAATTGTTATTTTTAGTATTTGTACCATGCTTTCCATGAATCTTGACTATCGAGTGCTGTCCAGAAATGCCGTAAAATGTCCATCCCATCCCACGGTCCCATGGGATTGTGGGACATTCCATGTGATGTCCACCTGTCCCTCTCATTCATGCATGGGACCATAGGACATCCACGGGATGTCCACCTGACCCTCTTGTAGGTACATGTGTTTGTCCCACTGTCCATCCCATCCCACTATTCCATGGGACCATAAGACATTCCACGGGATGTCCACCTGTCCCTCTCACAGATGCGTGTGTATCCTCCTGTCCATCCCATCCCACGATCCCATGAGATCTTGGGACATTCCACGGGATGTCCACCTGTCCCTCTCACAGATGCATGTGTGTCCCACTGTCCATCCCATCCCACTATCCCATGGGACATTCCATGGGATGTCCACCTGTCTCTCTCACAGATGTGCATATATCCTCTTGTCCATTCCATCTCACGATCTCATGGGATCTTGGGACCTTCCACGGGATGTCCACCTGTCCCTCTCACAGATGCGTGTGTATTCTCCTGTCTATCCCATCCCATTCTACGATCCCATGGGATCATGGGACATTCCATGAGATGTCTACCTGTCCCTCTCACAGAAGCGCGTGTGTCCCACTGTCCATCCCATCCCACTATCCCATGGGACCATAGGACATTCCACGGGATGTCCACCTGTCCCTCTCACAGATGCACGTGTATCCTCCTGTCCATCTTATCCCACGATCCCATGGGATCTTGGGACATTCCACGGGATGTCAACCTGTCCCTCTCACAGATGCATGTGTGTCCCACTGTCCATCCCATCCCACTATCTCATGGGACATTCCATGGGATGTCCACCTGTCTCTCTCACAGATGTGCATGTATTCTCTTGTCCATTCCATCTCACGATCCCATGGGATCTTGGGACATTCCATGGGATGTCCACCTGTCTCTCTCACAGAAGCACTGTCCATCCCATCCCACTATCCCATGGGACCATAGGACATTCCACGGGATGTCTACCTGTCCCTCTCACAGATGCATGTGTGTCCCACTGTCCATCCCATCCCACGATCCCATGGGACCAAGGGACATTCCATGGGATGTCCACCTGTCCCTCTCATAGATGCGCGTGTATCCTGTTCCTCTCACAGAAGCGCGTGTATCCTATTGTCCATTTCATCCCACGATCCAATGGGACCATGGGACATTCCATTGAATGTCCACCTGTCCCTCTCATAGAAGCGCGTGTACCCTACTGTCCATCCCATCCCATGGGACCATGGGACATTCCACGGGATGTCCACCTGTCCCTCTCACAGATGCATGTATGTCCCACTGTCCATCCCATCCCACGATCCCATGGGATTGTTGGACATTCCACGGGATGTCCACCTGTCCCTCTCACAGATGCGCGTGTATCCTCCTGTCCATCCCATCCCACGATCCCATGGGACCATGGGACATTCCATTGGATGTCCACCTGTCCCTCTCATATAAGCGCATGTACCCTACTGTCCATCCCATCCCATGGGACCATGGGACATTCCATGGGATGTCCACCTGTCCCTCTCACAGATACATGTGTGTCCCACTGTCCATCCCATTTCACGATCCCATGGGATCATGGGACATTCCATGGGATTTCCACCTATCCCTCTCACAGATGCGCGTGTATCCTCCTGTTCATTCCATCCCACAATCCCATGGGACCATGGGACATTCCATGGGATGTCCACCTGTCCCTCTCACAGAAGCGCGTGTATCCTACTGTCCATTCCACGATCCCATGGGACCATGGGACATTCCATGGGATGTCCACCTGTCCCGCTCACAGAAGCGGGTGTATCCTACTGTCTATCCCATCCCACGATCCCATGGGATCATGGGACATGCCATGGGATGTCCACCTGTTCCTCTCACAGAAGCGCGTGAATCCTCTTGTCCATCCCATCCCACGATCAAATGGGACCATGGGATATTCCATGGGATGTCCACCTGTCCGTCTTACAGATGCGTGTGTATAGTGCTGGGCGATATACCGGAATTATCGTTACACCGCGATAAAAATGTTGATATCGCGGAGTCGATATGTGCTGTTAATCCAGACGGTATTATTGGTTAACGGTAACTCGCGCGATATCGTTGGTACGGGTCGTCAATTGACCACGGGCTTACCGCGCGCATGGCAATTTTGAGGAGCAGCCGTTTTTTGCTTGCTGCACTGCTTAGCAATTGTAGTGTTAATTTAGCTAGCTATGGCTGCAAGAGCTCCAGTGTGAGGATAGTACCTAAAGCTAATACTGTTTCACCTGTATGGATTTACTTTGGGCTGGAAGCAGATGGACAAGGCAAGCTCATTTCAAAGGAGATAGCAATTTGTAGACTTTGCAATAGCAGAACATCTACAAAGGGAGGCAGCACCAGCAATCTTTTCAGCCATCTCAAAAATCATCACCCTAAGGATGCTTACTTAAAGTCTGCAAGCAGCAAACCTGCGAAGTCCAGCCATCAGCCATCCAGCCATCAGTCATCTTCATCATCTCAGCCTACGCTAGTAAGTGTCGTGGACAAGCTAAAGCCATATAATAGAGATGGGAAGAAATGGCAAGACTTGACAAACTCTGTCACATTTTGCTTGTGTAAGGACATGCTTCCAATTTACACAGTAGAGAAGCCTGGGTTTCAGCGAATGTTGAAAAGTTATGACTCACAGTACCAACTTCCATCCAGAAAGTATTTTTTCGAGACTGCGATTCTTAAGTTCTACAACCAAGAGAAGGAGAGAGTTGTGGCAGAGTTAAGCCTGATCAAGAACTTTGCTGCTACCACTGACATGTGGTCTAGTGAGATGGGTCAACCATTCTTGCCATATACCGTTCACTTTAAAGACAATGAATGGAAACTGCGAACATACTGCTTGCAGGCATTGTACTTACCTGTGGACCACACTGCAAGTAACATTGCAGACGCCTTATTATCTACTCTTGAGAATTGGAGTTTGATTTATACAAACAAAATCCTTTTCTTTATGTGTGTATGTGTGTGTTAGAGGGGTGGGAGAAGGGAAAGTAGTAAGGGGAGAAGTTCACATAATTGTGGAATTATTTAGACTCTTAAAAATCTAATATATATAATCTGAAATAAAAATGACTAATGAAACCTAAACTGCCAATCCCTCCATAATGTAAACCCTACACACAATGAGCGCTAAACTGCCAATCCCTCCATAATGTAAACTCTACACGCAGTGAGCGCTAAACTGCCAATCCCTCCATAATGTAAACCCTACACAGTGAGCGCTAAACAATGTTTATATGTACTTGACATATTTAATATCACATTAATTCATTCAGTTCATTATTGTTTAGATCTAGATTAAACAGATCTTTGGCATGGCCACGATTACCATGTTTTGGTCATAATCTTCACTTGGCGGTCACTAATTCAGTGACAGGTAAACAGAGCTTTGGGTTTGTGCCGGAAGATTGTTAGTGCTTTCTCTTTCAGCTGGAAGAAGAAACGAGATTTGGCAGAAGTACAGCGATCACTGAATCTCCCTTTACATTCCATCAAGTCCGACTGCTCAACGCGATGGGGATCAACACAAGTCATGATTGACAGGATCTTGGAACAGAAGGATGCTATTCGTCAAGTGCTGCAGGCAGACAGCAAAACTAAGCACTTGAAACTAACATGGCAAGATTTGGATGTTCTGGAGTCTATCAAAAGTGCATTCGGTCCATTAGACGAGTTCACTGATGCTCTTTCGGGTGAATCAGAAGTCACAGCTTCCTCAGTTAAAGCTGTTTTACATGTACTTGAAACAGATGTGTTAAAGGTGGATACAGTAAATGATACCACATTAACCAAGGATATTAAGAAGTTTGTGATGGAGTATCTTGTGGACAAGTTGAGCCGGCTGACATCCAAAACCTTCTAAATAAAGCCAGTTATCTGGATCCTCGGTTTTGTGATGTGTACATGAGTGATGATGCAAGGAAATTGGTGAAACAGATGATTATTGAAGAAGGAGGATTACTGCTCAGTCGTTTGAACTCATCTGAGTCCGTTACTGAGGAGTGTGCACCAAGTAACCCACCTCTATCAAAGAAACGAAAACTTGGTGCTTGGCTGGAGAAAGCAGGCGAAGTGCTCAAGATGATGATCAGAGGGAGTCATCATCATTGACCAGCCTACAACGTGTGCAAAAAGAAATTGAACATTATGAAAAACTTCCCCATGCCGATGCAACGTCCCATCCACTTGAGTGGTGGAAAGTACACTGTAAGCAGTTTCCTGCACTTTCATTGCTGGCTAAGCAATATTTGTGTGTATGTGCATCAAGTTCTTCTTCGGAGCGTGTTTTTAGCACGTCTGGAGTCTGGACACATTGTTTTGAAGCGAAGATCGTGCCTAAAGCCAGAAAAATCAACATGTTAGTTTTTTTAGCAAAAAATTTGTGATTAGTTAGCTACTATGATATTTTCATTTCTAAACATTTTCAAATTAAACTAACGATTTCCTTAAATGTTTAAATTGACTGTATTAATTTTATGTACGATGTACTATAAAATATTTTTAAAAAAAGAAGAAATATCGTGATATATCGCCATATCGTGATAATTTCAAATGATATCGTATCGCCTGTCATTACTCAATATCGCCCAGCACTACGTGATGTTCTGCATTCTATAAAGTGGTCTCCAGAGAGTTGGTGACAAAAACTAGCAACCGCCATTTTCCACTTGTCGCAAAATACGTCCCTGGATACGCCCTTTTATCCTCGTTTAAGAGCCAATGGAATAATACTTTCAGTAATTTGTACATATAAAGCATTCATTCTTTCTCAACAATAACCCTAAACTGAAAATAGTGATGTGCAACATCGTACAGAAGAATATCATTACTATTTAATGTCATATAGCTCATAAATGCAAGATTCCTGGTTGTTCTACCGTATTAGTACTGGATGGGAATATGAAGAACAGACGAGTTGTCTGCAATGCCAGAGATACAGGGTATGTTAGCTATGGCTCCAAGTATTGCTATAGTCATGAGATTAGGTCCTGTGACCCCACTGCCTCTCCCAGTGATGCTGGTAAAAAATATAGTATTGGTTGTATTGTATTTAACCACTACTTTATTGTATCAAGCCCTTCCACAGTCAATGCTCTCTACCACCAAAGATGCAGCTGGTGGCCCAATAGTGGAATCAGTTCTGAACAAGAAAACCTTGCACAATAAAACCTTGTATGAGGTATATATTTTAAAAAAGTTACCTGCATTTCAGTGAACTGTATTATTTTTTTTAATGATAGGTTTTGTGGGGGGTTGGGTATTCTGAAGTTCATACCATTTGGGAAGTAGCCGAAGTACTTCCTATTTCAGTTATAGCCAATTTTGAGGACTTCCTATTTCAGTTAAAGCCAATTTTGAGAGAACAACTGCCCATGAAGAGCATGTAGCAGCTTATGGTGTGGATAGCTGCACTTTCATCACAACTACATGCTCTAGTCCACCACCCAAGCAGCCCAGAATCACTAGACCAGTACTGGAGGATACTACTGGGTTAGTTGATGCCAAGCAGCCCAGAATCACTAGACCAGTACTGGAGGAGACTACTGGGTTAGTTGATGCCAAGCAGCCCAGAATCACTAGACCAGTACTGGAGGATACTACTGGGTTAGTTGATGCCAAGCAGCCCAGAATCACTAGACCAGTACTGGAGGAGACTACTGGGTTAGTTGATGCCAAGCAGCCCAGAATCACTAGACCAGTACTGGAGGAGACTACTGGGTTAGTTGATGCCAAGCAGCCCAGAATCACTAGACCAGTACTGGAGGAGATTACTGGGTTAGTTGATGCCAAGCAGCCCAGAATCACTAGACCAGTACTGGAGGAGACTTACTGGGTTAGTTGATGCCAAGCAGCCCAGAATCACTAGACCAGTACTGGAGGAGACTACTGGGTTAGTTGATGTTTTGTAATACAATTTTTAGTATTTGTTGCTGCTGTTTAGTGTTTTAGGGTGTTTTAAAATAAACCAATAGATTTATCCTGCAACTCACTGAAGGACAAGAGTGTACCAAAAACTAGTCGAAATGCAGGTGCTAATTTGTGTAATTAGCCTCACATTTCACTAATAAGGGTTTCACATTTCAACTGTGTTAGGAATCTTAGCAGGTATATGGCCATGTGGCATAATTAGCCTATTATCGGAACTTTTCTTAGCAGAATCCAAAACACAAGTTCATGGTGCTTTGCATAGTTATCTTAAAGCTGCATTTACTGCAAAAAATATAAGTAAGTTTTACAAGTAAAGCCAATTAAATAGAATACTTGGTGTGTTGACTTTGCAGGATACATTTGTTACGATGATGGGTGCCACTTAGCAAAATTTTCAAAAAATTCTGCTAGGTGCAACGTAAGCTATGAATGCTCACTGTTAGCTGAAAAAGACTTTGTCATTGATAAAATGCACATGAGAGGGCACATAGACAGTTGGTGCAAAGAACATTGCGACCCGAATAAAACGCCAGATTTAATTAATGTAAGTTAGTAATTATTAGGGCAATGAGAGATCCTACTTTCATTACTATGTATGTATAGGTTGACACTGAGGTTTGTGAACAAACGTTTTCCTGGCTGTCGCGGTATGGAAGAATGACTCAAAGATGTCCCAAAGCACATTTATGTTCTTTCTGCTTTACGTATGTGAACTACACAACATAAGGGAAGAAAATAAAATTAACAGAACTTCATTATTGTGATGTGTTTTTTGCCTGTGAAATTCGATAATCTATTTTGTATAATGTATAATAAAGTCAAAATTCATCGTGTGATCAAGCAATCCTACCAACAATAGTATGTACATGAATAGTACACAAAACAAGTGGACATCCTATGGAGTGTTTGGAAACCATTGAAATTATAGACAAAAGGACACTCATGTATTAAGAGGGACAGGTGGACATCTCCTGAAATGGGCCATGTTCCCATGGGACTGTGGGATGGGATAGACATGAGACACACACTCATCTGTGAGAGGGACAGGTGGACATCCCGTGAAATGTCCCATGGGATTGTGGGATGGGATGGACAGTGGGACACACGCGTATCAGTGAAAGGGACAGGTGGACATCCTGTGGAATGTTCCATGGAATCATGGGATGGGATGGACAGTGGGACACACGCGCATCAGTAAAAGGGACAGGTGGACATCCCGTGGAATGTCCCACAATCCATGGGATCATGGGATGGGATGGACAGGAGGATACACGCGCATCTGTGTGAGGGACAGGTGGACATCCCATGGGATTTCCCAAGATTCCATGGGATAGTGGGATGGGATGGACAGTGGGATGCACGCGCATCTGTGAAAGGGACAGGTGGACATCTCATGGAATATCGTATGGTCCCATGGGATCATGGGATAGGATGGACAGTGGGACACACATGCAGGGACTGTCCTATGGTCCCATGGGATCATGGGATGGGCGTGGGATACACACACAACTGAGAGAGGGACAGTTGGACATCCCGTGGAATGTCCCATGGGACCATGGGATGGGCAGTGGGATACGCACGCAACTGAGAGAGGGACAGTTTGACATCCCGTGGAATGTCCCAAGGTCCCATGGGGCTGTGGGATGGGATGGTTTGTGCGACACACATATCTGAGAGAAGGACATTTGGACATCCCGTGAAATGTCCCATGGTCCCATGGGATCATGGGATGGGATGAACACACATACCTGTGAAAGGGACAAGTGGACATCCCGTGTAATGTCCTATGATCTCATGGAATCATGGGATGGGATGGACAGTGGGACACACATGCATCTGCAAGAGGGACAGGTGGCAATCCCGTGGAATGTCCCATGGTCCCATGGGATCGTGCAATGGGATGGGTTGTGGGACACACACACGTCTGAGAGAAGGACAGGTGGATATCCCGTGGAATGTACCATGGTCCCATGGGATCGTGCGATGGGATGGATTGTGGGACACACATGCATCTGTGAGAGGGACAGGTGGACATCCCGTGGAATGTCCCATGGGATTGTGTGATGGTATGAATTGTTGGACATACACGCATCTGAGAGAAAGACAGGTGCACATCCTATGGAATGTCCTATGGTCCTATGGGATAGTGGGATGGGATGGACAGTGGGACACACATGCATCTGCAATAAGGACATGTGGACATCCTGTGGAATGTCCTATGGTCCCATAGAATCATGGGATGGGCAGTGGGATACACAAGCAACTGCGAGAGAGACAGTTGGATGTCCCGTGAAATGTACCATGGTCCCATGGGATCACGGGATGGGATGGTTTGTGGGACACACACACATCTGAGAGAAGGACAGTTGGACATTCCGTGGAATGTCCTATGGTCCCATGGGATCATGGGATGGGCAGTGGGATACATATGCATGAGTGAGAGGGACAACTGGACATCCCAGGGAATGTCCCACAATCCCATATGGGACCGTGGGATGGGATGGACATTTTACGGCATTTCTGGACACCTATGTGACTATCTCACTATCTGTATGCAACTTGAGTTCTATAACCATGGTAATCACGTGTAAATGCCCCTCCCACCCCCTTTCCAATGGGGCCAGAAAATGCACTACATAAAACCGTTCATCACAACCATTGGAGGACACTTTCTAAAATAAATAAATAAAATACAACTGTGTGAACTGTCTTCATGCACATTATATAAATGCTGAATCCGAAACAAACAAAAAATTCGAAACAATTAGTTTTTAGAATTAGAAAATGGCTTTGTTTTAGGATAACATAATTGAGTAATAGGTAAAGTATACCTCTAACTGAAAACTATTTTAACATGCTAGAAAATATGTCAGCGTTGAGGTTCAGAGAGGTTGAAGAAAGAATGTATACCCTCCTATCAGTCCCTATGATTTAGTTTACTGTTGCCATGACTACACTATTCACCTGCAATACAATTCCCCACAGCAACTGTGATGACCAAAACGTGCCTAGTACAATGAGCACAAATTACAAGATATTCATAAGGATGTTTCCCTATAGAGTATACAATGTAATACATAGCCTCTTCAAGGCTTATGAATGGGGGGGGGGAAACAGAAAATCTGGTAAATGGTCGTCACACTAGCAAACCCTATGACATGGTGATCAAACCTCAAATGTAGCGACAAGTTAGCATGATGATACTTTACCTTGTTGTTTGTAAGCCTCAGTGGTGGCCTTGTCCTCATCACTGATCTCAGTAGTTTACAAACTATGGTTGGACAAATTGTCCAGACTTTCGGAAGAGTCTTTTTTAGGTCTGTTTATCAAAACTGAGCCATTTAGTGCATAGGACCAAACACTGATCAGTGTGAAGTATATACTGTTAGGTAAAGATGTGCATCAAAGTAGTGTGTGTTACCAAAAAAGGGTGTGGCTAAGTACACGGGAGTCTCTCCCCTAGCCAAAAATCCTCTATGAAGCCTGCTAGTACATTTGGCATACTGATAGGGAGGGTACATAATGTACAGCTGGCTAACATTAAAACAAATTGATATAATTCAATGATGACCAAAACGTGCCTAGTACAATGGTTAAAGCACAGATTACAAGATATTCATAAGGATGTTTCCCTATAGAGTATACAATGTAACACATAGCCTCTTCAAGGCTTATGAAGGAAAAAAAGAAAAAGAAAAGAAGAAAAAAAACTTTCAGAAAATATGGTAAATGGTTGTCACACTAGCAAACCCTATGACATGATCAAATCCTCAATGGTACGCGACAAGTTAGCATGATGATCCTTTACCTTGTTTGTAAGTCTCAGCAGTGGCCTTGTCCTCGTCACTGATCTCAGTAGTTGGACAAATTGTCCAGACTTTTGGAAGAGTATTTTTTAGGTCTGATATTCTATCCCACATGTTTATATCAAAACTGAGCCGTTTAGTTAGGGTTGGGCGGTATCGCGGTATTTAGTCACGGTACGATAAAAAAAATTATACCGAGTAACGCGGGAAATACCGCGATAAATTGCGCATGCGCAACGCATAGAGTTCCAGCTGTATTTTACCGTTTTTAGTGATGGCGTCTGGACAGCAACTTACCGAGAAATGCGGTACAAAATCGGCTGTTTGGAAGTATTTCGGTTTAATCGCGGATGATAGTGGCGGAGGCAGCCAACAGGACAATCCTGTTTGTCGAATTTGCGGCGTGCAAGTTAGGGCAGCTACTGGGAACACTTCGAACTTGCTATCGCACCTAAAGAACAAACACCCCAAGGTTCATAGTAAAGTCAGGCTCCTGATGAAGAGAGAAGGTGAGAAACGGTCTGGAACGACTGACATCAATCAGCCAACACTTTCTTCTGTGCTATACGCAGTCCAGCCGTATGAAAGAGGCGGGAGACGATGGCTGGAGCTGACGGATTCTTGAATATCAACTTATAACTAAAATACTTGCTGAAAAAAAACTTTTTCTATCATTATTTTGACAATGACAATTCTCTCATTTATACACTTTAATTTAAATTTAAAAAAATAGTTGTTAGTTACTCATACCGCAATTAATTTTATAATACCGTACCGTAATGAGAATAACCCAATATCGCCCAACGTTTAGTGCATACGACCAAACACTGATCAGTGTGAAGTATATACTGTTAGGTAAAGATGTGCATCAAAGTAGGGCGGGAAAGTTTGAGAGTGGGCGGGAGAGTTTGAGAGTGGGCGGGAGAGTTCGAGAGTGGGAAGGAGAGTTTGAAAGTGGGAGAGTATGTTTGATATGTAAAATGGAGTTTGAGAGTGGGATGTGAAGCAAGATGTCGTTTGATAACTAAGCAGAGGAAGCGATTATTTGTTGTTGTTCGTAGTTTTTTTTTGTTGTTCGTAGTTTTTTTTGTTTTTTTTCTTTTGTTTTTTTGTCTTTTTGTTTTGATTAGTTTTTACAAATTGTAGGATGGACAATACTTGTGACCGTCTACAGGAAAATCGGGTACAATGTGGGCCCTATCAAACAAAATTTCTTTGCACTTACACATTCATCGGCATCCATATATTGAGCTCTCCGAGTTTTAAAGCCATTGCTTCAACCAGTTGATATATGCACCCTAACCGTTCCCTTCTGTTGGCTTATTTAATACATTTTTAAGAATTAAATCGATCTTTTCCCGACGTTTTACTCCCACTGTGTTGTGCCCAATTTTCCTATAGACCGTCACATTTAATGATATAGTTTTATTTAACTGTAAGTGTTATATATTTGTGTATATATTCTGTATAGGAATGCCCAGACATCGAGAAGGTTGTGGAGAAAATTGGGCAGAATGAAGCCTACGTATTGTGTTCTTACTCACCTGATGGACGGCTGTACTATTTGATAGTGGACAATGTATTTATGTTTTCCTGCGTTAACTTGCAGGATGCAATTATTGATTTAATTTGTTTTTATTACGTTTTGGATATTTCTTATCCAACAATGATGAACTCACTGTTAATTTTTATTCAACATTTTATTTTTAGTTTAACTACAGGTGTTGTGCCTTCATGTGTCATCAATTTATGTTCTAAACTGCAATAATTTTTTTTTTGTTTATATTATATCAAATTCAGTATAATGGGAAAAATAAAGTGTTATGATGGCACCATAAAGGTGCTGCAGAGGAAGAATTACCACAACACCACCTTGGGTGTTATGATAAGCACCCTAAAGGTGTTAATTGTTATGCTACAGATAGTGTTACCACAACACTTATTAGAGTGATATCATTTACACTTCTGGCAGTGTCATGGTTACCTGGCTGAAGCGTTAATTTCTCCCGGCACTGGGAACGCTCAATACAGTGTAACTGTAGCACTCCCGTTTTAACAGTGTAGATTTTCTATGAGTATGTGCTTTATTGGTAATATAATAGATTAATAGTAGTATAAGTATGCCTCCAATGGCTCCAGTGATATTTCCTACTGTGAATGAAGTAACACTAGCTGCAGCTGCAATTAAATAATATATTATATACATTTTTTTGTTGCTCCATTGTGCTATTATAATATGTTTTAGCTAGCTATTGTCTATCAGGATAATTAATATAGTACATATAATATTTAAGTTATATATTATTGCTTTACATTGTCAATGATTGCAAAATTTGATACTATGCTATACTGATTTTATATGTATATAACCTATAATAATTTTGTATAATTATTTAGAAATGTCTTTAACAATACAATCTATTCGATAACCTAAGTTCAACTATCAATTTTATACCTAACTGGGAGACTACATCTGATTCTGCTACTTTTTCTTTGTTGGTTGTACAGGTCTCATTTTGTGTGGAAATATTTGGTGTAGCATTAACTGTAGTGCTGATCACAGAATTATTTATATTAGAACCATCATCATCTAAGCAAATATGAACATAAAAATTATAATACAAATTTTACTTTAAGTAGCTTTTTAAATTACATTTACATTAGTATTAATTGAATGGCTAAGGTTTATAAGTGGCTTGTATTTGATAGTTCACTAAGAAACAACAAGTATATTCTACATGATTTTTTCATTATTAAGAGTTTATAAGAACTACTATAAACATTTTATATTTTATAACCTATAAAATAGAAGTTAAGATAGCATGTTCTTTTAATTTAAAAATATTCAAAATGTTACTACGTGGGTGTTATCATAATATTTCTATTTTATGACAAAAGACATTATTGCATTAGTAATAACACTGGAGATGACACTGACTCTCATCAAAATATTATTGTTAATGTTTAATATCATTAAAAAATAATACATAAATAAAGTATTTTTTGTTGTATTTCTTACCAGTAGTCAAATGATCAGTAGCTGAAGTATCTAAATATTAACATTTACAAATTTTATTCATCAAATTGTATTAGTTAGGCATTATTATGTCTGAGTAAGAGCTATTCCTAAGCAAAACTCATGCTTGCTGATATTTAAAATTACAAACTCATTTTTAATTTTCAGCAAATATGAATGACTGTTATAGGAATGTTACATTGTGGTAACTAAAAAATTATTTGCTATCCAGATTACATATGTAGTTGTCATGGTGTGTTCAACAGTGTTTGGTAATTCTCCAATAGGCATTGTACATTGACGAGCTGAGCTACTATAGAATGATATTTCAGCAATGTTAGTGATGTATCAAATACCAGAGTAATAATTCTAGCAGTAGTAGACAATGCTATATCACAACCTCTCACAAGATTATTACAGAATTGTTGTATATTAATAATTCCTATATGATTATTATCACCAAGAACTTGAGTAACGTTGGCACCTATTCCTCTGGTAGGACAGTTAAACATGACTACAGTGAATTCTCTCAACAACGGGCTCCCGAAGAACGGTCAGCCTCTCCACAGCGGTAGTTTTTAGTGGAACGAAACGTTTACAGTACAGTTCCAATAGTTTTATAGCCTCCGATGAACGGCCACCCCCGAATTCTTAACAACGGCCAGGGATAAATATCCTAGAGCGGTCAAAATAGTAAAATTATAGCTACATAATATATATATATATAATAACTGCTCTTAATAGCTAGTTACAAATGTCCAGCAGCGATCAGTGGTTCAAGAGTATCTTTCAATCTTTGTATATACCGTGGTGGACCGTATAAATCATAGGACTTTAGCCAGCATGTTTAATTGTGGAAGGACCCAGATTGCGCAGATTTTGAAGAATAAGATTCTGTGATGTCTCATCAATCTAATCAATAAAAAAAAATTGTCTAGAGTTCAGTGTTTAAAGATGTTAATGAAGCTTTATATAAATGGTATATGGCAGCTTGTTCTAAGAATATCTATCTTGCTGGACCTCAACTTATTGAAAGCGGAGCATATAGCCGATGTTCTTGGAAAACCAGAGTTTAAAGGCTCAAATGGATGGCTCACAAAGTGGAAGAACATGTATAACATCAAGAAAGTCAGAATTTGTGGTGAGTCTGGAGATGTGCATGGGGAAACTGTTCAATCGTGGAAGGAGAGGTTACCTGAAATACTTCGTGGCTATAGTAAGGAGGATATCTGGAATATTGATGATTTTGGAGAGCATTACCAGAAACTGGATTTGGGCAGAAAGGAAGGCATGCAGAGGTGGGAAGAAGAGTAAACAAAGGATAACAGTGGCATTTTTTGTTACAGCTAATGGAGAAAAAGAAAAGCCAGTTGTTATCTGGCACAGTGAAAATCCAAGATGTTTAAAACGATTTGACAAGACTGTCCTACCCGTGGCTTATTATAGCCAAAAAAACTCTTGGATGACAGGGGAATTGATGGAGGCAATTCTTACAAAATTGAACAGTCGCTTAGCCCATACTAATTGATGCATATTACTTTTAATGGATAACGCTGGTTGTCATCCTCCTCACCTAGAGACCATATTTAAGAACATAACCATTTGTTTTTTGCCTGCAAACACTACTTCGAAGTTGCAACCATTAGATTTTATCATAAAGAATTTCAAAGTTCACTATCGCACATTGCTATTGAAATATATAGTAGCCAAGATTGGTGAGTGAGTGGCCAAATCTGTCAACATTTTGGTGGCCATCAGATGGGTAGCACAGGCATGGGAGAAAGTGAAAGCAAGCACAATACTAAAAGAGGTGATTCAACAAGTCATTTGCATTGAAATGGATGACAACTCATGGGATGAATCACAATTCACAACAAGATGACGAAGAAAATGATGAAGAAGATGATGAAGCAGGTGGTAAAGATTCCGATCAACCAGAACCAGCAATTATAACATTCAAAGAAGCCATTGCTTCACTGGAAGAGGTGCAGCATTTTCTGGAAAGAAAAGGTCAATTGGCGGTGTCTTTTAAAGTTGGGTCAATATTTGACTCCATAGCAGCTATGCAAAGTAAATCACTAACACAGAGATCATTATTTTGACTATTTTTCACCTCAATAAACCATTCATTGGTCTATTTCTATTATATTAAGGATTATCATTGTTGCTTGGCATAATACTCTAAGAACCCCCGAAGAGAGGCAATTCTCTCAACAAAGGTCATACGATCTGTCCCCAAGACCGGTTGTTGTTCGGAGGTTTTACTGTATTTCAATAAGCTCTACTCAAGTGTATGTTGAAACTCCATTTGCATCAAATACTGTATTAAAGTCAAATATGATAGAAGCAGACGATGTAGATGTGTTGAGTGTTAGTAGTTGAGTTGCCCACATGTCTCCATCTAGTCCAGTTAGTGTGGGAATACTATCAAATAAAACACTACTACGTGGAGTATTACATACTCTACCAGAATTTGACACATTAGAACAATGTCCAGTGGCAGATGACCCTCTCTCTGATATAGCAGGATGATTCACTTCATAAGAACCTGGAAAAACTGTTCATTGCCATTTAAAGCACATAAACAATAATGTACTTCATGAAAATAATAATATTGTTAAACATTAGAATTTAGACAATTTATGAAAGTTGTTATTGCAAATGATTTTATTGAAAAATGTTTGCCCTATGGGTTGTAACAATCACTTAATATAACTGTAAAATTTCTTCTCTACTATTATTGGATATCACACTTCCTGATTTGTTTCATAAAAAAAGCTTATATCTTTTATTTTAATTTTAGGCTTTTGAGCACTTTCTAAGTCTATGGTGTCACGTAATGCTAATTTTTACATTAAGTTAGTGCAAGTCGATTAGATGACCTAACATGTGAATTCATGTAATATTCTGGACCTTGCATCTTCCAATAGGTTCTCTATTTTATTTGGCAAATACAATTAACAGTCTCCACCTTTTAGCTGATGTCTCAATACTAACCATTCTTTTCCTTTCAAACTCTAAAGCAGAAAATAAAATTGTTTCCGTGGCATTCCTGGTCATTATTGTAAGTATTATTAAATGTGTACATATTATATGCACACAACTATTTACATGACATAAAAATAACCAAAATTTTACAACAAATTTGAATTGATGAGTTTAATTGAAGAAAAAAATGCCAATAATATAACTCTATTGGTCTTGAATGTAGATCAGTAATCATAGGACTTACTCTGAGATAAGCTTGAAGCCAGCAATGAGGACATGATCACAACAATCATTATCTATTTCAAGCATAAGAACAAATGATTAATTACATATCCTGTAGATATTTTTAAAGTTAGTAGATAATAAGAACATGAACAGCTCATTTTGCACTATCTTGTTATTCCATGTATTTAATTTTCATGTATTTCATTTTGCCAATGCAATCCTGTTCATTACACATTAGCTTTTTGGCTACTTTTATAAATTAACCCTAAGTAATTATTAACTAATTTATTATTATAAAAACTCCATCGACATCTAATGTTTACATAATAATCTCTGATACAATGACCATATCTTCTTATTATAATAACATAATATTATAATTATGACATATCTTATGTAATCTAATTTTACATTAAGCTTCAAGGAAATGGTTTCATATGTACTGAAGTGGTAGATTTAAAAGCTATACTTTTTCTCTGGTCTAAAATATCTTTTGCAAACATCAAACTTTAATGGTAAGCATCTTCCAAATTAGATAAATTAAGTCCAGGAATTTAATTGTAATTCCTTTTTATCCTTGACAATTGTGGTACTGTACAAACTTGACTTCTATTAGTAAAATATTTCTTCCAAACATTCTTGGCAAAGGGCCAACTCATATAGTCTACATAAATTTACTCAGTGTACTCTTTACTTTCAGCTGCAATGGAATGAACAGGCTTTTTGTAATATTATGTTCTCAGAACCTTTCACTTCATATCATATTATGATTTGTACAGAGGAAGGGTAGACATGAAAACGCAATCTAAATTCTTTCCTCTTCATAAAATACATATCGCTATAGATTTCCGATATCCTGGTAGTTTATAGCTGATTCGTATAGCTGATTTTTCTTAAACCGTAATGAGTATCTCCATTATTATATGTCACTTTGGTTCCTTTTAGTTAAGAAATTATAGCCCGGTTAAATCTAGCTTCGCTGCTACGAAACAAAACCTTTGACCTACCTGAATATGCATCGTAGGTCACCGACGAGGACTATTCCATAAACTGAGGACTTAAAGACCCCGAGCAATTCTAAGCATAAATTCTTGCATCGTCCTTTGACTATACTATCTATTAAGAGCAAATGTCAGCACCAACTAGTATAATAATTATACTTGTACATTGTCCACTAATCCTTATGTTATTCTTGATGACATAAAACGTTTAAGATGCTATGTATTAGCCAGTGTCTGTGAGTCTAACCAGTAAATTTAATGGATAGAAAAAGTATAATCATTGTGTAGTCTGTGAATGTTCTTAAGGATGGCCGCACTACTAAGTGTTATGTTTAGTTACTGAAGTAACAATTTTGTAAAAACAAAAACTTTGCAACTTTTTTTTTAAACTAATTATTTTACAAAAACAAAACTTTATTGTTTTGATATTGAACCAAAATACAATATGTAGCTATTTTGCTTGTAGAACCTTTGTTCAATATCTGAATGGCTCAAATAATTTATTAATAAGGTATTTAAATAGATGGCATTTGCTATGCGGCACTATATATTAGTATTGTTCTAATATCATTATAATAAATTGGTTATTAGTAGTTGCAGCAGATTCCATAATTCACAATCAAGGCAATTATTTTCACTTTCCCCGTTACAATTTCAATTGCACCATTTTCCACATACATTTTTAAATGGGCAATTTATGTGCTATATATTACTTTAGGTTGCATAAACATTATTAACACCAAATCTCAAAAATGCCCAAAACTGAAAAAAATGTTAATAATGATATTTTGGCAACCTAAATTACATCTCAAAAATTTTGCTATTATCATAATCATTTAAGCTGAGAATGACTGAATCATTCACAAAGTTGTATAATTATTATGAAAAGGATTACCACCAGTAACCCCCTTTCTTCTTGTTTGATCACTATTAATGATTTTGCATGTTATGGAGTCACTAAGAAGTTTGATGGCTTTTTACTGTGACTTTCTCTATCAAGAATTACAGTGGTGATGTTTTTTTGTCATCCCTTAATTTTTTCAGAGCTTTGAATTGTTCATACTCTACATAGTTGTTGACATTTATAAACACATGCTCATTTGATCCACATTTGCTATCAATGATATGTATATGGTGGAAAAAATTGTAACCAAGATTATACATTAAGCTATTTTAGCTAGCACAATCACCACATAAAATGATAACAAAACAATAAAATGTTGCATATGGTTATATTTGGCAACTAACTACTGATAAATATATACACTCAATTATATTATGTTGCATATGTCACAGCCACTACAAATTAATCAGCTCAATTGGCCATAGGCAGAATTACTTTGTAGCTCCACATCATGCGCAGATTTCATTTCCTTGCTAATATTGATTTCATCGTATAAAACTTGGTTGGTTGTATCATTAGATTTTCTATGAGTAGACTTGACATGTGCATTATTGGTAATATAATAGATTAATCGCAGTAAAAGTATGCCTCCAATTGCTCCAGTTAAATTTCCTACTATGAATGAAGTAACACTAGATGCAGCTGCAAATTAATAATATTTATATGTATATATATATAATATGTATAGATAATATATATAATGTATATAAATAAATATATAAGTTATTCTTTGCTCTACTGTGCCATTATAATGTATAATTAGGTATCAGCTATGGGGTTATATTTTAATTATTTTAGTACATATTATTTAAGTATATGAGCGTTATCTATTTTTAACATTGTGAATGATTGCATTATTAAAAAATATGCTATACTGATTTAATAATGTATATAACCTATATAATATGTATAATTATTTAGAAATTTCTTCAACATTATCACCTATTTGCAAAATGCAAGTTCTATTACCAGTTTTATACCTAAATGGGAGACTACATCTGATTCTGCTGCTCTATCTTTGTTGGTTACACATGTCTCATTTTGTGTAGAAAGATTTGGTGTAGCATTAACTGTAGTGCTGATCACAGAATTGTTTATATTTAAGGCCTCATCATCTAAAATATTATCAACATACATTGTGATAAAAAATTAAATTTACATACTTGAATGGCTAAGCTAAATATGTGGCTAGTATTTGATAGTTCATTATAACAGGTATTCTACTTTATTTTTAGTTAATATTTTTTATTACTCAGATCTGCTAAAACTATTTTCAATTTTATCATCCTTAGATTAAAAGTTAAGATGGTATGTACTATTTATTCAAAAAAATTCAAAATGTTATTACATGTAGTTTATATTTTTCTATTTTATCAAAATAGACATTATTACTATTAATAATTGGACACACAATCTTACTCTCATGAAACATGATTCATGTTTAATATCATTTTAAATCAGTACAGTAATAAAATATATTATATTTGTTATATTTCTTACCAGTTGTCAAATGATCAGTAGCTGAAGTATCTAATTAAAAAAAAGTAAATTTGTATTATCAAAATTGTATTAGTCATTATGTGAAAGTGCTAAGCAAAACTCATATTTGCTGACATAATGTATGTTTATTTGTTATCAAAATAATGGTTTGCTTTTATATATTAATTAATATTAGCTATATTGTGCTACTGACCAAATAATCAAATTGCTATCCAGATTACATACCGAAATTAGTTGTCATAGAGTCTACTACAGTACTAGAAATTGCAACAGTATCTGGTAATTCTCCAACAGGCATTGTACATTGACGAGCTGAATTAGGATATAATGATATTTCAGCAATGTATGGTTGCAGTGATGTATCAAATACCAGAGTAATGAATGTAGCAGTAGTAGACAATTCCGTATCACAACCTCTCACAAGATTATTACAGGATTGTTGTATATTAATAGTTCCTATAACATTGTTATCACCAAGAACTTGAATACTGCTGGCTCCTGTGGAGAGGCAGTTAAACATGACTATTTCAATAAGCTCTACTCCAGTGTATGTTGTAATTCCATTTGTATCAAATACTGTATTCAAGTTAAATGTAATGCTAGAAGATGTAGATCTGTTGAGTGTTAGTAGTTGAGTTGCCCACATGTCTCCATCTAGTCCAGTTAGTGTGGGAATAATACCATCAAATAAAACACTACTACGTGGAGTATTACATACTCTACCAGAATCTGACACATTAGAACAATGACCATTGGCAGATGACTCTCTCTCTGATATAGCAGTAGGATTCACTGAATAGGAACCTGGAAAAACTGTACATTGTCATTAAAGCACATAAATACATACAATTCATGAAAAAAATTTATTTTAATATTAGAATTTGAATAATTTATAAAAGTGGTTATTACTAATGATTATATTGAAAATAATTTAACCCCAGGGTTAAAACAATCACTTAATACCCTGTCAGATATTTTTGACACTACATAATATTCAGATGTCACACTTCCAGATCTGTTTCGTAAAAAGTAAAACCTTTAATTTTGTGTTAGGCTTTTGAAGTGGAAATTTTTTTGTCTATGGTAACAAGTAATGCTAATTTTCATGTCAAGTTAGTACATGTCGATAAGATTATCCAAACATATGAATTCATGGAATTTCTTGGACATTGCATCTTCCAATAGGTTTTCTATTTTATTTGGCAAATGCAATTACTTTTTAGGCTATTACTTATACAGACTCCATGCACTCTGCAGTCTCAATACTAAACTCTAAAGCAGGGAAAAATATTGTTTGTGTGGCATTCTAGGTCATTATTGTAAGTATTTTTTAAGTGTGTACATAATTTATGCTCACAGCTATTGATATTGACATGACATTAAAATAAACAAAATTAGACAAAAAATTTGAATTGGTCAGTTTAATGAAAGACTATATGCCAAAAATATAACACTTCTAGTTAATGTAGATCAGTAAATGCAGGACTTACTCTGAGATAAGCTTGGAGCCAGCAATGAGGACATGATCACCACAAATATTATCTATTTTAAGCATAAGAATAAAGGATTAATTATATCCTGTAGACATTATAAGTTAGTGGATTTTGAGAACATTAGAACAGCTCATATTGTATTATCTTGTAGTTAATAATATGGTTTCATGTATTCAATTTTCATGTATTGAATTTTGCCAATGCAATCCTGTTCATGAACATTAGCTTTTTGGCTACTTCTTGACATTAACCCTATATTGATTAACTAATTTAATATTACACAAACTCCATCCACATGTAATATTTACATAACAATCTCGGATACATGTATATTGATTGACCTTATCTCCTTAAGGAAATGGTTTCACATGTACCGAAGTGGTAACTTTAAAAGCTATACTCTTTCTCTGAATATCTTTTGCGAACATCAAACTTTAATGGTAAACTTCTTTACCAAAGTTTAGATAAATTTAAGTCCAGCAGTTTAATTGTAATTCTTTATTATTCTTGACAATTGTTGTACTGTACACTATTAACTTTTTTTAAGAAAAAATTACTTCCAAACATGCCTGGCAAAGGGCCAACTTAAATAATCTACATAAAGTGCACTTCTCAGTGTACCCTTTACTTTCAGTTGCAATGGAATGAACAGGCTTTTTGTAATGTTATGTTCTCAGAACCTTTCAATTCATATCATATTATTTGTACAGAGGAAGGGTAGATATGAAAACGCAATCTAAATTCTTTCCTCTCCATCAAACACATATCGCTATAGATTTCAAACATCCTGGTAGTTCATAGCTGTTTCGTATAGCTGATTTTTCTTAAACCTTAATGAGTATCTCCATAACACATGTCACTTAGTTCCTTGTTTCGCTGCTACGTAACAAAACCTTTAGCCTACCTGATGCATCGTAAGTCACCAAGGAGGACCATAAACTGAGAACTTAAAGACCCGAGCAATTCTAACTGGCAGTGTACGCCCGAATATTGTGCCGCAACTAAGAATTTGAACCACGCCCAGTCTGGGTAGGCGTAGTTATTCCACCGGATGACTGGGAACTACTAGAGGACTTGCATGATGACGGCGCCGTACATCCAGCCACGCCCACTGATGGTATCACCAGCTAACCTGTTCCATAGAAAATGTATTAATTTTCACCACCGCTTGCTCTTTTTTCAACTTTAGCGGGTGCATAGCATGCAGCAGAGCTACCGAATTACAGGAATAGCTAGAGTTGTGATAGTCAGGAGAGTGGTGTTGTGTTACCAGTGAGGGAAGCGTGGAATAATTCAAATCGTGAAATTTAATATAGTTCAATAAACGTAGGTAACACTTCTGTAGATACAGCCTATATGTATGTACTTAAGAAAGTTTGCACTTCTCTTGAGAACGCTTGGTTTATGACTTACACTCAATGGTGTGTATTAGCTACAAAATGCTGTTTTTATACAAAAGCAAAGAATCTTCAGTTTCAGAATGCAAGAATGGTTTTTGTTCAGGCAGAGAGGTGAAGCCACTAAAGCAAGCCTGCACATTTACAAACTGGAGAATTATTTTGTGGTTCAATAATATTAATTAACATATTATCATCATGTATTCACTTTATGCAATTTTAAGCATAAATTCTTCCATCTCCTTTTACTATACTATCTATTAAGAGCAAATGTCAACACCAAGTAGTTGTAATAATACAAAATTTTATATTTTCCCTATGTTTCTTAGCTACTTGTAAAAAGTGAGTGTAGTGTACTACTGCATGATCTTTAACAAAGGTTCCTTCAAGCTGTCTACTCAGACGCTCAATTTGAGGTAAATACCTTCACAAAGGAAGTTACTAAATGAATCATCCAAATAAAAAATTGGTTTTTGTGTGTTTCCTACAGCTTAGAACCATGGTATAAAATATTTGCACCACATTATTCTGTCGGTATAAATTTTTTACTCTCCTTAGGCCCCAGTCCTCTGTTGTATAAATTTCATGTCAACCTCCTGTTTGTTATGTAATATATATTTACATCAATCAATGTTTAATTTGTGTATTCATTTTGTGTTGTTGTATTTTTGACAGCTACTTTAGCCAAATATATAGTTTGAACAATATGTTGAAAATTAAGCCCAACTATGATCAGAATTAAAGGGCAAGCATGATGAAAACGTTTCCCTTTTTTTTTTGCATTTTCTTGTAGTTTTATGTGAAAATATAAGCCCAGATGTTCCACTATCTGTATAGGTAACTAAAACAAACACATTAGGCTAAATTAACAAACCAAGCCCAACTATTTCCCTATCTGCATCATCACTAAGCCCCACCCACAACTGGAAGTAATTAAGATTTTGGTTATATCTCCAAGGTGAAGGCTTCTTAAATAGTAATTTTTTCTGGCTTAGTTTGTTAAAGCCAATGGACTTGTCTTAATTGCAGTCTGAGGCAGAAGAAAGCAGCCAGTATAGATCAGACTACAGCTCATCAGAGGCAGTAATATGGTTGTATAACAGCAGTGCCAGATTTCTTATAGCTCAAGCTGAGTCTAATAGTACTTCAAATCAAATTTCTTAACTGGGGTGGGACAGGAGGTGGGGCATAACAAGATAAGGACAAACCTCAGCTTGATAGAGTCCCGCATGCAAAAATATTTGTGCCAATTATTATCTTCAAAACAATTAAGGAACTCATTCAATCATTCACAAGAACATAAACTTCTTTAAAATGTCTAATTATTTGGGGAGGGAGGGCACATGTCACCAGTGCCCCTTACTCCTATGTGAATAATACCAATGTTAGTACTTCTGATGTCACCAGTGATGACTCAGACTTACTGTTTTAAATGAATTATGTGTGTGTTGGATTTTGCTATGTTGGACTATAAGGTAACTGTAGCGTAGCGCTCTTAGTAATCACTAGTTCACTATTTTTAGCCCAGAGGTAAGACTGGTTATTCTTACACATACACAGACATAAATACGCAACATTCAGTGTGAATCAATGGACCTTGACAAGTGTTAATTAGTGATGATATAATCGTGAATGGTTGACTGGGTTACTAATGGCTTGTTGTGACAATGTCTAGGAGACTGTCTGATCATGCCACAGTAACTTTCAGCAATAGCTACTTGGATGGTTGTTTACAACAGAGATAGTATTAAGCAGCCCAGAGCAAAGTTGCCATCGCCTATAAGCAATCCAACTATTAAAAAAAAAATTAAGTGTCTCAAATAAGATAATTGAATCTAGTGGATATGCCAGATAAGAAAGATGTTTCTAGCAACGTTCTAGCTGGGATTTTCAATCCATGTGGTGCAAAAAAAAATCCATGTACATTATTGATTGCATGTTATTCGGCTATGTGTGGACATAAATATGTGGTGGCACATGTGTAGTGAAAAAGGAAAAATTACGAAACAGCTACAACAACAATAAACCAAATAGTGCATAATGTATTAATACAAGCATCCAAGAGTGGCACCACTCATAGCAAGTATATACAGAACACCAGTCTAAAATCATGACAGTAGTATGACTAGAATGTTCCTTCCCAGCCACCGACATATAATACCATCTCAGTAGTATAGGAAGATGAATAGACATGGGTGGGCTCCAAGGGCATTGTGTTTTGTGGTTTGCTGGTGTTCATACAAAAAAATTACATTTTATTTTGCCAAAAAATTATTGGGGGATCCTCCCCCACTTCCTACTCCACTGCATCTTGACATTTGGCAACGCGCTGTGCGTTTATATTTCGTATACACACTATAAAGATACACATAAATAGATACTACTGGCATAATAGACATGATACTTTTATGTATGATAAATTCAATTTCAATAAATGTAATAACATTTTTAGCTTACTAAAAGATTATTTTGAATCAACATAGTACATATTTTTAAGGCAAATTATACATTAGACTATTAATTATATCAAAATAATTTGTTCCCATTAGCATTGTTCACTGATAAATGCATAGATTATTAATTTGATATATGTACTGTTTGACAAAGTTTTGCAGACTAGCATTATTTTAGTGTCCTCAACTTTTTACTTGCTGCCTTGTCAGCAGATAGTCATGATAACTCTACTGTGTTTTGAAATCATTATCTGTGCATGTTTTTTTAAACACAGTACCATTTGGTAAAGATGAACACTTTACTTAGTGAGGAATAAATTGCTTGTTATGAGCATAATGTTACCAGCATCATTAAAAAAAATAAAAATTATTTACTTATTATTTAACAATAAAACAGCAGAAATGGTAAACTTGCTAGCTGCAATTAATGAATATAATATTGAAAGGTTTGAGAACTTAAGTAAACATGCACTTTTAAGCTCATCACTGAACATCTGTGTTTTAGTAAACCACAATTAATTCCCTCCAGTCAGTTGTATATGAATTTAGTGATGCATGTTTTGTGGATAGTTTAATATGTCAATAAAGTTATTGAGGCTACACCAGACTTATACAACACTCTAAAGATATTGGTATTGTGGTGTTTTTGAAAGCATATTTTTAAATCGAAAAAAACCTTGGCAAACTAATTTGATCAGCAAGCATCATCCTTGAATTAGTAAAAAAAAATTACCTAAACCACACCTCTTTCACCAGTAGTGGCATAAAAATTATTGCAATTCGAGGTGTCCCAGAAAAGTGAGGGTTAAAGTAAACTTCATCTTCTCTCAGTGCCCACTGCCATGGTTATTCTAGTAAGTTGAAAACCCTGCATCTATAAATATCAGTAGTAGTAAAGTTTGACTCTGGTTTAAAAAACATTAGTGTTGCTACTCTGGCCACCTGCTATTCAATAACTAGAGAACTACACCGTTTCGAGAAAAAAGAATGTTATGTTTCTTTATAGAAAATATGTAGCTAATATAACAGACATCCTCACTAAATCTTAATTGTTTTGGCTATGTTTGGTCTATGCATCTTCCAAAGTTAAAAATGTATAGTAGACTACCTATGTATTAAATAATATTTATAATTTTATTGATGATATTTATTCAATATAATGTTGTGTTTATGACATCAATATTATATTTTGTACATTGGCTACATAATGCAAATGAGTACTATTTCTGTGCTATTATTTATTACTTTTCATAATACATGTTCAATTGGGTGTTGTTGTATTCGTTCACATGTTATTTCTTTAACAGTAGTTATAGCAAAAACAATTTGTTGAAAGTAAAGAAAATATGCCACAACACTGGCAGCAATAGACCTCATAAAAATTCCCTCCCGATCTATAATGTATACATACTGCTACAGACATATAAAATTAAACCAAGAAAATTTTGCTTGTAATTATAACAATGATTGACAAAATTAAAAGAAAATGTAATCTTTAACTTTATATGATGTGTGCACATTTTGTGCTGTTGATATTTTGAGCTATAAAGGAAAACCTTCATCTGAGTACAGAAAGTTAAATATAAAAGTAAATTTTGAAATCATGGGCCTCTGGTGTACCCATACATTTTGTAGTGTTTTATACCTATCGGTTGTAGCTCCTTCTCTGTATAAGAATGTCTGATACTATTTTATTCCATATATTCTGTAGTTCAATTTTTAGGAACTTTGTTGTTATAACAGATCTATAATAAAGTATGTACTCATGACAAAGCTATAACATAAGAAAGCTTTAGCTAGAAGCTACATTTTTGTCTGACAGTTATATACTGGAGGCAACAATGAAGCATCCCTATTCCTTGATGGTCACTCATTCTGATTTGCAAAGACTCTGAATAAAATCTCTTGTGCAATTCTTGCTTGTGATCTACTATTTTCACATTCTTCCAGTCAATGTGATGATGTTGTTGATTTGCATGTTGACTAACTGTATATGTGCTGATCTTTAGTAATTTCAATGGTCATTGATGTCCTTTTGACCGATGTTCTAGAGTCCGTCATTTTGGCATTCTCATTCAACTGTGATATTGATAGATGGCTTGATAGAATTTAAGTGAATCAGTAAGTCATCAACCAAGTCTACTGCCATTGGTGTGCACACATATCTTTTCTAAAATATTGGAGGAGTAAAATTGTATGTGGTCAATGTATTTTGTTTCACTTCTTCCATTACTAAGTTAGCGATAGTTACAGACACAGGGTAACCCATTGTTGTGAGGATTGCTCCATGAAGCAATAACATCGTTAATGTATTATAATAACTTGCAGAGTGTGCTGATGTGGGAAACCATAACACTATTATGTCTGCTGTTAATTCAGAAATATTGTTGTGGGGGAGAGTGTGAAAGTGTGATACTGTCCTGGAGTTTTTATGATTTCCCCACCATATTAATTAAGTCCACAAAAGTAGAACATCCTATACTACTGTATACTACCAAAATAATATGTAATTTGTCATATTGATACATAATTCAATACATAAGTTATGAGTTATGTTATAATACATAGTATCAAATGTTTCTGATTGTTTTGTGCTTAGATATACTTACAAATGGCACTAATGTCAAGAACACAGTCAAAACAAGTACTACTGATAATAGTATGACAGCTCTAACAACAATGTGTGAACTATGATCTACATTCACACTTGATCAAGTAGACTATAGAGTGATTAGAACAATGACCAGTGACAGATGAGCCTCTCTCTGATATAGCAGGAGAATTAGATATCACATGTCGCAATTTAGATGTGATTATGAGTTTTTCACGATCAACACGTGAACTCCTTAAATTGACGTTTGAGGAGGTAGAATTTAACATTAAATGTTCTTATCCAAAATGGATTTATTCTTTGCTAATATTAAAGTGAGAGGGTCATAGAACGCATTAAACAAGAATCTTGTTCTTTCCATTTTAAATTGAAGTGAAGAGTTCACTGAGTAGTGCCAGTGAGATGAGATGGAGGTAATAAATACGTCTGAGCCAATTGAATCTTAATTTTGTATAGTGCCACCATCACTAAGATTAAAATAGATCTAGGCATCACAGTAGAAATTCTAAACACAATATGCAGATAACTTCACCACAATATTAGTTCGGTATTTTCAAGATAATAGCCATCAAAATTTACTGCTTGGAAAAGTTATTTTAGATCCGGGTACAGTAATAAGACTCCAACTATAACTGTAAACCAAAGTTTCTCACAGCTTGTGTAAAATTAAATTATGTAAGACATGCCATAATAATCTTTTGTTTATTACAATAAGAAGTTCAACATATCACAAATTGTTATTTAAACACAGATAAGCAGTTTGTTTAGGAATAATCAAGAATAAACACAAGATTTGTTTCAAGAAGTGTCAAAATTGCGTGTCTTCAATTAATAGGATTGAATTAGCAGTTTTATATGAAACTATTATTAGTTAGAATATAGATTAGCTATGTGCTATTCCAGATGTTATTTTATAATTCACTTATTTTGGATATATATTTTTAAGAAACAGCATGTGCAAATGATTCCGCATTCCTGCGTAATTTTGAAATAGGTTGGAATTGTGATCATAACCTCTTTCCTGGCTCCAAGCTTATCAAGTGTAAGTCCTACATTTACTGATCTACATAATTCTATAGAGTCATATCATGGGCATTACTCCTTGATTAAACTCACCAGTTTGACTTACACTTAACTGTTCCAGTCACATTGTTATTATTACTCGTGAGATGTAATGTGTAAGCAAATGATAATATATAAGGCAAAATTGGTAATATGAATTTGTTCATCCATGTAAAAAAAATTATGAATGGTAATCCTGTAGTTTCTTCATTTAAAAAATATTTTAGTAAAACTATCAAGATGGGTGTCCAGGCAGTACCTCTTATTTAACCCCAAAACTTAGTTCTCCAAACTACCCATTTTTAACAGTGTATTTATTGTGACCTACAATAAATCACAGGATAATGATTGATGACACAATAGCGTGTCTTTAATTAATAGAATTGAATTAGCACAGTGTGGTAGAACCTCCCACATGACAGACCACACCCTAAGCCACTCCCACTTGAACCCTGAACATCTATCACTATTCTTTATCGGCATGCATTATTAATCTATTATTTCTACTAGCGAATTCCATGCACTCCAATTAACCCGCATCACCATTACTAGATGTAGTTGATACTGATTCACTTAGGACAGCATGAGAACAGGGACGATTGCTATTATACAACATTACTTCAGCTAAGTAGACTCGTTGAAGTGCATCATTGAAATTTTGGATTTGTAGTTACAAATCCATCAGATATACATGCTCTGACCAGATACTCACAGACCAAGATCTGAATTACCATCACCACGGATACTAATACTTGTCACTCCTATTCCTCTAGGAGTGACAAGTACTAGTATCCGTGGTGATGGTAATTCAGATCTTGGTCTGTGAGTATCTGGTCAGAGCATGTATATCTGATGGATTTGTAACTACAAATCCAAAATTGAACTACAGAATTTTCTGTAGTTCAATTTTCATAAGTACTTTTTATAAAAAATACAAAAATTTCAACCATTTTTAATAGTCATTATCAGTGTGTGGATAATTATTTTAGTGAAGTCAAAACAATGTTCTTAGGAACTTTGTGGTTATGACAGATCTATAATAAAGTATGTAGTCATGACAAAACTATAACATAAGAAAGCTTTAGCTAGAAGCGACATTATTGTCTGGCAGTTATTTACTGGAGGCCACAATCAAGTATCCCTATTCCTTGATGGTCCACTCATTCTGATTTGCCAGGACTCTGAATAAAATCTCTTGTGCAATTCTTGCTTGTGATCTACAATTTTCGCATTCTCCAGTCAATGTGATGATGTTGGTGATTTGCATGTTGAGTAACTGTAGATGCACTGATGTTTAGTAATTTCAATGCTCATTGGTGTACTCTTGACTGATGTTCTAGAGTCCGTCATTTTGGCATTATCATTCAACTGTGATATTGATGGATGGCTCGATAGAATTTAAGTGAATCAATAAGTCATCAACCAAGTCTACTACCATTGCTGTGCACACACATCTTTTCCAAAATATTGGAGGATTAAAATAGTATGTGGTCAATGTATTTTGTTTCACTTCTTCCATTACTAAGTTAGCGATAGTTACAGACACAGGGGAACCCATTGTTGTGAGGATTGCTCCATGAAGCAATAACATTGTTAATGTATTATAATAACTTGCAGAGTGTGCCGATGTGGGAAACCATAACACTATTATGTCAGCTGTTAATTCAGAAATATTGTTCTGGGGGAGAGTCTGAAAGTGTCTTATATACAGATCTGAAGTTCCTATGATTTCCCCACCTTATTGATTAAGTCCACAAAATAGGATGTCCTATACTACTGATACTATCAAAATAATAATATGTAGTTTGTCATTGATACATAATTAAATACATAAGTTATGAGTTATGTTATAATATAATAGTTATCACAAATGTTTCTGATTGTTTCTGATAATTTTGACATAAATAAATAATGTGCCCCCTTGCATTTATAACGATTCAGCTCCTGTGAATAATCTCTAATTTTATATTTTTTGGTAGAAACCATTTCAAATATATAAATCACATCATCATATTATTTAAATCTTTAATATTACTCATTGTAATTAATTTTATTACGACAAGTTATTTGTAACGAGTAATAACAGTAGTGAGGAGAGTGAAGGTGAATGTGATGAAATAAAATTATTTAGACTAAAATAATTGCAGAATTAATGAGAAGCAAAATTGTATTAAACCGGAAGCAAATTAGTCATATGAATATAAGGCAATTATGCGCGCAAGAGAAGAAGCTGCTTTTTGTTTACTAAAATGTTTAATAAAGTGTGTCTGAGTTATCCGTGGAACTGTGCCGCATGACCAAAAGCGGGCGCATTTGAGCGGGAAACCTGTGGTTTATTTTTCATATAGACTTTTGAATTGATTTTGGAATAGCACTTTCTCTCCAGTTTTGGAGCATATTGAGAAAATATTTTTAACCGCTTTGGCACAAGCTTTCGAATGACGTAAACCCGGGATACCTAGCTGATACTTCTATTCAAAAGGCATTGAAGTTTTTATCTGGCCAACTGTACTTTGACAAACTAGAATGTTAATGTTAATACGATGTTTTGTTATTTTATACAGCTGCAGCCAGTGTGACTTCATTAGTGATAGAAAATATCACGGGAGCCGTAGTATGTATGTGTATACTATTATTGGCCAAATACTTGATTAAGAAAACACAGGTTTGTTCCAATAGAAGAGTAATACACGATAATTCGATTAACCCAGTGATTATTATGAAATTCATGTGTACTGAAAGATAAATCTTCAAATATTGAGTTACAAGGAAACTCTGCATACGGTCAATTGAATTAATCAAGTTTTTTTTGTTCTATATTATAGCTATGTATTGGTATGTATGTATGTTGTGAATGATGTTGTGTAAATCCACTAGTGATAATGGATTGCTCTCTGTAGTAGCTTGGTTGTAAGGCCAGCTATGTGCAAAAATAGCTCAGTCAAACTTAACTAAAACTATATTTAGGAGAAAAAAAACAGAGAGAGTGAAATGATGCAAGGTTCTAGTTTAAATAGGGGATGAGGAAAGCTGAGCATGAGTGGAGAATATAATATATAATATGGAAAAGAAGTGTTTGCATGAACATGTGTGTATAACTGTTCCAAATCACATAACGATACAGAATGAATGGAGGGTAGGGTAACTGTTAATGGATAAATGTTTATTTAGCTGCAGGAGGAGGTGACTAGCAGGTGTGGTGTGAGCAAAAAAATGTAGTGAATAGGTGAGAAGTGTGTAAAGTTTGTAAAGTAATGTGTTGAGCACATGATGCTTCAATAACATATTTTATTTTTTATAAATTTATGTTAAAACTCATAATATGAAACTTGTATTCTATTGTCTGAAAGACTACATGTTTGTTTTCAAGAAGTACAGTAAATCATCCTCAAAAATCCTAGTACCTACATAAAGAAGAAAAGTGTAGAACTACTGGATATAAGACAACGTCCAGTCTAGTGGGTAGTCCCATTGACACATTAGGCTAAGTAATGTGGAGTCCTATGAAGTATTTTTACTACTAATAAAATTATTGCCCATTTGGCAATTTTCGGATAATTGGTGAAATTGTTAAAATCTAAAATGTTTACCATAAAAATTATCAGATCCAGCAAAATTATTCCTGATGCCAAAGTTGGAGTCCAAATACATTGCAACAATGCAAATAAGGAAGAAATGTATTACATAGTAGAATTTATTTCTGATGTTTATTTTTAGTTCAGACATTTCCAAATTTTAATTGTGCTGCTTCTGCTTTAATTTAATATAACTTAGTCAAAGTACTTGTGTTGTGTGTTGCAGTGGGGCTAGCAGTCCCTAAAGAGAAGAAAAGAGAAGTATAAAGGAGGAAAAGATGCTCAGTATTGAAATACTTAACAATTAGTTTGTGTGTATAAATGTATTGAATGTTGTGATTACTAATGAATATGTTTTGTTAACTTTGTCTCTATAGAAGTGTTAAATGTGGTGACTACTTTTCAATAGTCTGTACGTTTGTTTCAGGCTTAGCTAAGTATATATATTACATAATATATATATATATATATATATCACTGTCATAATGTGTTTGTTCTGTATTCAGTTCTGCTTTGTGTACGACTTTGTATGAATATTTAAAATAAAATCTAGGTTATACCCAGTGGCTATCTGTGAACCCTGGTGGCAGCGAGACAACTACCAAGAGGACGGGAGTAGATTAAGCACTAGTGCTAATTCTTTGCGCACAGTTGCCTAGATTAAAGAGTGAGGTTTCATGCAAGAGACTAAAATGTGTAATAGTGTATTTGTTTATAACATTACTGCAGAGTTTTATGACTGTTTATACATCTTCCTTTCAGAGTTGAACATAAAATATGCACAGCCTTATAATTAAGAATGCTCCTCAATGAATTACTAATATTATACTTTCCTGCTTTCACTGGCTATAGGATTTACACACTTTCATTTAATTATTGAGCTGCAAAATATGACATATATTTTTATTGTAGAAATGTGCTATCCTCTAAACCTGAAATTACTGCTTCCTTTACTCATCGATTCCATTCACTTAGCTAAGCAATATAAACTATGCTACATTCTAACTTGCAATACGTACAATGCCACTGTGGTGGGGTACTTGCTAGCTCAAATATATTTGAGATACTTTTCTCTTTTATTCAATTTGAAACAAAATGGTCAATGTTATATCATTGACAACTTACCATATCCAAATTCAGCACAAAAAAATTGGTCTAGTATCTTAAACCAAGATTATTGGTGATGTAGCTTGGGCAAATCAGTTATTCAATATCAACATGAAAGAATAACTTGTGGAATAATGACTACATACAATTGCTTTTTGTTTTTTCTTAATAATTTATTAACATCTTGCTCATTTATATACTGATATCAATATGATGTTGTTTGTACTGCATATGTTACTTTTTAAATAAAAAATAAACTACTCGATAGATAGTGTAAATAGTTTCAATATCAGCATCCATAGTTGCGTATTTTTGTCCCAAATGTTACAGTATGATTAATGTGGGAGAGTACCTTTGGACTCATAACAATCCTGATATTACAGTGCAAATAATTTTCATACAGTTCCAGTGTATAACATTCTGTAAATCAGATTTTCTTCTGTGTCAACGGAGATTTCTCCTCGTTATGTCTTGTGGTGTGACCACCCCACAGCAACATATAGACTACACATGTATTCTAACATTATCTTATTCATGCATACATTTTCACTTAACATACTAACACGCATACACAACATATTATCATTGGCTGATACACTCTCAACATTACCATACAAGGAACTCGTCATTAATGCAAGCATGCCCAGACTCACTATATGTATACAGTTCCCTTTCATTTTGTCGAGTCTCAGCAGTTTCTTGAAATAAAGCTTTGTACAATTCCACCTAAAGCTCCAACTGTCAACGGGCACCTTGAGGTTATCGAGATAGCTAGTCTCAGGGTTGGTGATTTACAAGCCTAACCTTAGCTGCAGAATTGGTGAGGTTAGCTTGCTGAGTACTCAGGTGGCAGCATACTGTGTGAATAGTGTCTCTCTACCACTGGGATAGCAGTTAGTTGTCTCACCACATCTGGTGACAGCGATGCTCCTTAGTTGAAGCAATTCCTTCGGAGTTAAGAGACGATTCTACGCCTATTTATAGTTGCTCCGCTACTTCGATAAATTCATCACACTGAAATAATTCCCTTTGTTTAAGCATTTTTTTTTTCAAACTAAAGTTTCCAATTCAACCGTTATAATATATTTTCTTTGACTTATTATGTCTGATTCAGATACTCCAGCTGTGCAGTGCAAACCAGTAAACAAGAGACCTCATCGCTCTCGTGCTAGGGTGACCTATCCAAAAGAACAAGAACCCTACTTTGAAGATGATTTCTCTGTGGACAACTTGGTGCTCCGCGCAAGTCAGATGAAAATTGATCTTGATGCCTCAGCTTCTAATGCCCCCCCCCAGGATGCCAGCGCTTCTCATACTTCTGTACCTGCTCAAGATGACCTCCAATCTCTTCGACATCTTACTAGCCATTTAGCTACTGAAGCAGCTTCCTCAGACCCATCATCTGCTAAACTTTTATCTTTATTTGTATCACAGAATGAGCTGCGTGACCGGGAGCAGCGTCTTCAACGTCAACAGGAGGCATTATGGCGTGAACAAGAGAAGTCTTTTCAGACTCAGCAGCTGGAGTTCATGAGACAAACTCTAGCCACTCAGACTGCCATCACTCAGACTAGACAAAAGGAGGATGATGAGCGTGAAGCTATAAGACGTGCTGACAAACTTGAACAAAGACTAGACCGTGTGCGTTCTTCTTTGGTGCCTATGTCCAGTGCTGAAGATGCCTTTTCTCTCCTATTGAGGTTTGAACGCACTATGGTATCGCGCAATATTGACAAGTTCCAATGGGTGGTTCTGGTTGAGGTTGTGTTGAGGGGTAAATTGTTAGATACTTACCATTGTTGTGTGGATTCATGCATTGGTAATTGGGAATTACTGAAGGCCAAGCTCTTAGAATCTGGGGGGTTTGGTACACATGATTGTCTCGATATGTATTACCCAAAGTTTAGACAATCTGGTAGTCTAGAAGCTTCTACTTGGGCTAAAATTACAAGCTATCGTACTTTTGTTGTTCTTAAGAATTCTGGTGTCATGTCTAAATTTTCTGATGATGATCTTACGCTCGTATCGCAAACTGTTGCTAACTGTGGTGTACTGTCCTCTCTGTCTAGACCTGGTCGCTCCTTTGTCTACAGTCAAACTCTAAACACCCCCCAAGATATTCTTACTGCCTGTGACCAATACAAATCCAAGAAAGAATTCACTGGTATGTTTCCCTCTCATTCCAATTCATACCGGCCCTACTCTGAGAGACCACAAAATCCTAGCCTTTCTGTTCCTGCTAGAGCTCCATCCGATAATTTGTTTTCTCATAACCCCAAAAGTATCACCTGTTTTAAGTGCAATGCTGAAGGTCACTATGCCAATGCTTGTCCAGAGCGTAAAACCAATCATGAGAGCAATCAGTTTCCTCCTGCTCATTCAAATCCCACTGCCCAATCTACGTCAATGCCAGGCTTTCCAGCCTCTGCTAAGCCAAAAAAGGACTTTGATCACAATGTACGATCTGTAAATCAAACTGTATTGAAATCAGATCAAGGTCATGAGTATGTAGAATCTATTCTGCTATAGCCTGTCCGCCTTCAACAGTTGCATCCACACCTACAGAGTCTTTGCCTGATGTTTCAGTTTACTCTGATGCACAGCCCAATGCTTCAAATTCTATCTCTCATTTGGTTCCTTTCCCTCACTTACAATTTGATGGTATTTCTAAATCTGATTTTATCAAACTTCAAAGATCAGATAGTTCAATTGCTCACATTTGGTCATGGGCAGAACAAGGTGTTAAAAGGTGTTTTGTTGTTGAAGATGTATTAATGTGTCTCAGTACAACCAATGGTCGTATATCTCACTCTATTGTACTTCCTAAACAGCTCAGACAAGAAGTGCTCACTATAGCCCACAATCACTCTGGTCACTTTGGTGTAGGCGCCACTAGAGCATTAATAAATCCATATTTTACCTGGCCTGGTTCATATCGTGATATTAAAAATCATGTTAAATCTTGTGTGCAATGCCAAAGGTTCAACTCTTCTTCTCCTTCTAAAGCCCCACTGATTCCTCCCGAGATCATTACAAAGAGGTTTGAGAAATTGGCCGTTGATGTGGTCGGCCCTCTTCCTAAATCCAAGCAGAACTATCGTTTTATTCTCACTGCGATGGACTTAGCCACTGGCTTTCCATTTGCCTGTCCCATGCATGGTTTTACAGCTGAGGAAACTGCACAAAACCTAATTTTAATATTTTCCTTTACTGGTTCCCCTGTTGCCGTTCTCTCTGACCAGGGTAGCAACTTCTTGTCCAGGGTTATGTCATGTGTTTATGCTAAGTTTGGGATCCTGCGAATTAGGACATCACCCTATCATCCCGAATCCAATGGCAAACTTGAGCGCTTACACTCTACCCTCAAAGCTGTTATCAGAAAATCACTAGATAATCGCTCAGACTGGCCTGCTGTCATTCCTCTTGCTTTGTTCTATCTACGTAACCTCCCCCATTCTAGACATGGCCACACCCCTTATGAATTAACATTCCTTAAGCCAACACCCCACATTCTATCCTCTCTTCGTTCTATCTGGATCTCACCTGACTCATCTGTGAATGTACCACGTTTCCTTGATGAGCTTAATAACTCCATGGAAGCTGTCCTACTGGCTTTAAAGCAACGTGTAAAAGATGACGTTGTCAGAAAGCGTGAGTCCCGGGATCATCGTAAACTTCGTGTGTTTGGTATTGGTTCTCTTGTTATGCTGAGAATTCCTGGGTTGCATGGTAGCCTGGAGGCTTCCTGGGAAGGCCCTTACAAAATTGTTGCTCGCACATCAGAAGTTAACTACCGGGTCATTCCTGTTGGTGCCCAAAATAAATCCAAATCCAAAGTTGTTCATGTAAACCTCTTAAAAGAATTCAAACAAGGTTCCCATGTATTTGCTGTTGTTGCAGTTCATGATGACTCTCATGTTATAAGTAACTCCATTTCCTCTTCAATCTCACCTGAATTAAGTCTTGACCACCACTCTGAAATGTCATCTTTACTGTCATCCTATACCAGTGTATTTTCTGACACTCCGGGGTGCACACAGACCACTTCCCACTCCATTTCAGTGACTTGTGACACTCCAGTGTGGACACCTTCTTACACTATACCTGCACAGGTTGAAAAAGCCTTCCAAACCTCTATTGAAGAATTGCTTGCTTTGGGTATTATTGAACCATCCCAGTCTCGTTGGTCTTCACCACCCATTCCTATCATCAAAAAAGATGGCTCAATAAGAATTGTTGTTGACTATCGCAAACTTAATTCTGTCACAGTACCAGAACCCTTTCAGATGCCAACTGTAACTGAGATTGTTTCCCGTTTGGGTAATGCTGTGTACTTATCCAAATTAGACCTAATGAAAGGATTTCATCAAGTGCCTATGGAACCTGGCTCAAGACAATACACTGCTTTTAGCTGTCGCCACGGCAAATTTCAGTACTGCCGCATGCCCTTCGGATTGCGTAATGCGCCTGCCACATTTCAGCTGCTTATGCAGACCGTACTCAGAGGGCTTGAATCCTTCTCTTCTGCTTATATTGATGATATCATCATCTTTTCTCTATCATGGCATGATCATCTATCCCATATCAATCAAGTTTTATCACGTCTCAACCATCATGGTCTTACTGTAAAACAATCCAAGTGTTGTTGGGCATTTTCCTCCTTTGACTTTCTTGGTTATAATGTTGGTAATGGGTCCCTGTCTATACCTGAGGCTAGAGTGAAACAGTTAAGGGAGTATGCCAGACCTAAAACTATACCTCAACTACGTTCCTTCCTTGGGCTTGTCAATTATTATCGTCATTTTGTGCTGAACTTTGCCTCGCATTCGCGTCATTTGACTTGTCTCACAAAACGGGGGCTCCCCCAAAACATCGACTGGAACAACGACGCTATTGATGCATTTGATGTTATTGTTTCATGTATTTGTAACAACATTTCCCTATGTGTTCCTCTTCTTTCAGATTCCTTTGGTGTATTTTGTGATGCCTCTCAATCTGGCATTGGAGGTGTATTGTGTGTATACAGATCAAATAGCTGGAAAACTGTAGCATTCTACTCCAGACAATTGCAGCCAAGAGAAAGTCGATATTCTGCAACTGAAATTGAAGCTCTTGCTATGTTATCGTCAATTGAACATTTCGCATATTACTTGACTGGTCAGGATTTCAAGGTATTCACAGATCATCGTGCTCTCACTCATCTGTTTGATTCGCCATCCTTAAACAATCGCCTGTGGAGATGGAGAGTACGCCTGATGGATTTTTCCTTCCAGATCGTCTACATTCAAGGCCACCTTAATGTTCTGGCAGACGCGATGTCGAGACAAGGATGGACACCACTTCCATCAGAAGATAACGATACAGACTTAGCTTCTGTCGCCGGTCTCCGGTCTTCATTGGGGGGAGGTGTGGTGTGACCACCCCACAGCAACATATAGACTACACATGTATTCTAACATTATCTTATTCATGCATACATTTTCACTTAACATACTAACACGCATACACAACATATTATCATTGGCTGATACACTCTCAATACAAGGAACTCGTCATTTATGCAAGCATGCCCAGACTCACTATATGTATACAGTTCCCTTTCATTTTGTCGAGTCTCAGCAGTTTCTTGAAATAAAGCTTTGTACAATTCCACCTAAAGCTCCAACTGTCAACGGGCACCTTGAGGTTATCGAGATAGCTAGTCTCAGGGTTGGTGATTTACAAGCCTAACCTTAGCTGCAGAATTGGTGAGGTTAGCCTGCTGAGTACTCAGGTGGCAGCATACTGTGTGAATAGTGTCTCTCTACCACTGGGATAGCAGTTAGTTGTCTCACCACATGTCTTATTAAAAGTTGTTGATGCTTGATGGTTAAAGGGCAGAGAGCTAAAATAATAAGCACTGATATAGTGAGGTTCATTTGGTATAAATAACCCACTGCCTTTTTGCATGCTTGTATAACAATTCTTCACATTTTTGCTGGACATTACAAACTCTATTTCTGATTCTTGTGGCTCGTTAGCATAGAAGTAGCACAATACAAAACACTATAGGTACAAAGTAGAACATCACATCACAGGTAAATACAGGTAATTCCCTTTCACTTTCCTTCTTTGACTACTTTAACTATTAAGTGAATTTAGTAATATTATTATTTGTACTAACGTTGCCTATAAGCTGCTTGACACTTCTAATTTTACAATAGACAAAAATATTTATTAAGAATAATACTGATGAAAAGTTGATGAATGCTAAATATTGTGCATTGATATCCATTAAATCTGAAGAGGAGGTGTGTTTAGTTATATCTCTAGACTCTACTACGTTGTTCTATTGTTAATTATTGTGAAACTGTTTGCTATTACTATGTATGCTGTATGTAAATCTAGTGATTGGTAATTATGTTTTGAATGATCCATAGTCTGGTGTCTACACTTACGGGCAGATACGTGTACAATTTTTTTTGGGGTAGATGTCTCAAAATTACCTAAAACTGAATAAGAATAATGACAGCAACGATTTTAGCCTAATAGCATCTAGCTACCCGTTAAAATTGCTAATGCGTACGACGAAAAAGACTTAAAACACACCTCTTTCGCCAATATAGCGGCATAAACAATATTGAACTTCAAGTTGTTCTGATCGTCCGTGCTTACGACCATGATTACTCTAGTAAGTTGAAAACCTTGTGACTATTATTGTGAGTTGTGTGATATAGCTAGATTGTGTTTACAGGTTTAGTCATGATAATGGTTCTTACTTAGCTAAGTGACACTAGTTTAAAAAGAAACAAGGTTATTCTGGCCATCTGTTGCTCACTACTACTATCCTAACTATAGTAAATTTCGAAAAGTTTCAAAACAGCAACAATAAAAGGGACATTATGTTTCTGTACAGAGAAGGTACTAGAGTAGACACAATTATACTGTGTCTTAGTCCTTTAGAGCTCACTTTTGGGAGAAATTTGTGTGAACATTAAACTAAAAAAAGAACTACGACAAAAATAATCACTATCACAACAATACATGCAAACTTGACCAAATTTTATGGTTTGTCTCCCACTGCCTATGGACTACAATACAATTAACTTTAATTGGTAGTTGCTATGGACCATAACTTCAATTTTGTACACTGCAGAACTTATACTAACAATAGACCTGAGAGAATGGAAGCTTAGTGATAGGAAAACTTACTGAACTACAAAAGTTCCTAACAAAAAGCAACTTTAAGTGGTTTGTGAACAAAATTAATTCAAGTATCCTGTAGTTTACCTTTGTGAATTTTTATCTCAAAGTCTGTTATTAAAATAAAATTTCACAAAGGTAAAAGTCAAAAACTTACAATTACAACTAGCATAGAAAATGTATATGAGTTTGACTAGCAGTCCTTTCAGTACACCGGTTTTTATGGCCAGTTCACTACCCTACACTTTAGTTTAGGGATTAAAATACTCAATAAGCCTCGCATAAGCAATTGTATGTGCAAACACACCAAACAGTTCTTAAATGTAGTTAGGGTGTGATTTTTTGTATACTATACATAGCCTAATGGTTTAGACTATGCTCAGTTTATGCAGGTATCTTCAAAGTTTAAGTAAAATACTATACTATTTTTGACTTTTAATTATTATTAACATTTTATAATATTGTTTCAAAGTTTTAAAATCATGCTCATAATTCAATACAAGGTATTATTTTGTTTATTAATTATTATTGGTTCATTGCGTTGCTTGACTATGTGTACACAGCAGTAAAGTTTAGTGCTATTGCTTGCATCTTTTCCTAATACATGTTTGCTTTGGTGTTGTCTTTTCTCTCCTTAACAATGTTGATCTCACTCGCACTGACTATGGCAGTTGGGAAAGACAGCCCAAGTTGTAAATTCAGACTTTATTGCTATGTGGCCAATGAGGAGACCAAATGGGAAGGATTTTGCTGCCGTGTTGTCTTCCCTGTACAAGGCTTGTTGTTGGAATAGCGACCTTGTGGCAGTAACTTTTGTGATGTTGGATTATCGAGAAGATAACTCGGTGTTAAGTAATCTGAATAATCGGCTGGCTGAGGTGGGTCGGTAGGTAAAACTTCACTGGTTCGACAATAACAGACATTCAAACTAGGAAATAACTGAGAACAAAACAAGAGAATACATTACTAATAATAACATTTGGTATGGGCATGAACTGCATCTGGCTGCACGCGGTCAGCGAGGCTTTACCAAAATAAAGTGCACGTGGGAGTATAGATAAATGTTTTGTCGACAGTTTGTGGAGGTTATGCTAGACCGCACAAATATTTTTTGAAGTTTTGAAAAAATACACAATTACAATTTCCTATAAATATTGTAATAATTCTCTCCTGATCTATTTGCCAACAGCCACCAGACAAAGGTAGTTGTGAAAGATTGAATGAATTTAAAGAAGTTATATTTGACTTTGAATTGTCCTCAAAATAATTTAGTACCTAACAATGTAGTAGATTTTCATTGTTACTTTTAATAACTTTTTGGTAATTATTAATTAATATTAAATATTAATTAATTAACTTAGTAGCATTAATTGGATATCAAAAATTCACAGTATGTTTCGGCTTGTTAGCCTTGTTTGGTTGTGAGTTATGATCATTAAAAAAAAAAAAATTAAAGTGTCAACAAAAAAGGTAGCCATTCGGTCAACATTGATGCTATAAAGTTTTAATAGGAACAGAGTAAGGATGGAGTTGAGCTCAAGGCCTTTATCATGGATGATAAAATGGCTTATCCATACTGCATAGAAAAAGTCAAACAGAGTAAACTGGAGTGAATTGAAAGTTGTGAAAAATAGTCCCCAATTGATTCCACTGGAGGCTAACAGAATCGTTAATCTAGACAAAGTCATCAAGCTCAACTCTACCTACCTTGACCTACCAGCAACATGTATTGTCTTGTTGACAATTTCATTGTTTATTTTATTTTAAACGGTCATACCTCACAACTGAAGAAGGCTTATGAGCTGAAACGTACTGTGAAATTTTATATCTAATTAATACTACTAGGCTAATATTAATTACCAGGATAATTTAGTAGCTGTTCATCTATATTGCAGTTCCTGTTTCCTTTTTAATCCACCCATCAATTCAGTATTGGAAGGGTTAATATTATTTTATAATATTTTTAATTCTATTTCAAAGTTTAGAAATAATGCTCGTTATTCAATAAAAATTATTGTTTGTAACGTAGTTCATTGTGTTGCTACTTGGCTACATATACAAAGCAGTAATTGTTGTGTGCTATTACTTACATCTTCAATATAAATTAAGTTAGGTGTTGTATTTTCTCTCCTCTATATAATTTTCTTTAACTGGTTGTAGCAAAAACAATGTGTTTTTCTAAGTATTGGATATATGCCACAATAATCGGTTACTGTAGTAATTCCCACATGATCAAAATGTCAGCCACTTGCGAACAATATATTATAATTTTATATTACATTTTCCAATAATTTTGAACATATGCTTCACTATGGTGTATTTGAAACAATAGTACAATATTAAATCCTATCCATGTCAATAATACGGCATTTTCTTAGTAATTAATAAATGAATGTTTGTGTTAGTGCAGTGTATTTGTGTTCTTGTGAATCCGTGCTGTAAAATGTAATTATCCTAAATCATTAAAAAAATGTTTGTACGTTTTTTTTTCAATAGATTATTGTGATTTATGCAGTCCAAATAATTCCTACCTTGTCTCAAAGTAAGCTATTAAATGTGTTTCAAGTATAAATGTATGTATATTGTGTACATTTCAAGTTAAAAAGTTATTTATAAATGAAAAACAACAACAACGACAATTACAGATGGTGCACTTCCATATTGCAAAATAGGAATGCAATAGCAAGTAATATTTTTTATTCATTATTATCATTATCTACCTTTGGTTAAGGTTACATCAGTTACCCTCTCCTGCTCTCTTTTATCCTGAACTATCTCAACTTTTCTTATCCCCTGCCATTCCTTATTTCAGCTCTTTCTTCTTGAGCCATGGAGCATCTCCTAATTTTGTCAAAGCAAAGTGGAAATAAATATAAAGAAACATTAGATTTCTTAACTTGAGGTGCATCAATATTGATGTACTACAAAATAGACCAGAAATATAGCTAAAGATATTGTATTTATATCCTTGTTTTGTCTTGATAGTGCTTTTGATGTACCCCAATATTTACTAAAAGTTAAAACTATTAAAATTGCAAAATTATAGCCTCTCTGAATCTTAAAAGTGGTCATACACAACCAATAGCAACTAGCCAAAGTTACTCAGAAAATCAATTATTTAAGTAAATTTCACTTTTTCCAGGTTCCTATTCAGTGAATCCTGTTGCTATATCAGAGAGAGGTTCAACTGCCACTGGTCATTGTTCTAATGTGTCAGATTCTGGTAGAGTATGTAATACTCCACGTAGTAGTGTTTTATTTGATGGTAATATTCCCACACTAACTGGACTAGATGGAGACATGTGGGCAACTCAACTACTAACACTTGACACATCTACATCTTCTAGTATTACATTCAACTTCAATGGACTAGCAAATTATCTGGGTGTAGGTACTGTGGAAGTTGTTATGTTTAGCTGTTCTATGAGAGGAATAGGAGCTAACAGTATTAGCATTCGTAGTAGCGATAACTCGCCTATTGGTACTATTAATGATATTCCTCAATCTTGTGAGTATCTGGTCAGAGCATGTATATCTGATGGATTTACAACTACAGAACCAATATTATCTTTACATTTCAATGATGCACTTCAACGAGTCTACCTAGCTGAAGTTACATTTTATGTTAGTAGTCGTCCCTGTTCTAATGCTGTCCTCAATGAATCAGTATCAACTACATCAAGTACTCCAATTTCAACTTTAGAAAGTAAGAAGAACTTTATAATAATATTATATTAATATAGACAATCAACATAACTTATGAAGAAGTGCCTCAAACTCAGTGTGTGTGTGAGTGGTGGGGGACGGGGTATTGGGGGCACCATGTATCGCATAATTTATTCTTAACTTTAACTGAAATAATGAAAACTGTTTATAAAGCCAGGAACAAAAATGGATGGAAAATTATATGATGGAATGCTCTTGATGTAGTCATGTAATCAATCACATAGTTTCTTATTTTTACTTTCAATTTTTTCCTATAAATTATGTCAGTCACTTCTATGTTGTGTTTTATGTTTGTAATCATCAATTCTTCCCTTTTTATCCAAGAAGTCGAAAATAACTGATTAATACAAACAGTAATAGCACTGACGTTGTGATAAGCAGCTTATTTTATTATTGCAAATAGAATTGAATACTAGGGTCAATCATAATAGCTGTTATTAATTCAATTACGAGATAGAATAAAGAGCATTCTGTGTGCTCACCTTCAACACCCCCTCCCCCAAGCCATAGTTATTGTTGTTGCTTTGCAAACAGTTTTTATATTATCTCTGTGAGTATCTTTTGTTGAGTTTTTAGTTTTGTTATTTTTCTCTGTTTGTGTGTGAGTTTCTACTGTGAACTATTGCTGTATGGAACAACATGGTTAATGTTTGTATTAATTTGCCCTGCACACGTGTGTGGCCAACAATAATCCAATACACTAGACCAAAAAGACTTACAGTATATACCTATCCTACACATATCCTATATAGGATAGAGCCATAATTATGTCAATTAGCTTCACTTTTATATTCTGTGTAGGATACATGCAGGATAGGTACATTTCTTACAGATTGGGATGTGTAGTAATTTTATTTTTATCCTAGCACTTATGTCAGTGATTAATAAAGAAGTATTATGCTACACTATTGTATATTATCAAAATGATTTAATTTGTCACTGGTGCTTAATTAAATATTGAAGTTGTTATGACTTATTATGTTATCATGCTATCACAAATGTTACTGTTGGTCTTGTGTTAAGATATACTTACATATAACACTGATGTCAAGAACACTGTCAAATCAAGTATGACAACTCATACAGCAATGGGAGAATTTTCTACACAGAATATTAAGGAGCCTGAAACGAGTATATTATCATCTCAATTAGGTGAGTAGCTAACTTTAGTGCCCATCCAATTTTTTTTTTAAACGTTTAGCATAATATCATTTATACTCTAATATATACAATGAATGTTTTTCTTGAGTATTTCTGCATAATGCGAGGGTTCATTATTTCCGAAAGTGAACACTGCATACTGACCACTTCAACATGTCCATGTGTAGTTCTGGACAATGAAGTATGACAAAGTATTCTCTTGACGTTCACCGCATTAGAAAATAATCCTTTAAGTAATAAACAATATTATACTCATCATACCAATCGAAATGACATTTGACTTGCATGTATTATTACTTGCCTTATAAACTCGCGAAAATACGGAATCATTAATATATATTTTATTGTATATAATTATTAATATAATAGTTTATCATTGTTAGCTGAATGACAATCAAAACTTTAAAATGGATCTTTGACTTAGAAGCATGACTGTTGCATACATTAGCTTCCCAATCCATTACTTTATAGAACACATATAACAGGAGAATCTGGGTAGGGGAGAGGGAAGGTAAAAGTGGCTACCTCTTCTCTGAACCAAGTTTATTTATATACAAAAATGCCACTATAACCAATTTAGTTTATACCTTCATACTATTGTTTCTGTATATTTATCAATGTTGTGTAACAACACATTCAAGCTGATTGTTTATCATAAAATATGTGATTTATAGTAATTATAATACTATTTTTATACAGCTGCAGCTAGTGTGACTTCATTTGTGATAGGAAATATCACAGGAGCTGTAGTCTGTATATGTATACTATTATTGTTAAAATACTTGATTAAGAAGAAGCGAGTTCATTCTCACAAAGTAAAATGTGATAATCCAACTCATCCAGTAGTTTATGATGAAATCAAACTGGACAAGAAAGATACATCTTCAAATATTAAGCTACAAGGAAACTCTGCATACGGTCAACTGAACTGATTGAATTTCCTGTTTCTTGTGTTGTATCTAATAGCTCTATGTATTGTTATCTATATTCTGCATGACCTATATTTTAATGTTATATTAATGTGTAAGTAGAACTCTCAACTTTGTAGTAATATTTTGAATATTTTGAACCATAATTAAAAAAAAAAATTTTTTATTCAAAATTAGCAATTTGTTTTATTATTGCAACAAATTCATATCTCTTACCTTATAGCTGGAAACTGAACATGAGTCATTGAAGACATTATTCTGCTATTACTACTGACATTGTTAAAGCTAATGTACAGTTCTAATCCATGTTGCAAAATATCTAAAGTATTAGCATGAGATGTTAAGGACTGATGAAATTCTGATTATGGTCAAGAGAACACAATTTATATTGTGTTTCATGACAACTTGATCCGCAATGACATTAATAATACAATTATTGGATAGTTCCTTTAGGTGTGTAAATTATTTTGTATATTGTGTTTTAATCGAACACTATAATTATATAGATATTAAGCTTTCATTTGCTATAAAGCCATTTTGCAAACCTGACTTTTTAATGTCATATAAAAGATTTAATACTGTAGACGATTTTTTGTATCTAAACAATTAATTTAAAAAAGCACCATTCTGCATAAATATTTGAAAAATTAATGTATGATGTCACATTGAGTGTCTTGCTTAAAGTGAGTAGAAATAGATTCCTATTATAGTCCAGCAGATAAGAAAAATTATTGTGACAAAGTGGACCAAATCATGAAACTTGGTATGCAGGTTCGGTTTGGCATAGCTATATAACAGTATCAGAAGGGGTGCCAAAAAAATTGTTTAATTAAAACAAATTTTTTAAAGTGTGAAATTTAGATTAACAGTTAATTATATAAAAAAGCTCAATATAAATTATGTATTGTGGTTTAATACTTTAATGTTAATGATTAGGAGTCACCTGATATTACAGGCATGGCTAGACTATTTAATAGGACTAGCTACCCTGATAGCTAGCCAGGTGTATCAAGTAGTTTCAGAGAATTTATTTCAGTAGAATAAAACCATAATATTTCGGCTTGTGGAGCCTTCTAGTGGTTACTGAACTGAATGAGGGTGACTGAACAAGGAACTTTGTATAAACAGATGATACAGAACATGAGATCATGGTGTGGTGGGGCACAGCCCCTGGGAATGTTAGTTGGTGTGTTGGGCAATTTATGTGACATGTGAGTTGTACTTTGGGAGGTGTGAAGGTGTAGTCATAATTTAATTAGTGGCCCCTCCAGAATGGCTGCTATTGTTTCTGTATTTATTTATCAATGTTGTGTAACAACAAATTCAAGCTGATTGTTGATCATAAAATATGTGATTTATAGTAATTATAATATTATTTTTATACAGCTGCAGCTAGTGTGACTTCATTTGTGATAGGAAATATCACAGGAGCTGTAGTATGTATAATGTATACTATTATTGTTCAAATACTTGATTAAGAAGAAGCGAGTTCGTTCTCACAGAGTAAAACATGATAATCCAACTAATCCAGTAGTTTATGATGAAATCAAAATCAAACTGGACAAGAAAGATACATCTTCAAATATTGAGCTACAAGGAAACTCTGCATATGGTCAACTGAACTAATTGAATTTCCTGTTTCTTGTGTTTTATCTTATAGCTATGTATTGTTATCTATATTCTGCATGACATATAATGTTATATTAATGTGTAAGTAGAACTCTCAACTTTGTAGTAATAGTATTTTGAATATTTTGAACCATAATTAAAAAGTTGTTTTATTCAAATATTAACAATTTGTTTTAAGTGTGAAATTTTGATTAACAGTTAATTATGTAAAAGAGCTCAATATAAATTGTTTATTATAATGTATTGTGGTTTAATACTTTAATGTTAATGATTAGGAGTCACCTGATATTACAGGCTGCTAGACTATTTAATAGAACTAGCTACCCTGATTGCTAGCCAGGTGTAGCAAGTTTCAGAGAATTTATTTCAGTAGAATAAACCCATAATATTTCAGCTTGTGGAGCCTTCTAGTGGTTACTGAACTGAATGAGGGTGACTGAACAAGGAATTTCGTATAAACAGATAATACAGAACATGAGATCATTGTGTGGTGGGGCACAGCCCCTGGGAATGTTAGTTGGTGTTGGACAATTTCTGTGACATGTGAGTTGTACTTGGGAGGTGTGAAGGTGGAGTCATAATTGAATTGGTGGCAACCATTCCGGAGCCACTAATTAAGTTATGACTACACCTTCACACCTCCCAAGTACAACTCACATGTCACAGAAATTGCCAAACACCAACTAACATTCCCAGGGGCTGTGCCCCATCACACAATGATCTCATGTTCTGAATCATCTGTTTATACAAAGCTCCTTGTTCAGTCACCCTCATTCAGTTCAGTTACCACTAGAAGGCTCCACAAGCCGAAATATTATGGTTTTATTCTACTGAAATAAATTCTCTAAAACTTGCTACACCTGGCTAGCTATCAGGGTAGCTAGTTCTATTAAATAGTCTAGCTGCCTGTAATATCGCTGTTTTTTTGTTTTTTTCGCTATAATAATATTGACCAAAGTTTCTTGTAAGACATATTTTTGTAAAAGAATGTATATCTGGATGGCACCCCTTCTAATATTGCTGTACATACCTTCAACAAACACTGTGCTAAGTTTCATGCTTTGGTCCACTCTGTCACAATACTGCATCAAAAGTACAATTTCCCACTGGACTATAATAGTATGTTGTTTTACTGTTAAAATTTTGTGTGAAAGTAATAATTGCTATACTGCAAAAAAATGAGTATGAATCACTTTAAGAAAAATTTCAAGATCTGTATAAATTTTTTTTCAAAACGAATACTATACTCTAAACCTTAAAACTTTAGCTTAACAATATTTATGTGGCTGACATTGATATTTGATGCTAACAGGTTAGAATGGCTAAAACAATTTAAACACCAGATGTAGTAAGATCCATTTTTGTGTAGAGAAACCTTTTCCTTCTCCTTGAAATGAGCCCTGCATATTTGTAGTAATAATGCTCCACATATTGCTGAACATTGCAGACTTCATCTCTGACTATATTTGTAGTTTTTTTGTGACATAAATGTACAATAATAAGAATAATACTTCAAGTATTATAGCAATGCAGTAGAACACCATGTCATAGTCATTTCTTCGTTCAAGTCTATGCCAAACAAGTCCCATTAAAAGAACCAATGCTGGTCCCAAAATGTTGAAGCATGCTTTTATGGCGTAAGAGACACCAATGAGTAGTACCTTCACAGTATATAGTATAGTTCAATTGGGATATAACATAACAATGTTGTATAATTTAAATATTTTTTTCTGATGTACATGAAGCTATTTAAAGCTACACACAATGAGTTTACAAACATAGTTCAACATCAATTGATATCATTTCTCAGTAATCCGTCGTCGTCGTTACTGACACACAAGCATACAAAGGAAAAGGGGGCCCCATGACTCAAGAAGAAGAGCTGACGATAGGAGAGGTGGGGTCAAAGAAAAACGCTGTTCACAAAAAAGAGAGCAGGAGAGGGAAACTTATGTAACCTTAACCAATGGTAGAGAATGATAACTGGGTAAAATAACTTGTGGTACTGCATATTCTTACTTTGCAATACCTCAAGCAACACTATGTAGCTGGGTATACTTGCTAGTATAATATATTCAGGTGAACAGACACAGGAAGTGACAGGTGACTCTATCCTCATTTTGTTAGCAGGAGGTCTAAGCCTCTCACTTTTTAACCGTAGAATACAATACTCATTAAGCAGTAATATGGACTCAAAATTTTATATTGTCAGATTGCCAATGTTGGACAACAATATAGTGGCCAAAAATTTTTTTGTATTTCTTGTTTGAGCCATGTTTAGTTAAAATAATTAAAGAATAAAATTAGACCAACTTACCTGATGTTACTAAACCTTTAGGACATACAAATTATGCCAGCACTACTTTGCATGATTTGCACAATGTCTGATAAATTTAAGTACAAACAAAGGTACAAACCTCAGTAGCATGACTATAGACTAGCTATAATTGTTAGGGACTGCCTAGCAAGTGGCTTTGTTCCATGCAAAGTGTACGCAACCTCAGACAAACGGGCTCGTAGCCAATCTGAATGAGGTAAGACCCACTAGCGGGTGTTAGGTCGACAAAGATCTAGGTATAAAGCGTGCGATTAGCCTTAACGTCTTCCTACACTGCTAGGTAAGAAGGAGGTCGTAAATCTTCATTATCACTAACAGTATTAGACCCTTTGTATTATATACCGTCTTGCATTCGAGACAGTATCACGGACTCGGCTACCCTGATGGTAGTGACAGGAATAACAAAGTTACTAACAATAAATTAAGAAATACCAGAAATAAAGACAAAAAGGAGTGACAAGTAGTGTTCAAAATAGTTAGATTAGTTAAAATGAAACAGAAAAAGCAAAACTATGGCAATATAAATAAGTTTGTTTGACATCGACGAATAACAATATAGCATTGCTGCGCAGGCGCATCAATGTCCAGTATCTGAAGGCATCCTTTGCACGGTTTCTTCGACCTGAACAATAATATCATTTATTCCACCCTAGATATCTTCACAATGATATTTTTAGGTACATGACCCGTGAAATAACTCACGATATTTCAAGCTGTTACTTCACGCTATACTGCTGCAAGCTCATTACCCCTGTAGTTATAGAAACCGGCCAAACTTGTTAATTTTCTCGGTTTTACAACTACCTTCCTCTGGTGTACCCTGCTCTTTACCCTGCTCAACAGGGTTAGAGCAGCTGCTAAAATATCAGCTAGGGGTGTGGGTAGCCCTATAATCAACTTTATGGCTGTGAATTACCCTTCCTCTAGTACTAACTACAGTAGTGAAGATATCTAGTTTGGAATAAACCACTTATTACACTTGTTGGAGTGTTTGGCAAGATATTTCACTCTCAGGTTTTATTTTCACTCGCCTCTGGCTCGTTAAAATAAATTAGCCTGCTCGTGAAATATTTCGCCATATCACACTCTGACTCATGTAATAAGTATTATTCATTATTGCATCTGTAATAATGAAATACACAGTGATATTTTTTTAAACTTGTACACACAAAGGTATAATTGAAAATAATCCAAATTTTCAGTCTGTGGACCTTCCTCAGTGATATTGAAATAGTAATTAATGACCTCAAGCCATAAATGACACTGTTGTTAGTAAGCACAATTTTCCCAGGAGAGGTGAAGTCTGAGTTTGTTGTCAATGTTCATTACAATTTTTGAAGAACTCTGATTGTGTAAACCTACTAAATATTTCCTCTTTAGAAAGTTGCAGTGCACTTCTTGGATTTTTTGTGCATTATGTTATTAGCATGTAAGGAAATACCTTTTGTTTTGGTCACCTCTCCTAACTTCTCACTGGTGTTCTTTTAATCTGGTCGATAAAGACCTTTCAGTTTCTTCAAACATTCACACTCGATCAAGTAGACTACTCCATTGATATTATTTGGAGAAATTATCTTTGTGACTCTGACCAGGTCTTGTTTTTTAACTAAAGGCTGTTCTTATATTTAATTTTTGTATATGTAAGTCCTATTTTCTCACTATCTTACGTTCAATGTTTCAAAGGTTGTAATAATTTTGTCATCATAGTCACAATTGTGTTTTTTTTTCTTTTTTAGGGCCCTTTCTACTATATCATTTGGGTATGAATTGTTGTGAAAAACAAATTTAAGATGTTCAATATCTGATTTTAATATTTGTTGGCTGCAGATTGATTCAGCTCTGTGAATGGGACACTTTACCACACCCGATTTAATTTTTGGATAGTGGTTTGAATTGTAATTAAGTAAAGATCAGTGTGGGAACTTTTCCTGTGTATTCATGTTATAAATTTGGTATTTTCTCTGTGAACAGATACATCTAGAAAAGTTAGTGTGTTCTTCTGTTCTACTTCCATTATGAATTGGATGTTTGGATGTTGTTTGTTTAAATGTGAGAGGAATTCATTTAGTTCACTATGTCCATGACTCAAGATATTGAATCATCATTTAGTAACCATTCTTCTGCAACAGGAAGTCCATTGGCCTTTGTATTGTAACTATCTCTATCAAGAATTACAGTAGTGTTGCCTTCGTCAGCTTGAAGTATTAGCTGCAATTTGGGGGACTTTCCTTAATTCTGAGAGCTTTGAATTGTGAATATTGTACATAGTTGTGGGCATTTATACATACAATGATTTAATCTACATTGTCTATCAATAATATGTATATTTTAGACAAAACTATAATTATATATACATTAAGATATTTTTAAATGACGAATCACAGAAATTAATGACAATAATAATAAGTTCCATTGTTATATTATGCGACTAAACTACTGATAAATATGTATATTCAATAATGTTATGTTGCATATGTTATGGCCACTACAAGTTACTCAGCTCAATTGGCCATAGGCAGAATTACTTTGTAGCTCAACATCATGTGCAGATTTCACTTGTTTGCTAGTATTAATTTGATCGTATAAAACTTGGTTAGTTTTATTATGAGATTTTCTATGAGTACGTGCTGTATTGATAATATAATAGATTAATAGTAGTATAAGTATGCCTCTAATGGCTCCAGTTATATTTCCTACTATGAATGAAGTAACACTAGCTGCAGCTGCAAATAAATAATATATTATATACCCTTTTTTTTTGTTGCTCCATTGTGCTATTATATGTTTTAGCTAGCTATTGTCTATCAGGACAATAATATCGTAATTAATATAGTACATATCATATTTAAATATATGATGGGTTATATTATATTATTGCTTACATTGTCAATGATTGCATAATTTGATAATATGCTATAGTAAGTATTAATATACAACAATCCTGTAATAATCTTGTGAGAGGTTGTAATATGGCATTGTCTACTCCTGCTAGAATTATTACTCTGGTATTTGATACTTCACCGCAACCATACATTGCTGAAATATCATTCTTTAGTAACTCAGCTCGTCAAACAATGCCTATTGGAGAATTACCAAACACTATTGTAGACACCATCACAACTATGTTGTACATTGGTATGTAATCTGGATAGCAAATATTTTTTAGTTGGTTATGGTAGCACAATGTTCTTACAAAAGCAAATAATATTTGCCGAAAATTAAAATTGCCTTTGTAATTTTAGTCATCAGCGAATATGTGTATTGCTTAGGAATAGCTTGTACTCAGATATAGTAATGCCTAACTAATACAATTTGATGAATAAACATTTGTAAATGTTTTAGATACTTCAGCTACTGATCATTTGACTACAGGTAAGAAATATAACAGAAACATACTTTATTCATGTACTGATTTTACATGATATTAAAAAATTAATTATTTGTAAAATTGTATATTTTTTGGTATCCAATTATTATTAGTAACACAATAATGCCTATTTTCATAGAGCAGAGAAATGAATAACCCACACGTCATAACATTTTGTATTTTTTGTAAAATAAAGAGTACATGCCAGCTTAACCTTAATTCTAAAGAGATTATAAAATTGAAAATAGTTTAGCAATGAAAAATATTAACTTAAAATGTAGAATACTTGTTTTTTTTAGTGAACTATGAAATGTAAGCCACCTATCCACCTCAGCCATTCAATTAATACTAATATAAATTTGGTTTAAAAAGGTATTTAAAGGAAAGTATGTATCATAATGTTATGTTGATTATTTGTTTAGATGATGAGGCCTTAGATATAAACAATTCAGTGATCAGCACTACAGTTAATGTAATTTTAATCAGCAAGCATGAGTTTTGCGTAGAAATAGCTTGTAATCAGACATAATAATGCCTAACTAATACAATTTGATGAATAAACATTTGTAAATGTATATAATATTTAGATACTTCAGCTACTGATCATTTGACTACTGGTAAGAAATACAACAAAAACATACTTTATTTATGTACTAATTTTTAATGATAGTAAACATTAACAATATTTGATGAGAATCAGATTGTATATTTTTCATTTGTTGTCTCCAGTTGTTATTAGTATTACAATAATGAATTTTGTCATAAAATAGAAATATGATACCTCACACGTAGTAACATTTTGAATATTTTTTAATAAAAAGAACATACTATCTTAACTTCTATTTTAAAGGTTATAAAATATAAAATGTTTATAGAAGTTCTTATAAACTCTTAATAATGAAAAAAATAATGTAGAATATACTTGTTGTTTCTTAGTGAACTATCAAATACAAGCTGCCTATAAACCTTAGCCATTCAATTAATACTAATGTAAATGTCAATTTAAAAAGCTACTTAAAGCAAAATTTGTATCATACTTTTTATGTTCATATTTGCTTAGGTGATGATGGTTCTAATGTAAACAATTCTGTGATCAGCACTACAGTTAATGCTACACCAAATATTTCCACTCCAAATGAGACCTGTACAACCAACAAAGAAAAAGTAGCAGAATCAGATGTAGTCTCCCAGTTAGGTAAAAAATTAATAGTTGAACTTAGGTTATCAAATAGATTATTGTTAAAGACATTTTAAATAATTATACATATTATATAGGTTATATACATTATATTAAATCATTATAAGATTATTATCACCAAGAACTTGAATACTGCTGGCTACTGTGGAGAGACAGTTAAACATGACTATTTCAATAAGCTCTACTGCAGTGTATGTTGTAACTCCATTTATATCACATACTGTGTTAAAATCAAACGTAATAGTATTAGAAGATGTAGATTTGTGGAGTGTTATAAGTAGTTGAGTAGCCCACATGTCTCCAATTAGTCCAGTTAGTGTGGGAATAATACCATCAAATATAACACTACTACGTGGAGTATCACATTCTCTACCAGATTGTAACACATTAGAACAATGACCAGTTGCAGATGACCCTCTCTCTGATATAGCAGGAGGATTCACTGAATAGGAACCTGGATAAACTTTTTATTGCCATTTAGAGCACATATGTGACAGTCCATGGGAAAAGGGGGCACTTCACTCAAACCAAAAAAATTGAGTTTTTTATGCTAATAAAAAGCTACAATTTATCACAACTTAGTGCTAAAATACTGGAGGGTAAAACCTTCCCCGTGTAGACAAACTGGCAGTTGAACTGGGCTGTATTCAGCAAAGCAATTGAACTAGAAATCGAGAAAACATAAATTGAATTTCCACTTCCGGTATAATTAATGTTTCCGTATACTTAACGGCTACTCCGCATACGCAATTAAATCGTACAGCCGCTTTTTAACGGCGACTAACGAAGTTTGGTAGAGTTCTTTTTAGCTTTCAGAGCGTCTCACAGCCTGTCTTGTCGGAATCCTTGGCTACTCTACTCCATGTAGTGGTAAACTTTCAACCAGAGGCATAGTTGCCAAATTTTAGATACAAAATGTAGGGACAACTCGGCGAGCTTGCGCGCCTAAATTTTTTGGCTTGACCACGCCCCTTTTTAATTAAACCACGCCCCTTTTGCCACGTCCACATGCACATCGAAAAGATTCAGTGGTACACGGTGATTGATCGTGAACTGATGATTTGTTTTGTGAACTGATGATTTGTTATGTTAACTTGTTTTTAGTCTTTGTGAAGTGATTGGCGAGTTGCTTTCTTGCGTTATAACTAAAAATAACTGTACTTTGACCCTACTCGGGCCATAGCTAGCTAAACTAAGTCTCGAGCTGTACTGTTACAGTTTAGCCTTCTTTTCCTGGCCTCGGACCCTCTCTGGTCGGTGATGTCGGGACAGGAGCGGGACTGGAGCTAGAATGTCGGGATTGCCCGCCAGAATCGGGATGGTTGGCAACTATGCAGAGGTAAGCTGTAGATTGCATGCACTATTCTCAAAGCTATGCAGTTTTTTTAGCTGCTTGTTTGAAACTCCGCCCATTCCCCGTTTATTGTACTTCGAGAACGAGAGAGAATAAAAAGTAGCTTGTCTTTCCACGGCACGCTTGGGGTCTTTTAAGTTGTTTCGGCATTTGAAATTTGGCATAGACTTAGAGTAAGGGTCACTAAGACCAATTCTGCAAAAAACAAAAATAGGAGAAAGAAAGAATTTTTCCTATGACTTACTTTTGGAGCCTATATCTCAATTTCAATTTTTAAGTGAAGTGCCCCCTTTTCCCATAGACTGTCACATATATGCACACATCACATGATACAATATTATAGTTTCTGGTAGTTTATTTATTAGCTTTCGTAGTAGATTATAACTATAAATAGTCAAAACGTTTAGACCCTTGGTCTTCATCAGTTGACAAAAAACACAATACTAAAAATGACAAAAAAACAAAACCAGTTCAATAAAATACAAAGACCCTGAGGATTGTCAACTGATGAAGACCTACGGGTCGAAACGTTTTGACTATTTATAGTTATAATCTACTACGAAAGCTAATAAATAAACTACCAGAAATTGTATTACGTAGTAATGAACCTATACAGCATCAATATTATAGTTATTGATCACAATTTATTAGACATTCTGTAAAATTATCTGTTGTTAAGTTGCTAATGATTTATTGAACCAATTTACCCCTGCATTTATGATTTGAATATTCATCTTTTACGACTACTTTCCAACATCACTCATTATCCTGTGATTTATGGTAGGTCACAATAAATACATTGTTAAAAATGGGGAATTTGGAGAACTAAGTTTTGGTGTTAAATAGGAGGCACTGCCTGGACACCCCAGTTTAAGGCCTAATATTGTCATCATAATTATTACTAAACGATTTTTTTAATGAACAAACTACAGGATGTAAGCTATTAATTATATTATTGTCTATTGGTGTGGAAGTTGTAAGGGCTCAAAGTGGGGTGCTCAGGCATTACCTACTGGTAAACACCCCGTGAGGTGTTTATTTCAATACCCCATTTTATCAGAGTACAAACATATTATCTGAATACTGAATAATTTTGTATTATGTTTAAAACTCTCTTGGACATCTTTTAGTAAAATGTAAAATTCTTTGGTATTTAGGTGAATGTGTTTATTTTTAATGATAATATTTCCATATCAATCATTACAATCTTTACATGAAGCCTATATATTATGCCTATTGGCTACCTCAAACATGTGATAATTATTTTAACCTATTGAAATTTTCTTGACCTAAGCTACTAAACATATTGCTAAGTTCAACTATTATATTTAGCAAACACAACACTTGACTTAAAACATTTCATACAATTAAATACTGTCTTAAACATAACGACTTTAATAATTCCTACACCACCATAATTTGATACTCCATTAAAGTTAAATGTAATACTAGAAAGTGTAGATGTGTTGAGTGCTAGTAGTTGAGTTTCCCACATGTCTCCATCTAGTCCAGTTAATGTGGGGATATTACCATCAAATAAAACACTGTCTCCAAAAGCATACGATTCATCTAATTTTACAAGGATGAGCAAGTTTATTCCCAAAGAATTTGCCATATTTATTGACATTGCATACACACTACAACTCATGAGTAATAATCACAATGTGACTGTAACAGTTAAGACTAAATCAAGTGGTGAGTTTAATCAAAGAATAATGCCAATGATATGACTGAATAGAATTTTGTAGATCAGTAAATGTAGGACTTACTTTGTGATAAGCTTGAAGCCAGCAAAGAGGTTATGATCACAATTCCGATCTATTTCAAAATTACACAGGAATGAGGAATTATTTACTCATGCTTAAAAAACATAAGTGAATTATAAAATAACATCTGGAATAGCACATAGCTATAATCTATATTATTTTAACAAATAATAGTTTCATATAAAACTGTGCTAATTCAATCCTATTAATTGAAGAGACACAATTTTGACACTTCTTGAAACAAATCTTGTATTTATTCTTGATTATTCCTAAACAAACTGCTTATCTGTGTTTAAATAACAATTCTTATTGTAATAAACAAACATTATTATGGCATGTCTTACATAATTTAATTTTACACACGCTGTGAGGAACTTTGGCTTACAATTATAGTTGGAGTCTTATTACTCTACCCAGATCTAAAATAACTTTTCCAAGCAGTAAATTTTGATGGCTATTATCTTTGAAATACCAAACTAATATTTTGGTGAAGTTATCTGCATAATATTGTGTTTAGGATTTCTACTGTGATGCCTAGTGATCTATTTTCATCTTAGTGATGGTGGCACTATACAAAATTAAGATTATATTTATTTCAATTGGCTCAGACTTATTTATTACCTCCATCTCATCTAATTGGCACTACTCAGTGAACTCTTCACTTCAAGGTAAAATGGAATGAACAAGCTTCTCGTTTAATGCTGTAGTGTGAGCGGTATCTAGCTGGAGCGTGATAGCTACTCTCAGTTCAAGAAATCGTTCAATTAAATTTAATGTGACAACAACCTAAATGGAATAAGAGAACTAATGATTAAGCTGCAGTAATACACAAGTTAATAAGAGTGATGCAAAGATAAGAGAGTTACATCATAAACCACAACATACACACATCCACATAACCACACAGTTGCACT
>WLWD01001518.1_pt1 | contig 63349 bp, 39 predicted proteins | sample 6712731 | NCBI WGS metagenome assembly WLWD01 (sample SAMN12718690, study PRJNA576275) | sponge metagenome | isolation source: marine sponge | host: Mycale hentscheli | place: New Zealand: South Island, Marlborough, Capsize Point | collected 2014-11-01
ACAAAACAAACACCCGGCACCTGGGAATTTCCACCGCAGATGTTACTTGAGATTTGGTAGCAAATGCACAGAGTTTTGGGAGTGAAACACAATACGTTGCAGGAGCAGGAGCCTTACTAGTACCACTGGTCTCGTATCTTCCCACGAGATACCACTTTTCTCCTACAATGGCAGACTTCATGCTATGGCAATGGAGTAGGAGTGCCCCTGGCACCATGCCACTAGTTCTCTTGCACAAGTCAACAGGAGACATAAATTCATTCCACCTAATAATAATAATAAATAATGACGGTGAAAATGATAATGGTGATGATGATGACAATGATCAACTTGGCCTAAAGTAGAAAATAATGGGCAAGGCAGTGTTCATATTCTTTAGCAAATCTGTCATTGCTATTTTGTGTATGTGTTTCAGAAGTGATTACATTGACCTCTTCTTTGGTCACAAAGTTATTTAAGCATAAAAACACTGCTTGAAAATATATTTTTCTTTACTGCAGCTGATTTTGACTATTGCTTTCCATTGATTACAGTCAAACGGCCAATGTACCGGAAGTCCATTGACCGCTGTACAAAACCTATTTCATCTGCAACTGAAATAATATACCCCGTATTCTATCAGTTTTTTTTAATTCCTTTTTAATTCCAATTAGCTATGGCCATTACAATTTTTCAAAAATCCCAACCAATAATATTCATTAGAAGGCACATGTTCTGATGAAAATCTGGTTTTTATGGCTTCAACCAAAGGAGAGTTATATCCATAAGTACACTGGTAATCCCTTGAAGACCACTTGCTTCCTTAGGGGGCCATTTCCTGGAAACAGTATTTTGTTAAATATCACTGGTAAGATAAGTAGTTTAATACTTGTACTTTAAAATAACCACAATAACTTTTGTGTCCAATGTTCCTCTTCTCTGTAATTATACACTCAATTTACTCAAAAATTAATGAAAATTCAATCCGATAAATTGTGAACAAAATGAATTTCATAATAATGATACACTTCAGGAAATTAAATAAGATTATTACTGTCTTGTTCGCACTGCAATAAATGCTCCACAACCATGTCAGTCTTGCAAATAGCAAACCTAAACAAGGAGGAAAAAAATATTTTAGGCATTGTTCAACACTAGAAATCGTCAATTCCTACCTAAATGTCATAAGTGGAGAAATGTCTACACTTAATTAACAGCTTCTAGCAAAATATGCATGTCATGTTATAAACTATTATTAATGGAATAAAGAAGCAACTAGCTCGAGCGAAGTTAGGTGAGCAAAATTCAAATGCAACTTTAGACGCAGTTGGTGCACTCATTGCTACTCAAATTAATTCCATTAAACTAAACAACACTCCGATAAGTGAAACAGATTTTTTTAAAACTTAATTTATGCTATGCAGCTCAAACACTTGCTAAGGTGATGGCTAAGGATGAAGTCATGTTGTTGCCAGCCTTTCGTGGGCATTTTGAAGACTATATCATGTCTGGGCTAGCTGATTGCATACACATAAGTAAAACACCGGCCAAAATACCATCAACCAAATGGATAATTACTAAGCTGCATTCTTATTTTGGAGAACAAATTGTATTTCAATGTATATATCGTCATGTGGGTACCATAATCAACCACAAGAATTGTGATTTATTAAAGGCCATATCTAACATATTTGGTCAGCAGAAAAAAAAATGCAACAAAGAAAAGACCGGACAACCTGAATCGCTAGAAGACGACGCTGAAAATTCTGCAACTATTACGTCACAAACAATTACTGAAGTTGCTCAGCACCTGAATAGCAAGTTACATGAGCAAGCTAAAAAAAGTATTACCATATTCAAAGACATCGATATGTACACAAACTTACATATACCAACACTGATTGACAATACAGATCCTATACTTTTGGAATTTATTCGACAATTAACTTGTACCATTCGAGAAGGTAGGCGTAGGTTGTTTGATTCCCTGGGAGCAGAGACAAGTGATGCTAAAAAAATCAGACATTTCTATGTTTTGTGTGTGCTTCTATTTAATGCTAACCATGCCTGCAGTGCACCCCTTCATGTACTGCTTACTGAAACAATTTTATGTCATGGAGGAGATCAAGTGCTGATTCAAGTAATGAACAGACTAGGAGCTGTTGCATCCCTGGAAACCACAAAAAGGCTAGCCACACATGTTGTTCAAGTTAGACTAATAAAAGGAGTAAAACCATCTTTAAAATTAAATTGCACTAACTATAGTATCAGTGGACAACGCTTCCCCTATCCCGCTCCATCGTTCTAAACGGAGACGAAGAATAATACAAGAACCAGGGTCACCTAACATCACTCTGACCCGATCCTATATGAACACCATCACTGATATTAACTATGAATATAACACCGACAAACCTACACCAGACAAGTTTATACTCGTTCAAATGAAAAAAATTATTCTTAACAAATTTCTACAGGATATTCACTCTGGAATGCTATTAAAATATTTCAAAATAATCCCAAGATAAACCCCTACCATTAATTACATCCCTTATTCATTGTTTACAAAAGCAAACACATGAATGTGAATCCTCTAATGTGGTATATGTAGACATTTTAAGTGAAATGGCAGACTGCAAAGAAACTTTGCTCAAGGTCATTGGAAATTTACATAAACTATTTATCAATGAACTGGGTTAAAAATGGGTAGTAGGTGGTAGGAGATGCCAAAGTGTATGCTGTGTTGCAATCTATACGAACAGAGTATGGAGACAACGTCAAGTGGCTTATCTTCATTACAGGGGATTGGCATATTATGTATAATAACCACAAAGTGCTAATGAAGCCATATGCTGATGCAGGGCTTATGGATCTTGCCAAAATCTCGGGCTATAGATCTGAAACTTTAACATCATTGCGAACTGCAACAAATTTTTGAAGGACTCATTTATTTATATTACAATGCTTTGAAGCCTTTAATCGATATTTTTTGACCATTTTCTATGAAAATCAGTTAGAAGACAGTAATTTACCCCTCACAATTCAGGGTCTTCTATCACATTTTCAAAAAATTAAGAATAATTCTTCCCTAGCAGATTTCAGAGCCAGCACAAGTCCCACAATCATACAGAACGTAAGTTCCAATCTTCAAAGTTTGTCGAGTTTCTTGATGAAAAGCTGCAAAGCAGGACAGTATAGCTTTCAGGAAAAAGTTTATCTTACAAGATTGTCTTCCATACATTTCTATGTATTCATCTCTGAGGTACAGAAATTAGGACATGCGGATTGCTTCTCAAAACAACTAGTCGGGATCTATGCTGCTTTTGACAGAAGAACTTATGAGGAACTTATTCCACGGCATTTGTATGATATTGCACTATTTCCAAACTACCTGACTGAGCACTTTAAAAATGGAGGTTTTTCAGTTCGGCTCTCTGAAACAGAATGGCGCAGTATAACCTTGGATGAGTGTCACGAAATGTGCATTTACAAAGATGCTAAGCTAGCTGTAGTTAGGCCAGCCCCAGACAAAATGAAATCAATAGCCAACTACCTTCCCTTCAGAGCAAAATCAGTGAACAATTTGACAACACAGATCCTGCCTCAAAAAACGCCCAACACTGGCTGTTATACAGTTAACACTATAGGGATAGAGTCACTGAGGAAAATGTGAAAGTCATGCTCGCAAAGATATTGTCTACTGGTATGTATGAGAAGGAGTCCATCAACCAGGGGATGGAACATTTTTGAAAGAAAAAGAGCATTGCCTGAACAAGAACATGACTTACTTAGATATAGGAGTATAGGTCAGCAAGCGTTTGAGCAGTTTGTCAAGTACAGGTTATTGAACGAGCTAAGCACAGAAGCTCCTATCAGGAAAAAAACATTACATACTTTTACTACCACTACACTTCAAATGAAAATAATTAAACAAACTGAAAAGGAAAAAAAAATTGCACAACGTTTTCTGAAACGACAATTGGCATGGGCAGTAGAAAATCATATCACACCCACAAATAGTATGTTAGGTCCTATCTCTAGCTATCCCAAAGCTCTAATGGGTAAAGATGGACTACCATACAAATCTTCCAAGAGTTCAACTACACCTTACCTCATCTGAAGATATGAGGATGCTCCCCTCATTTTCACACAGCTTCCATGGGTTCCCTCATTAGTCATCTTAGAGGGCATGTTCATGATTATGACTCCTCCAGTACCTACAATGGAAACAATGAGAGAGTATGCAGATATGTTGCTAGTCAGGTACGTCCAACCACACTTCACAGCTGGTGTGCTGCAAGTGCGTGTCCTATTTGATAATCCTGGAGGATTACCAGAGTCCCCAAAGTTGTTAGAACAAAAAAGACAGGACTTGGCCAGAGAAAAAGAGCTGGCTCATCATGAGTGCACAACATTTACTTGATGCTCTTGAAAAAGACCCAAAGTTTATTTGTGTGTACTGGATGTAATTATACATCTTTTTTTTGTTGGACTAGGAAAATCAAGTTTTTTGTCAGCTTTCTATCAGTATGCAATTTTCATTGCCTCAGGGGTAGAACCTATAGACTCTATTGGGTTGATATCTCTAAATCGAAATGACCACTCACTGTATTCATTTCTATGGTTAGTAGGTTGAGCCTACTTTCATAAACATCGATGCCAATGAAATGTTAGAGCTTCAACAGTTGGCACATTGTTAGCTTCACTGTCTGCTCTGAGCCAAACACCATTTCTAATTGCATCCAGCCATTTAGTATGTGTTTCCAAGATGTCTGTTGTGGTAGACACTGAGTTATATAGAGCAACTGGTGAAACATGTTCAAACACAGATGTGTGCAGCCGGATATTGGGACTCTGGAATTCTTCCACTGAAAATGAAAATCAACTATTAGGTACACATGCCTTAAGTACACTTTAAATATGCAATTAGCAATGGAAGTCTGAACATGATAAAATGAACTTGCATGGAAATGGGCTAATTAGATTTATTTTATTTTGGTGAGGGAGGAGGGGTAAGCGAGAGGGGCTCATCAAGGTTATAACAAAACTGCAGGTTTAGGAGCATTCTTTATTATTATCAGAGACGGAGCCAGCAAATAAAATGTGGTATGGCTCTAATCATTAAATTAACAGTTTATAACACTTTTACAATAATATGTAGCTATCCACAGAGTCTCAGCATTTTAAGAGTATCTGGCTGAGGGAACCAATCTTCAAGAACTATAGCAGAAGGAACTTTAGACTTGTGAACATGCTCCTGATAAACCTGCGAGTTGGAAATTCACAATTACATTTTGGTTTTCATATGGACTTGTCACCATTATATTATTCTGTATGTATCCATGCTGTCTTGCTATCAAACACATTAACTCACTGAGAATGGGGTTAATTAAGTATAGTTAAGCCTTGCAGAGTTGGACAGAAACTACACAAACTACTTTTTTTTTAATTGAGAGATAGCAATGAGAAAAGATTTATATACTTTTTATTAATAAATTTGCATATTTGTGTTATGAAAAATTACGGATTAGCTAAGTGGTGAACAAAAAAAATTACTTTAAAATGAATCTATAGTTGGCGAGCGAGACACTTACAGGGGTAACACAATTGAAAATTGGGGATGTTTGTTGGTTTATGTTTGGACGTACGTAAGGCATTTTTGTACTTTGACCCTCGCGTTTTTGTGTTAGTTGGGTGGTCGACCCTGTCCCCAACTTCACTAAACAGAATCCTCTGTTTATCGGTCAGTACCCGTATCACCCTAGAAATTGAAATGTTTACCGTTTTGAATTCTTTTACGGGTGCAGTTAAAACGTGAAAACTTACGGGACTTCCATTTCTATTCGAGTTAGTGGCGGTGGTAAGTCAATACGCTCTTTGGCATGGTCATAAGCCATACGCAACAGTGTTTACTTGAAAATGCATTGTCCACTAGACTAACCGCGAAGGTAAGTCTTGTGTAGGTGTATGTCCAGTTGTGTCAAAGCATTGTGCTTTACAGCCACTACTTAGCTAAAGAATATCACAAAGAAAACGTTTAAATAACGTGTATTGTTTTGTTGTTGTTTTTTCCTTCAATTCAAACAGTTGCAGCGAGTTGTTACTATGACACTGAAATCCGTTTACGTCAAAAAAGAAGAAGAGTGGGAAGTTTTGTGGGACACTCCTGAGAATATCACTCGAGCTCAGTAAAAAGTAGATGCTGTCCTGAACGGATGCAGGTGTAGAACTGGCTGCCATACCAGACGGTGCAGTTGCTGCAAACATAACAACTGCTGTGGTCCAGGTTGCAGATGTATTGGCTGTGACAATACAATGCCAACCAGTGAGGAGAAAGAGAATGAAGACCAGGATGAGATCGAGATTGAAGATTTGACGGAGACACAACCTGATCAGTACACTGATGATAGCGAGGATGATTCACATGTACAAGCTGAAGAAATAGACAACATTATGCTATCAATTTTGGGGGAAGACAGTGACGATGACATTTTTTAATGAACATATTTATGAACTGATTAGCTATAGCTAGCTAGTTACTCTAGCAGTGAACTGGAATAAAACTGGGGGCATTTGCTGGAAATAGATGGTTTCACATAATTATGTATATGATATTGTTGCACAAACATTGTAGAACAAAATGCTTAAAAAAGTGTGTCCTGTACTCAGGGACATCACAGTTCCAGCTACAAACGAGTAACAACAAATACCATAATCTTGAATCGGCTATTTTAAGTTGTCTATATCACTCCCAGTAACATTTTTCACCTTGTAGTAATTAACATAGTCACTTACTTAGTATAGATCTAAGGAAAACCTTATTACTGTCAGAGGTGCTTCAGAAGAATCAGAAAACTTGAGACACAACAAGGAGTACCAGCCATACTTTCTGCCAAGGTTGGGTGGCGGGTAATGAGCGCGCTACAATAAGGAATGACTGGAAATTGCAGGTTGGGGCGCTGAAAGCAGCTTCGCGTTTTCTCAACGATTAGCCTGAAATTCAAAAAAAGTAGCACAATAAAAGGTCTTAAATATTCGTCCTGAGTAAGTTCATACCTAAATCAAATGTTAATTGTCAGTATTCTCCAAAATCAGAGCAGGACAAACAGACAAACAGACAAACAGACGGACAAGCAGACGGGACGGCTACTATAACGCTCTCACGCATGCGCGCTGAGGGTTAATAAGGGGCGGAAACTAATATTCAAATAAAATACTGGGGTGGGGCGCTGATTCTGTAGTGCTGTGATTTGTGTTACATTTTCCAGTCTTTCTCCGTCTGAGGTACGTTGCGTAAATGCATTGGCTTGTTTGCACCTTACTTATTGGAAAAAGTATAGATAAGCTAGCTAGTTAGATATATGTACTAATTCATAAATACTCGTTCACAGTTTTGCTGGACGGCGAGTAGGATGGTCTAGTTTCTGGAGGATTGTCCCTGTCCTCTTTGAATTCGATTTTGTTTGTGCCCATTTTCGCAGGTTGTGGTAAGATTACACCCTGTGTACTGCTATTGTGCTCCTGGCTAATTGTATTGAGGAAATGTGATGATGCCTACCCCTGTCTTTTAATCCATTGAGTGCCTTATCAGGGACAAAGACAGAAACCCAATACTGGAGGGGCTGAACCATCCAGAATCAACAATTTTCTATTGATGTACAGCATAAATTAGAAAAATGTGAGGGCCCCCTCCCCCCTCTCCTTCCCAGTGTGTCTCCCCCAAGGCCAGAAAAGAGTTTATGAACAAAAATTTCTTGGGGGTGTGGTTAAATTTTGGGGTGTGTCTATTGTCCCTGTCCATTCTACACAAGTTGGTAATTATTATAATACCCATACCTTTTCCGTCATAGATTGGCATTCCTGCACACCACTGAACAACAGCCACTACGAGTTCCGAACACACATTGGAGATATAAGAAGTTTTTTTTAGTGTTGTACACAACAGGAAGATTTTGGAATTATGGAAGAGAGGTTAGTTCAATAATTTTACATAATGTCTGATAGCAGAAACAATAGAATGTTTCTGGAAATTGTTGTTTAAAGTTGAAGGTAAATTCTTAGTTCAGGCCTTACATGCATAATGTTTAACGGCCTTCATGTATATTTATATACATAATATCTATATATATATAGTTTTTAGCTATAGCAACTTTACTTTTCTAAATATCCGACCACTAAGGTCTACTTTGCTTCCTGGCACGCTATCAAGAAAATCTAAACGTAGGCCTGTTCACCTTACGTCACCGAATTACTGTTCCACGTTTAGATTGCATCCCGTGACCCCGTATAGCTCAAAAATACTTGTCGCAAATTCACCCTCTTTGCAGGCGGCCGCGAACTGCGGCTGGGTCAAAACGAAGTGCACGTAAAACTATAACGCCCCCCCCACCCCCCAACCGGATGTTGCATTTTGCGCCCCGCCCACCAAAGGTGCGCTCCGATTCAGCTGCTTTTTAGTGAGAAGAATCACCTACGGCTATGGTGCTGTTGAAGAATCACCTACGGTGCTGTTGAAGAAGCACCCAGCTTGTTAGATTTCGATACTAAGTATCCCGTTCAGGCGATACTAGCACGTCTGCCTTACCGACGCACAGGTAAGCGAATTAGCTAGTAGTGTAAGGATTTGAAGAAATAGCCCACTGATTATGTGTGCGAACATTTTAGGTGAAACCTTCTGTGAGGTAGTGGCTCTGAAAAGAGCCGGGTTGGAAAAAAAGGACTCATTTTCTTTGGCTGTATTTGAAGTGCTTGGACAGTTTCTCCTGGAGGGGTTTGCTGTTAATTCCTCTATCCTTCAGAATTCGTACAAATTCTTCTCGGTCCTTGCATTCAGATTTGAGCAGTTCCAAGTCTCCATAGCTCAATCCAACCCTGGTCCAGAAGTCTGGAGTCGTATGGCTGAATTATTCACAAACTGAGGGAGACTGGACACATCAAACACCAAACCATTCTGTTGAGCGATAGCTGAAAGCTTCTCAACTAACTCTTGAAGTGCTTCCTGCGGAGCTGGGGAAACTTCAGTGGAACTCACAACTGAAAAAAGATGAGCGATTAATTGTAGCAAAAAAGCGGGTGGTATCGATGAGTTTGGTAACTATGTAGCTATGTGGCTATTGAATTACTCAGGATGTGGTACTTTCAGAGATTTTGAGTCAGACATATTCATGAATTTTCGGCTATGGGTAAGCCTTCTAGTGAATCTGGCTTGCACAACTGATAAGATTTGAAGTGAGGCCAACTATATAATAGTCAGCTAAAGTGAATGACAAAGATTGTGAATGGGGTTCGGCCTTGATGAGGTGGCAAAAGAATGAATGAAGTGACAATTTTGAGATGTATAGACAAGTGATTGAGTAGTAACCCATACATGTAACTCTAGATAGTAAAGTAAAAAAGTCCTGAGAGTCAGGTAACATGGGAAAGAATAAGACAGAAAAAGAAACATAGAGTAAAGTCACATGTGTATGTATTATTATTTCTGTTAAAACATACACATGTGACTTTATTCTATGTTTGTTGCCACCTCATTCAAGGCCGAACCCCATTCACAATCTTTGTCATTCACTTTAGCTGACTATATATAGTTGGCCTCACTTCAAATCTTTTCAGTTGTGCAAGCCAGATTCACTAGAAGGCTTACCCATATCCGAAAATTCATGAATATATCTGACTCAAAACTCTGAAAGTACCACATCCTAAGTAGTTCAGTAGCCACATAGCTACATAGTTACCGATGAGTTTCCAAAAGGAAGGTGAAAGGACGAAATAAAAGACAAAAGTTTCTCAAAGTATGACAGAAATTCAGAAACAAGACAGATAGACAAAGGAATGTGGGACTTCATGACTCAAGAAGAAGAGCTGAAGAAAGAAGAGGTGGGGTATAAAAAAGCTGAGATAGTTTAGAAGAAAAAAAAGCAGAATAAGGAAACTTATGTAACCTTAACCAATGGTAGAGAATGATAACTAAGCAAGATAACTTGTGCTACTGCATTTTTTATTTGCAATACATCAAGCGCCACTATGTGGCAGGGTACTTGCTAGTAGTATCCATATTTTAGCAAATGTTTATATGTGACTGTCTACGGGAAAACCGGGCACAACGCGGCGTGTGTAAATATCGAGAAAAGATTATCGATTTCTTTAAAATGTATTGTTTTAAGCTGACGGAAGGGAACGGTTAGGTCTAATATAGTGGGAACGACTTAAGCTACGATGATAAAACTTGGAGAGCTCAATATCTGGACGCCGACAACTCTGTAAGTGCAAAAAAAAATTTTCGAAGGGTGCCGCGTTGTGCCCGGTTTTCCTGTAGACGGTCACATATATTGCTGTAGTAACTGTACTCTCTAATTTTCGATAAGGTTGACTGTTAAAAGACATGCAGTAATACGAAACTGGCTCAGTTGGGCAAATGAACAAAGAATCTACAGTGCACAGTGACTATTATAGGAGTAGGTAGAAGAGGGATAGAGGGGCCCCACACCTAAAGACAATGAACAATAAGTCCAGCTCAGCTGAAATACAACTAATGTGGCATGACTATGAATATAATTGTAGAGCGAGTGAAGCAAGCGAGACACTATCAGGGGTAACTCAATTGAAAATTGGGAATATTTGTTGGCGAGCGAGCGAGAAACTTACAGGGGTAACACAATTGAAAATCGGGGATGTTTGTTTATTTATTGGACGTACATATGTCATTTTGTACTTTAACCTCCGTATTTTTGTGTTCGCTCCGCGTTCGACCCCGTCCCAAACTTCACTAAACAGAATCCTCCGGTTTAGCGACCATTACCCGTATCACCTTAGAAATTGAATTGTTTACCGCTTTAAATTCTTTTGCGGGTGCAATTAAAACTAAAAAACTTATGGGAGCTCCATTTCTATTCGAGTTAGTCGCTATTTGTCACAGTTATAAGCCCTACTCAACAGCATTCACTTGAAAATTCATTGTCCACTAGACGAACCACGAAGGTAAGTCTTGTGTAGGTATGTTCAGTTGTGTGCAAGTATTGTGCGTTACAACTACTAATGTCACAAAGAAAACTTTAAATAACGTGACTTGATTTTGTTGCTTCTTTTTCAATTCAAACAGTTGAGTGGAGCGGTTACTATGGCATTGAATCCCCTTTACCGCATACGTAATTTAAAAACTCGACTTTATTTTAGTAGCTTGAGTGTTAGTTGTTAAAATCAATCATTTAACAGTAGTGCAGTTTAAGGCTTGCTCGCCATTTGTGCTCAAATATGTATATATGGATGGTACGTATGCCCTTTAAATGCGTGCGTGGATGCCGTTTACCCCCTCAAAACATGGCTTTTTAGGCTTGACCCCCACTTTCTTCTGATACTACAGCTTTAAGTGTGGCCGCACACCGCCTACGCAATTTTTTGTTGATGGTTGCTATGCACGATTACTACTATTGTATACTTACAGGGGCTTCTCTACTATAACACAAGGACACAGTACCTGCCGAAGGAGCCGCTCACTAATTTTAGAGCTAATCTGGAGGAAATATCGGGGCCTGGTTATAAAACTTTGTAGCAATTTTTTGGAGCGGTGCGGTAAGTTGGAGCTCCGCAATTTGGTGCACTACTAGCCGAGCCGATACTCTACTGCAAGACAAAGAGTTCTTATCCATTTCAATATTACTTTATGATATATTCGCATTTTTTTCTATTTATAAGATATTGAAAAATTCTCAACGTGGTGCAGTTCATTTTTTTTTGGTTTACCCGTGTATAAAATTTTTGTGCCGTTCTCATTATTAGATTCCAAGAAAAACTGTTACAAAATTTGGAACTTTAATTCCACTCGCAATTCTTAAGAAATAGCCCCACCCCCATATCTCGTACTTACGAGTACGCGAGCAATTTTTTTTTCAATTAGTTTGTATTGGTTCTAAAAAGAGCCCGCCTATATCAAGAGTAAACAAACATCAATACAACAATAATAAGAGAGTCAGAAGAGAGAGCAGTTTATTGGAGATAGCCATAGGTGAAGGTATTAGATCTGCGCAGCTTGGAAAGTCTTCGCTCCGCAGAAATCGAGCCTGGTATATCCATCCGCTTGAGTTCAGGTGCGCAGAGTCCAGAGAACAGCTACAGGAGGAGAGGCAGCCTGGTGCACCTTGCTGCGTGAGCTCAGACGACGTATGGAGAGTTGCTGTAAACGGATATGAGACAACAAGAAGCTAAACTAAAACACTACAACTTCGCAAAGTATACCTCTGCTACTACTGCGCGATAGTTTCTGCTCGCGTATTATCAAATGGTGGGGTATTGGCGGGGAATAAATTAATGTCCGGATCTACAGGCAGTGTGCGTTGCTATGTGCGGCCACCCTTAAGAAAATATTACTTGAAACTTGGACTCCAAATTGTGAGATAATTCCTTCGAAACGCTTGTTTTAAAAGTTACTGTGAACGGTTACTATGACAATGGAACACTTTACCAAACGTAATTTGAAAAAACTTCGTCGTTTTTTTTGGGCTACTAAATGCCGCTCGTTGGTGGTCAAGTACCACTGATAGCCATTATGGGAGAAGCTGAGGTAAGTACGTAGTTCCATATTTGTTAGCTAAAATTACAAAAATAACTCTGGCTATGTTGGGTTTTTTTTGGTAGAGCTGCCAGTTTTTGGAGGCACATATATGTTTTGAATTTTTTTTAGCAAATTAAGGGGTATACCCAGGCCCAATAGACTGTATAAATCACAGATGGCATGTGTGCACATCCTGAAAAGATCAAGAAACCAATTGCTTGACCACTGTACCAACTCGATCAATCACGAGTTGTGGAGACCGTACTTGGACTAGTAGAGGTTTATGGGGTTGTACGCAACAGGATGTTTGAATGGAATTATTAATAATGAGAGGCAAATCTGTTATTTAAACATGTTTTAGTAAAACAAAGGACTGGTTATCACCTCCTTTATACAAAACCCACTGATACAAAATCACACTAACATTGCAATGTCTTTTGAATCCACTGCAAAAATGCTGAGAGTGTGGAGGAAAGCTGAACTAGGCCAAGGGGAAAGCTCAGATAGAGTGGGCCCATATTCAAGAATATAATTAAAATGTGATCTACATAAAATTATTAGGATTTCAATAAGAATGGACTGCCACTACATAATTATTGCATAATAATTTCACAAATCAAAACTCTTTGAGAAATTTATAATCAAGCTTCAATTTTTGTGCAACTTATTTTTATCACTTTTTCAGCTTTGTCTGTTATATAGTAGGGCATCAAAACTTGAAGGTATAGACATATTTTATTATAAGGTTTATACCACAAGTCATAAATTTGTTGATTATTTAAACGTTTCGGCTTCTATTTAGATAGCCATTATCAGAGAAACAAAAATAACGAAGTAACTGTAAGAAATGATGCTGTAACTAAGGTGATATTATAAACATGATTTGGTATTATGGTGTCCCTATTCATAGCATTTTGGCCCTATATATCATGACTCCATCAGGCATATATGTTTCCACGACTATTTGTAATGACTACTTTATAGCATTCTTACTGTTTATCACTGCTTCCTATTAAACTCCATTGGTGTTGTACATTAATAAACTGAGCTGTAAGAAATGGAACGGCCTAAACTGCCTTGGCCGTTCAAGTTTTTCAGTTAAATGGGTGTGGCTGTACCCTGGAAATAGCCACACCCCCTTAGTTGTGTCAACTGTGCTCCACATGTTAGTGTCCTTTGCGGGTATCTGTGTGGGATGGCTAGTAACAGTGGTAAACATGGTGATTGTAGCTTTGCCTCTACTTCCTAAACAACCGTTTCAGCCCACTGATATCCCTTTCTCTTGGAGATCTTGGGAAGACAAATGTGGTCTACTGCTCTTTTCAGAGTGGGTGGTTCATAAGTGGAAGTGGCTACATTATGATGTAACCAACGACAAGGCGTATTGTCTTACTTGTGTGGGAGCTATTCAAGCATGTACGAATCTTTGACAAGTGCTTCATCACACAACCTATTCTATCATTTAAATGACACACAATTAAACTTTTTTTTATAGCTTAGTGCCAGGTTCTCAAGATTATCCATATTCTTATTGGTACTAAGGTTATTTTTCTTCATAAAAATTCATAATTTTATACATTTCATGCTTTTTTTTAATGTTTAGGTCATCGCATTAAAATAAAACTATTTAATTCCACATTGGTGTAGCGTGCACCAAGCTGTCATATATGAAAACACTACAGGGGCACTGGGGCCCTCTAAAGTCAATCCCTAATAATCAATCACTAAAATGCTGGCTGTTATGACAAGCAAATAATATGGCTAATATATATTCTTCATTTTATGGTGTGGTGATTATCTCCACCATATAGCAGAGAACACACACAACAATGTATATGTTTGTACTTTCACTGCATTTTACTTGTTTGTGTATAACTGTGTGTTAGTTTATGTTCCTCCACTGTTCTTACTTGTACAAACCATTTTCACCTTTTCAGTTTAATGTAATTTACTTAGCATTTACCAACTTGTAAAAATCCATTTTTACCTTATTACTCATTCAATCTTTAATTAACATTCATTACTTGTATTCATATTCCAATAAGTTTAATTATTTTTGTTAAGACTCAAGACACTCTGCAGACAGTTCTGTATTTATGTGGCTGCTTTGCAGTGTCTGAGTCAGTCAATTCTTTCTTCATTTTGAAATTACACTTAAAACTGTAATCAGAACTACAACTAGAAGTTTCTACACCCTAGTTAGCTGAAGCAATGTAATCCTTGTTGGGAAAGAAGATTCGATTCTGGTGGCAGCAAACCTTGCCTGGCAGCTTAGACTTTATCATCTCTGCTAGGCAGACAATACTGGTGACTTCAGGCTGGGTTGTCTTCTTGACCAGACTACTCCACTCACTCCTATCACCACACTTGGTGGCAGCGGTAAACAACATTATACCATCGAAGTGACCACTTCTACCTGAATATTTCATTTTGTTGTTCGATTTTTTGTCACTTTCAGTTGCTTTATTTTGTGAACACACTTACTATCATCATTGTCAATCTTATAAACCTAACTTTTGTGAATCCTATTTTTCTTGTTTTTTTTTTTGTGTGTGTGTGTGTGAAGAAAAAAATCCCTGATTCTTGTTAACCCTTTCATTTAGTACTATTTGCTTCAGTCTCTCCTTTCATTACTTTTATGCTTCAATTTTTACCCTTTGTTCTTTTTTAACTATATTTATTGGTCATATTTTAGTTTCCATATGTCATTGGACGGCAGGCATTCACTACTTCCCTCAGATTCTGCTAGCGCAGCCAGAGTTAGTAGTGCAGAGGGAACTCAACGGCAACTCACTAGGGCCTCTTCTAAGAAACAACAGGAGGAAACTATAGCTAATATCACTATAGATAACTCTGCGTCCTTAGTGTCTCTCATGCGGCACCAGCTTGTGATGAGCGAGGAGAGATGGAAATCAGACAAGCAGTAGGCTGAAGAATGGTGGGAAGCTGAAAAACAATTATCAGACGAAAGATGGCAGACACTGCTTGACCAGCAAGCAGAAAGAACAGGAGAAGAAAGAAGCAGAGCTGATGATGAGTTACAGAAGTCAAAGGAACGGTGGGTAGTGGAGAAGGCTATGAAGAACACTCTACTTGAGAGCTTGTTAGCTTCTTGCGAGGCAGACAAAGACGCCCAGCTCCGATGGTTGATGGAACAGAGCGAGCTCAGATGGAAGGAAGAGAATTCTAGAATTGCCAGAGATTCGGAGTTCAGGCTTAGATCGTCATAGGACTGCAACCAGATCCATCAGCAAAAGACAGTACTGGTGACTACAGGCTGGGTTGTCTTCTTAACTGGGCTACTCCACTCCCAGTTACCACATATGTGCCTAATACTACACAGGAATGATAGGAGCTGCTCGAAAGTGGGGGGAGGGGTGGGGGAGGGGGTGGGGGGGGGGTGGACACCATGTGTCACAAGCCAATTTACTCTCATGAAAACCACACATTTCAATCATCCCTGCTACAGAAACCCCAGCTAGGAGGATAAAGACATCATTGTTAGAAGTTGTTGCAGTATAACTATGACACATAGTGCATTAATTTACTACCACCACTAATCTGAATAGAAAATGAATTTTATGGGTATCATTGGAAAGCAAAATTTAGTTATAAATTAAAAAATATATATCTTTCTACCATTATTTCAAGTATACACCATATGTAATAAAATATGGCGTAGTGGGAGGATTACGTAGATTAAAGAAGCTCTCCTTTTGTGTGTGAGGGAGGGGTGGGGAAATAGGGGGGAGAGGAAGCTCAGATTAGGGAGAGGAAAATCCTAGTGCCTCCCCCCTCTCCCATTCCCCCTCTGAATCAAACCTATTCATTTTGTTTTTGTTTTTAATGCAACTATCCCACGATCCCCTCAACTAAGACTAATTGTACTAATTTTCCCCTGCACACTAAAAAGAACCCCCTGTTTACCTTGACTGAAAAACTGGTTTAGCCTTATCCTATTCCCCATCTATCCTACCGTAACTTTAACATCACCGTTCGTTTCACAGTGTTAGGGTGGTTTACCAACCCGCCTGGTAGGTATCATTCGTGGCTGTAGATAAAATTAACACCTACTTACAATATTTAATTAATGCACTTGCAAAGCTCACTACCCGATTATGATTGACGCCCTGGCCTCTGGCAGTGCTGGTCGCTGGCTAACCAAACTGTATTGTGGACCTGTTGTTCCTGTGCTAGAGATTTCTGCTTGCCCAGAATGTTCAGCAATTGCGATTGTTGAATAACCATGATGCCATGGAGACATCAGACTTACTACTCTCTGAGGTAACAAGCAATAATTGCAGCACAGACTTACCACCCTCATAGACTTACCATTTTGACTGACCTTGTTGGTGGCTAGTAAAAGGTATGTCATTCCTGCCATGTCCATTGCTTCCTGCTTTGTAAATTCCATGGCAACGATACTAACCTAACTACTATTCCAACTTTCACCTCATTTAATCTCATTTAAGTTACATTAGAAGAGAATGAAGATAAGCATGAGCTTATAGTGATGTTTTATAATACGGTTTCATTGTGTACCTAGGCACACAGTCATAAATAATGATCATTCCATGTTAGCATCACATAGACAAGAGTCAGACTACAACACATTTTTGCACTGTCATTTTTGGGATTCAATAAGCATTTTTATTAATACTTGTAATATAATGCTATTGTGATGATCTCAAGCTATGAAGTTCTGCATGTGGTTACAAGATAACATTCTACACTTAGTATTATATTTAAAAAGTATCATTATTATTTATCGTACTCTGTACAAGTTGCAATAAATATAATATACAAAAAAAATTTTTTTAAATAAACATGCTCCAAGTGCATCACTATGACTTTTTAAACAAAAGTCAAAGTTCTATCTGTGTACTATAGGTATATCAATATATAACTCATTAGTGCTTGACTACACTGTAGCTATCGGTGTATACTGTCCAAATAAGATGTTTCTGTACTAAATACTTGCTGACTAGTTTTTTATATTAGGTTCCACAATAATGTTTAAGGTAATATAAAAATGAATTAAAACTACACTTGTTTATGGGTGGATGTGATAGATGAATACAAGATAGCTTTGTAATGTAAATTGCTCCCAGTTCTTGACTGACAGCTGAGGTTGTGCAGGAATAATACTATTATTCTTTACTTAACCTTGTTAGTTAGTTTGTTTGCTTGTTGTTGTTGTTTTAACAATTTTACATCTAGTATTGATGTTGAGTTGTGTCTTTTATCTTTGCAATGGTCAGATCAAGGAAATCTATGTTGTGCTGGAGTGCACAAGGTGATTTAAGTTGTGGGGTGGGATTGGATTCACCAGATAATATAAATGTAATAAAAATTGTGGTCTCTTATGTCTATGGTTAAAAATTTCATGGCATACAATTTCTGTGGAACAACTTTTGACTTCAAATTGATTGTTGTATTATATATAACAACAAGGTTATTCAGAACATTGTTTTGACTTCATTAAAATTATCACCCACACACTGATGATGACCATTTAAAAATGGTTGAAACATTTGTGTATTTTATAAAAATAATTTATGACAAGTTAAATACAGAATATGTGGAATTAACTTGAGAATTTTCAAATTAGTAGAGGTTATAATGAGCTTATTACTTTTATTTTAGGTTGAATTTTTTTCATCTATGTCGTATTATGGTCGACTTTGTTCCAAGTGTTTTACGTTCAGTCTTTGAAATTCGAATGTCTAAGAAGTATAAGGATAATTGGAAGGAATATATCTCAACTGAAGATGTTTATACTGGTGGTAATGATGATGAGAAAGCCAAGTTGGAGAGCAAGGACATAGAAAATTGGGATGGTTCTCTACTAGCAAAGATGCTTTTGAAATCTCGTCACTTCCTCTTGGTTGGTAATAATGAGTACAAAGTTGATGAATTAGATTCTAAATCGAATGATATCAGCTGGAAAGAAGGAGATGAGGTACTCATACAAAAAAATGCAACCAATATACATATGGTTAAAATTAATGGTGTTAAGCCCTTTAGCTTTAAAGTAGAGGCCCCTAACCAGAAATGTTACTTTAAATGTCTTTCAAAAACAGCTACAATTAGTCTGTGTACACCAGAGTGGAAGGCTGTGAACAGACTTCGTGTCATTCGAAATACTAAATTTGCACACTGTCCACGTGCTTCTATTGAGAATAATGACTTACAGGATGTAGTTGCTGATGTGAAGGAATGTTGTGAGGATCTTGGTATATCTGATGCTGCAACAAAAATAGACTCTATTTTGTCAGGTATGTTAAAATAATATTGATTGTATATTATTACATGGCTTTGAATCCTACCATAGATCTAGCAAAATGATGGTTATAGTTAAGTTTAAATATGAAGTAGAGTTTTTATTATCATACACACACAAACAACACTAATAAAATATGGCTTTGAATCCTACCATAGATCTAGCAAAATGATGGTTATAGTTAAGTTTAAATATGAAGTAGAGTTTTTATTATCATACACACACAAACAACACTAATAAAATATACAATATATATGTATATATGATACTTATCACATGAGTCAGAGTGTGATATGGTATAAAACATTTCATGAGCTAATTTATATTCACTGAGCCAGAGACAGTGAAAATTAAGCCTGAGTGTGAAATATCTTACCTTATCCCTCTGACTGAGTATAATGAATGGTTTATTCCATGCTAGATATCTTCACTGCTGTAGTTTGTACTAGGACAGGTAACTCAGAGCTTAAGGTTGGCTGTAGGGGCTACCCACACCCCTCAGCTGATATATTAGCAGCTGCTCTAAAGGTAGCTGTAAAAACCAGGAAAACTGGTAAGCTATATTAGGCTGGTTGCTATAACTACTAGGGTACAGCTTGTCCAATACAGCATTATAATAACACTGAAATTATCAAGAGTTATTTCACTGAGTCATGTACCTAAAAAACATTATGAAGATATTTAGAGTGGAACAGTAAATATATAATTTCCATGCTAGATATCTACACAATGTTATTTTTAGGTACTATGACTAGTGAGATTACTCACTCTAGTATCGCAGGTGTTATCTCATGCTCCTAAGCTAATTACCCATTAGTTATATAGCAACCAGCCTAGATTACCATTTTTCTGGGTTTTTACAGCTAGCTGTTAAATTGAAATCGCAGGAGGGGGGGGGGGGAGTGAAATAGCGCGTAACTAATTGAAATACCTCAGTAACGAAGTGGAAACTAAGTGAAATACCTCGGTAGCTAAGTGAAATTGTATGGGTAAGTGCGCAACCTTGGAAATGTACAGTTCAAGTAGTTTCTAGTTGGAGACAATGTCATTCTTTACCATAGAACCTCTATCCTTATTAGACAGAATGTTTTACAACAGATTAGGTTGGAAGCAAAGTTCCAGCAGAAGCTAATCCTGAAATAAAAAGATAGTGAGTGAAAGATACAGTGTAGCTACAATTGCAAAAGACTTTTTAAAAAGGTGGCCTACTATTAGAGAGTGATAGCAAGGATAACCTGTGCTATTAGGTATCAATAGCACTCCAATTCACCTCTTGCTATTTCAATTGTGTTACTTTGTGTTATTCTTTTGGAATAGCAAGGTTACCAGAGCTATTACTCATACATACCACTCTGATGAGTGTAATAAGTGGTTTATTCCATACTAGATACCTTCACTTTGGGTAAAGTTGATTGTAGGGACTCCCCAACTCCCAGCTGATATATTAGCAGCTGCCCTAACCAGGTTGAGCAGGCTACACCATAGGAATGTAGCTGTAAAAATCTGGATAAGTGGCTAGTTTGGCAGTTGCTATAACTACTAGGGTAATGAGCTTGCAATAACAACAATGAAATATTTTGAGTTATTTCCCTGGTCATGTACCTAAAGATATAATTGTGATGATATCTAGGGTGGAATAAATATATTTATTCCATTCTAGATATTTTCACTCACCTCTGGCTCATGAAAATAAATAAGCCTGCTCATGAAATATTTCACCATATTACACTCTGACTCATGTAAGTACTATATATTTGATGGACAAAAATAGAGAATCATTTAATACAACAGTTAATACATACATAATATACTTATATGATAGACCACAATGGAAAATTATATTTATTACATAATATTTTCTGTTCAGAAGATTACATTGGTGAAGACTTGCATCATGAAGTGAGGAATTATCAACAAAAATGGTGTGAAGAAGTAGCTGGATTGATTAAAGTATACACCCGTTTGGAGCAAGAAATAGAAGAATTAAAGCAAGAAGTAGAAGAATCAAAGCAAGAAAGAGAAGAATTAAAGCAAGAAGTAGAAGAATTAAAGCAAAAAGTAGAAGAATCAAAGCAAGAAAGAGAAGAATTAAAGCAAGAAGTAGAAGAACTAAAAAATAGTATGTTTCTAAATGAGTTTATAGTAAAATACACTAGTGATGTGCTTGAGCACAAATGGCAAGTGATCCTTAAACTACACTATTGTTAAACTATTAATTTTAACAACTAACATTCAAACCACTAAAATAAAGTCGAGTTGTTAATTAAGCATATGCAGTAAGGGGATTCAATAACGCACAATACTTTCACACAACTGAACATACCTAAGCAAGACTTACCTTCGTGGTTCGTCTAGTGGGCAATGAATTTTTTAAGTAAATACTGTTGAGTAGTACTTATAACTCTGACAAATAGTGCATTAACTAACCACCGCCACTAACTCGAATAGAAATGGAGCTCCCATAAGTTTTTGAGTTTTAACTGCACCCACAAAAGAATTCAAAGCGGTAAACAATTCAATTTCTAGGGTGATACGGGTAATGATCGCTAAACCGGAAGCAGTTTAGTGCAGTTTGGGATGGGGTCGAACACGGAGAGAACACAAAAATATGTGAGGGTCAAAGTACAAAATAACATACGTAGTACGTCCAAACATATATACTAGTGGTGCGCTCGAATAGCGCAAATGCATGGCGAGCGAGCAGACTCTTTTTTTAGGACAGAAATTACATCTAACTGTAGTGCACAGTGTAACCGTTTCCATTCTCAGTTAGCATCAGAGAATCTAAAGTCTCTGATCCCAGACTAAACTAACAGAATTACCTGAATAAACTTCGAAAGCAGTGGCAAAGAAGCGCAGCTTGACAAAGACTTCACAATTGTATCAAGAAGAGAGTAGCTGTAAACTTTTTGGTTGAAACAAAGTTGCGTAAGGCAGTGCAGTATGATTCTCCGCACTCGTTAATTGAAAAAAACTGGAACTGTGAACGCTTTACCTAACTTACGTAATTAGAAGCGCGCACGTTAAAAGAGCATACGTACCATCCATACATACATACATATAACATATACCCGATTTTGCATTATCCACCCCTAATAGTATCTCGCTCGCTTCGCTCGCTCGATAATAAACTAGTGGTGCGCTCGAATAGCGCAAATGCATGGCGAGCGAGTAAATATATGAGTATAGGTAAAGATGATTTGTGAAGGAAATCGCTAAATAATAGCAATGATTAGGCATGAAGAGTTAACAATAACAGAATTACCTGAATAAACTTCGAACGCAGTGGCAAAGAAGCGCAGCTTGACAATTTGCCATTCAGTCTTTCGCCAAGAAGAGAGTAGCTATAAACTTTTTGGTTGAAACAAAGTTGATTCTCCGTGCTCGTTAATTGAAAAATACCGGAACTGTAAACGCTTTACCTAACTTACGTAATTAGAAGCGCGGGCGAAATTTTTTGACGTACGCATACATACCTACATATATATATATATATATATATCTGAAATCTCAATTGAACACGACTGATAGTCAGCTTCGCTCGCTTCGCTCGCTCGCTGAATGAGTATAGGTAAAGATAATTTGTGAAGGAAATCGCTAAATAATAGCAATGATTAGGCATGAAGAGTTAACAATAACAGAATTACCTAATAAACTTCGAACGCAGTGGCAAAGAAGCGCAGCTTGACAATTTGCCATTCAGTCTTTCGCCAAGAAGAGAGTAGCTATAAACTTTTTGGTTGAAACTTAGTTGATTCTCCGTGCTCGTTAATTGAAAAATACCGGAACTGTAAACGCTTTACCTAACTTACGTAATTAGAAGCGCGGGCGAAATTTTTTGACGTACGCATACATACCTACATATATATATATATATATCTGAAATCTCAATTGAACACGACTGATAGTCAGCTTCGCTCGCTTCGCTCGCTCGCTGAACTAGTGATGTGCTTGAGCACAAATGGCAAGCGAGCCTAAAGACTATACTATTTTTATATGAATGATTTTGACTTCTAACACTGAAGCTACTGAAAATAAGGTCCAGTTTTTAAATTTAGCATACAGGGTAAAGGGATTTCAGTGCCATAGTAACAACTCTCTGCAACTGCTTGGAAGGAAAACAACAACAACAAAACAATACATGTTATTTAAAAGTTTTCTTTGTGATATTCTTTAGCTAAGTAGTGGTTGTAACACACAATGCTTTGACACAACTGGACATGCACCTACACAGACTTACCTTCGCAGTAGTCTAGTGGACAATGTATTTTCAAGTAAATACTGTTGCGCATGGCTTATAACCATTACAAAGAGCGCATTGACTTACCACCGCCACTAAGGATTGTCAGAGCTCGTTAATTGAAAAATACTGGAACTGTGAACGCTTTACCTAACTTAGAAGCGCGGGCGAAAACAGAGGTCTCACGTACCCCATAAACAGATAAGTAAATATAGCGAAATCTCGATTGCGTTAACCCTGAGAGTGTCTCGCTCGCTTCGCTCGCTCGCCAACTAGTGATGTACTTGAGCACGAATGGCGAGCGAGCTAATAGTTAGGTAACATAAAACTACAGTATTGTCACTATGTTTTAGCTTAGTTCATGCAAACACTATATAACCTTTTATTTCAGCAAACAAATACAAAATCACTCTCTTACCTTATTAATGGTAACTTCTGTAGTATCAAACATCTGCCATTGTGATACCAGTAACTCTTGGACAAGCTCTCAGCTACGATAAAAAAAATAATAAACCAGTGTTATTATTTGTAATTTTAGCCAACAAATATGGAATTACTATACTATTTCCTGAGTATTGAAAACTTCTGTAGTATCAAATTTAAGTTACTTTGACTATGTGAATTACCTCACATTCTTGACAACAAGCTCTCAGCTACAAAAACAAAAGACAATCAATTTTAGCACACAAATACAAAATTACTTCGTTACCTCATTTTCTTGAGCAGTAGTAACTTCCGTAGTATCACATTTAAGCCATTCTGACTATTTGAATTTACCAGTTACCTTTGACAACAAGCTCTTAGCTACAAAAAAGAAAGGCCAGAGTTATTTTTGCATATATAGCTAACAAATATCGAATTACGTACTTACCTCAGCTTCACTGGAGTAATAATAGCTTCCTTAGCATTAACATTACGAAATTCTGACTACTAATGGCTCTTGACCACAAACAAGCGGCACTCCGTATCCCCCTAAAACGGCGAAGTTTTGAAATTACGTTTAGAAAAGGGTCTTCAATGCCATAGTAACCGGTCTCAGCAACTTTTTGTGTCTTGAAAAACAAGGGTTTTCGCCGGAATTTTCTCATACTTCGGAGCTTAAGTATAAAGTAAGGCTTGCTTTAATGCTGTAGTTTCAGAATAAACTGGGGTCAAGACTAAAAAGCCGAGTTTTTAGGAGAAAAAAGTTCCCTGCGCGCGCGTTTATGGGGCATACGTACCATCCATACACGCATATATACATACTAGTGGTGTGCTTGAGCACAAATGGCGAGCGAGCCTGATAGTTAGGTAACATCAAATGTTACTATTTTTAGCTTACTTCATGCAAACACTATAATAGCAGTTATGACATTTGATATCAGCAAACAAATACAAAATTACTCTCTTACCTGATTAATGGTAACTTTTGTAGTATCAAACTTCAACCATTCTGATAATCTCAATCACCAGTAACTCTTGAACAAGCTCTCAGCTACGATATAAAATAAACCAGTGTTATTATTTGTAATTTTAGCCTACTAATATGGAATTACTACTTACCTCATTCTTGAGTATTGATAACTTCTGTAGTATCAAATTGAAGTTACTTTGACCATCTGAATTACCTTGAATTCTTGACAAGCTCTCACCTACAAAAACAAAAGACAATCAATTTTATCACACAAATACTAAATTACTTTCTTACCTCATTTTCTTGAGCAGTGGTAACTTTTGTAGTACCAAATTTGAGTCATTCTGACTATTTGAATTTACCAGTCACTGTTGACAACAAGCTCTTAGCTACAAAAAAGAAAGGCCAGAGTTATTTTTGCATATTTAGCTAACAAATATGGAATTACGTACTTACCTCAGCATCCCTGGAGTAGTAGTAGCTTCCTTAGCGTTAATATACTTTATGTGCTTACATACACTTTTCAGAAGTAGTGATAGCTCTCTTAGTACTGACTACAGGTGGCTCTTGACAACTAACAAGCCGCACTTAGCCGGAAAAAAGGTGAAGTGGCCATAGTAACCGGTCGAATCAACTTTTTGTTTCTTGAAAAGCAAGCATTTGCAGGAATTTTCTCACACTTTGGAGCTTAAGTATAAAGAAAGGCTTGCTTAATGCATTATTTAGTTTATAATACTAATAGTTTTGCTCTGTTTGTGAACATACATTTTAGCTGTAGCTAGCTGTGTGATTATGCTGGCTATGGTCTAGTGTGGACAACTTTAATCTCAAGTGAGGAATCACCGATATGGCTTGTTCGGTAACGTTTGGACGTTACACTAACACTTACATTTTTTTAATAACAGGCATACTTGCAGTGGATGAAAGAATCACACCTCTAGCAACAGTGCACTGAGGGTCAGCTAATTAGTGAACTTTATTTTAAGCATGATTTGTTTTTGATGTCACTACACTCTGACTACAATTCATTCCTAGCTGGATACATAATGTTTATATTAATCTATAATTTACAAAGTAATTAGTTTTAGAGCTTTTAGTCTATCATTGTGAAACTTTACTTCAGGCAATTTTGATATTCCTATTCACAATTTTTTTCTCAGTCTTCTCTTACTCATTAGATGTATTCTCTCTCATTCACGGGCTTTTAAAATAAAGAATTTTGAAACTATTTCTGTACGTTATTTAAAAAACACCTGTGAATAGGAGAGAATACATGTAATGACATTTATATCATGCATATTAGATATTTTTAAACATGAACATTACTAGGAGAAATTTATCATCTACAATGATAAAATTCACACTGTACAATTACTTTTTCAGCATTCACACATTCTATTGTTTATTTTTTATTTTTTATGTCATTCCAGTTGTGAAAGAATTACTTGCTTGTGGTATTAAACCCCGGAACACTTGCTTATGTGATATTGATTTCTTTCAACCACAGGGTAAGAAGTAAAATAAAATTTTGTTACAAATTTATAATTTATTCAGTACAGTTAAATTGTCTGAACTAGTGTATATTTTTGTAGCTAAATATGAAAGAATATACAGTATTAGGGAACTTAGCGTTAGTGTTGTTCATGCCACTTATTGTTTGAATACTGAAAAGGGAGTCTAAAGCCGCTATTTCTTTCTCCCTTGCCCGTCCCTCTCTTTTTCCTACTTGCCTGCCCCACCTCCCCACTTCCCCAGTGACACTGCCTGATGTTGTTGATTGTCCAAGTTCTTTGAAAGGATGAAGTCTATCATCTCAACAATTACGAAGAAAAAAAATCAAAAGAAAAAAGGGATTACCTTTCTATTCATTCATTACATTTCCTCATTTTCTGCCTGAGATCCTTTTGTACGCGCATGTAGCCCAAGTCATAATAATTATTAAGATGGAGAAGTGATTGGTACGAGGTGTAATTAGTATGCTGTCTGTCAATTTGGTTAGTTATCTAACAAATGGGCCATGGTTAGAGCATATTAATGTGAGCCGTAGAAAATTAATCTTTTTTACAAAAATCAAACATACTATTATGAAGTAAGCTGGACACACCTTTCTTGGCATGTTTGTTATGCCCACTACCACTTCAGTTGCTGGACTATCATCACTGCACAGTGTAACTGCAAAAGCCTTCCTCTCTTTTTAATTAGCCCTCAGCATGCATCCGCGAGAGTGTTATACTAGTCTGTTTGTCATTCATTCATTCATTCATTCATCATTCATTCATTCTGTCATTTTGTCAACAGTGGATCTCGAAGATGATGGACTTTTATGCCTTGAGAGAAGAGGAACTCTAACTAGATGATGATTTAAGTTCCTTTAATTTGCCACTTTTTTTTAATTTCAGCCTAGCTTTTGAGAAAACGAGAGAAAAGGCAGACTATGGAGAGTGTTGGGAAGTCTCTGCTGCTGGAGGTGCACTTCTTTCATCAACTGCAAGTATGCCCACTCTCCAAAAAATGTGCCCTAAGTGTTTGTGCAGCGTGCATTCAGAAAGTTGAAATGTTCTTGTGGCTATTTTTTCTACCAAGACAAGGTTAACACTAAAGCCAGAGAATGTCTTAAAGTCGTGAAATTCGTATTGCTGAGTATCAAGCACGTAAAACAGCTTTAGAAAGTATGGATCAGTCCCAGGTGTATAAGGGCTGGTTTTAATTGTATATCCCCATAAAAAAAGCCCTTGAAATGCCTGAAGAATCCCAGAGATGCAAGCAGGCCAATTTAAAATGGCCTTAGCTTGACTAGTTAAAATTTATATCCATAAATAGAACGAAACTATTACTGTTATAAGCTGAAAATGTAAGAACTTGGTTGTTCAACAATAGTGACTTCTTTTGCAAATTATTGCATTTTTAACTAATGCTGAGGGTTTGCACTCTTAGTGCTCTAGTATATAAATCACCCTACTCAATCTAGATGATACTTTGTATCTATGATAATTTAAGGTAGCTAATATTCGTAGAATATCACAGTAAATTCTTCTATAATATATTTTTTTGTCTATTGATATTCAACAAGTTTAGATGTGACTCCATAATTTTGTTCTTAATAGATCTATTAATTTTTTTTTTAGTTTTGACTTCTCAATGATTAAGTGGGCATGGTTATCACTTTGAAATAAAACCCCTTTTGAAGTCTCTAGATCCGCCATTGTAATGTAGGCTTATTGTCCAAGTAGGTCGATGACCTGAGACTGTTTAAGACCAATTCCAATGACCTTTGGCAATATAGTAGGTGACTGTAAGTCACCTTTGTTTCTATGTTTGCTGGTATTGTACTATATAATTGTTCTTTCTTCACTAGATGTGTATATACAATTTCCAGTTTCTTAATTATGAATTATAATCATTACAAATGATGACTCATCTTTTAAATTGAAGGAAAGCGTGAAGAACAACAGTTTTGTTAGGCTAAGAACATTTCAAACACTAATAAAGGCTTGTGTTTGTAAGTCATCAAAACATACTTCAGTTCACTAGCTTCTATCATTCATAGTTGATTAGCTGATACATTTGAGAATTATGAAACAATAAACAAGATATGGTGTATAATATCAAATATAGTGATAATATTAGTAGTAATGATAGCAATACCATTACCATAGCAATAACTCATGAAAGAACTATGACAGATCATTTAAACATTATCTTAGTCAGCTAAAATAATTTTCTATAAAGGAAGTTTTTCTTAAATCATAAATTTTACTTTATTAATTACCTAAAATGTGTCACCTAACATATTAGTGTTATTATTTATATGTGTTTTTATTGAAGAGAAATTATTTCAAGCTAGTGATGTTACAATCAACGGTTACTACAGCAATTTAAAGAGTAAAATCAGAGATGCATTACAGAAAAAAATAGAAGATGAAAGACTTAATTTATGTGAAATAACAGGTCATCTTAAAATTCTATTTCATGGAGAAAATATTGCAAGTATAATTCGAGATGCTGATACTATAGAAAAGCTATTTCAAGAATTGGATGATCATACAATGTGGAATTATAGTGATACATTTAAGCTATTTAATTTAGCTAAACACTTTTTACATGGGAACAAGATGATAATGAAAAAAATTGAAGATTACAGGATCGATTGTGTTGCTCATGAAAAATGCACTAAAATTTGCAACTGGATAAAAGAACATCCAGAGGCAGATCCTTTATTGGAGAACCCAAGATCTTACAGGCTACAGATAAGAAAACAGGTCATATTGAAATTTTTCAATATTGATAAAATTCACAAGAAAACTTTGAGATATTTTGGAGAAATCTTGGAACAACTACCTGGGTTTGAAATGCGTGATTTAGTCATGGATGAGATTCGTAAAGGATGTATTGAAGTTGTGTGGTACATTCCAACTGCAGCGGCACAATTATTACTAAATAATATTCAGAAAGCTGCTTCCACCTTTCAAGATTCTGATATATCAATAGTGTATTTGGAAGGTGCAGTTATATTTGACTGTGCTGGTTCTCAAAAAGCAAGTAAATCGGTAAGATTTACTCTGATAAGTGAATTGTATTTCTATTAATATAATTTTTCTATAGGAACAAAAGGAACTTCACTTGTTAATAGCAGTACAGGATGACAGTGTTGAGAGGACCAAACGATACATACAACACTCCACAAGTATTAATAAACCTTGGTCTGAGGTAAGTTAAAATAATTTCACTTTCAATATGTATAATTTGCATTTATTAGTAATTATACATTAACTCCATTATACTGAAATATTCATCTATTTATAGATCCCCCTCTCTTTATTATTTTGTTTTTTACCAGATGAAAAGGACTCTGTTAATGATTGCTTCCCATGGAGGATGCAAGGATATCGTGTCTATGCTATTATCACATGGGGCAGAAGTAAACCAGCAAGATGTAAGCAACATGTGAGCATTAAATTAATTGAATATATTCACTTGTGAATTGTGAGACAGTGTTATATTAAGATTTACATTTTAGATTGTTATATCTAGTTAAATTTTTAATCACTGAGAGTAATTAACATGAATTATTCTGAGGTAAATGCTGGAATTTTGAGTTCAATATAACTGCATACTACACACAGCATGCAATATAGCTACTAGTGATGTGCTTGAGCACAAATGGTGAGCGACCCTAAAAGTACACTATTGTTAAATAATTGATTTTATCATTTAATACTAAAAAAAGTTGAGTTTTTAAATTACGTATGTACAGTAAAGGGGATTCAATGCCATAGTAGCCACCTGCTGCAACTGTTTGAACTTGAAAAATAAGCAACAGAAAATCAAGTTACATTATTTAATATTTTCTTTGTGATATTCTTGAGCTGTGTAGTAGCTGTAAAGCACAATATTTTCACATACCTACACAAGACTTACCTTCGTGATTAGTCTAGTGGACAATGAATTTCAAGTAAATATTGCCGCGTAGGGCTTATAACTCTGAACTTACAACCACCACTAACTCGAACAGAAATGGAACTCCGGTAAGTTTTAAGTTTTAACTGCACCCACAAAAGAATTCAAAGCGGTAAATAAATAATTCAATTCCAGGATGATCGATAACAGAGGATTTTGTTTAGTGAAGTTTGGGACAGGGTAAATAAATAATTCAATTCCAGGATGATATGATCGATAAACCAGAGGATTTCGTTTAGTGAAGTTTGGGACGGGGTCGAACAGCGAGCTAAACACTAAAATACGGGAGGGTCAAAGTACAAATGACATATATATATTTAATCCAAGCTAGATATCTTCACAATGATATTTTTAGGTAAGTGACCTTGAGATATCTCATGATATCACAAAGTGTTATCTCATGGCTGTATTGAGCAAGCTCATTACCAGAGTAGTTATAGCAAGGCCTGGCTACAAGTTTTCTGGGTTTTTACAGCTACCGTTACTCTAGAGGAGCCTACCCAGCCTGGTTAGAGCAGCTGCTATAATATCAGCTGGGGTTATGGGAAGCCCCTAGTGAGTTTTCCCTAACTTTACACCTGAGAGTTACCAAAAAACTACTTCAGTGAAGATATCTAGTGTGGAATAAACCACTTATTACACTCACCAGAGTGATATGGCTAGATATTTCACTCTCAGGCTTTATTTTCACTCGCCTTTGGCTCGTGAAAATAAATTAGCCTGCTCTTGAAATATTTCGCCATATCACACTCTGACTCATGTACTTATTACATGAGTCAGAGTGTGATATGGCGAAATACTCATGTACTTATTACATGAGTCAGAGTGTGATATGGCGAAATATTTCACGAGCAGACTAATTTATTTTCAGGAGTGAAAATAAAGCCTGAGAGTGAAATATCTAGCCATATCACTCTGACAAGTGTAATAAGTGGTTTATTCCACACTAGATATCTTCACTACTGTAGTAAACGGTATACTCACAGGTAAAGTTGGTTGAGGGGGGCTACTCACACCCCCAGCCTAAACTTTAGCAGCTGCTGCTCTAAACCCTGTTGAGCAAGGTACACCAGTGGAAGGTAGCTGTAAAAACAGAGAAAATTGAAAAGTTTGGCCCAGTTGCTATAACTACAAGGGTAATGAGCTGGCCCAGTACAGTGTGAAATAACAGCCTTGAGTTATTTCATGGGTCATGTACCTAAAGATATCATTGTGAAGATATCTAGGGTGGAATAAATAATACTTATTACATGGGTCCTAGAGGATATGTTGAAATATTTCACTAGCAAGCTAATCTACTTTCATGAGCCAGAGGTGAGTGAAAAAAAAGCCTGAGAGTGAAATATCTAGCCTCATCAAAGAACATATTATCATGGAGAAGTGACAAGTTTGGCCTGGTTCTGTAACTACTAGGGAATGAACTTGTGCAATGCAGCCAGCGTAAAATAACAACCTTGAAATATAGTGAGTTTTTACACGAATCGTATATCTAAAGATATCATTGTGAAGATATCTAGGATGGAATAAAAACAAAATATCCCCAATTCTCAATTTGACACCACTGTATAGTGTCTCACTCGCTTTGCTCTCTAGCCTTTTAGGGTAAAATCTGGGAAGTTGGGGGAGAAGTTTATGGCACACTAGATTGAACCCTATGTATACACACATGTATGTATGTGTATATGTATGTTTGTATGCATGTTTGTATGCATGCAAGTGGCAGAAATAATAGGCTCTAATTAGAGTTACAGTAGTTGTATCATTAAACTGTGCAAACAAATGCTTTTATGGTTCATTAAGGGTGCTGTCACATAGCCTTTAATAGTGCACTTCAGCTGAATAGTCACGCATTATCTACCATGCAGTCACGCCCCACTTTACAACAAATTAGTGCCCGTGAAATGCAGCTATGCCTCATTCACCATACACGTGTATGGTTAAGGCAGGGCGAAGTCATCTTACAATCAAAAATCCTCGTGCACAAAAGTAATGGGTCCAGAATCTACTCTCTCATACTAATCAGGAATGGACGAACGGCTACGGTTCAAACTTTGCCAATGTTTAGGGCCACAAGGTGTCGACCCTATAACAATGAGATATTTTCTAAACACTAAATTTTACTGAAATAATTGACAATAGTTCACGTAGTAGGGTGAGTAAATAGAAAACTAAAATAGAATTCAACAAAAGCTCATCGCTATGCATACATGCAAGGATAAGAAAATGATATACGAAAAATCGGCTTCTAAACTTCAGCAGTAGCCGTGCATACTACAGTGAAGTCCAAAATGGAGACGGGGCTATTTCGTGGGATGTGACAGACTTTCAATCTTTAGATGCTTTCTCATAGTAGTACTTGCTGGCCTGCAAAATTTAAGGGTGGGGGGGGAAGGAGAACAGAAGTAAGTTTATTCCGCAAGTTTTTTCGCGCTCAAAGAGTGTGACGGCACCTTAAGCATTACAGTATGATGTTTCAATTTACCTGCTCATTGGCTTATCTGGGCTGGCATGCAGCAAGACAGGCCTTAGTTGAAAACTTTGTACTCTGTTTCAATCACATTTACTCACAGTAGCTCTGACTAGCTTAGCTACTAGACTTCTAAGACTTTTCTAATGTATACACTTTATATGCTATGGCTTTGTAGCCAGAATAGAAAGTGGATTATGATGTAGCTAGCTATTTCATTAGATGAGGAAGATGATTCATTGGCATTGGGTTGTTCTATGATTTGTTCCAATGAAGAGGTATCAGGAGCTCTCCAGAACAGTAAGCATGAAGACAATACAATAAACATGGACAAACCTTCACAACCACCAACTACTACAATAAGAAACATTAACCAGGCACCATCTAATTGTGCAAACAGCTCATTGCCAGTGCATGTCACTGACTCACTTGTCCAGCCACTATAATCAATTTCTCTCTACAAGCAAGAAGAGGTCATTTAATTCAGAGTATTACACGAAATATAAGGTTAGAATATTCAGTAATTTACGATCCTGCATTTGATTTTCGTGTTCAATTTTTGAGGAGCTAACAGTGGTAAGTCTATTGGTAATACACTCATGCATAAAGGTTTTCACGACAGGAAGCATGCAACTCTCTGGTATTTAGCACGACTAATACAGTAGTTCCAAAAGTCAATGTTAATGTGGTATTGTCAAATTCTATATCAATTGAGGAATTAATAACTATTTGGATGCATGCTGTCATGACTATTTGAGTTCTCTTTGCTATACTTATTCATGTCACATTTTCATCTTCATTAATCTTCTCAATATGAATTTTAATCTGGTTGTTATTTTTATGCGAGATGGCAGTGTTAGTTACAAGAGAAAGTGTAGACATGATGTATAATGAATACAGTTTCAACTGAGGTATAAGAATGACAAATTAGTGTGATGCCCATTCAATGCCCTACCAAATTTTCTGCCCTAAATACACCCCCTACCTTGGGGTTTTTCCCCAACGACAGATGACTCTAAATATTATTTTGCCAAGTTGAATGTGTTTTACCTACTGACAGCTAGTTGCTTATCTTGCCAGGTGTGTACAATCATTAGATCTATCAAACAAGTGTAAACAGATGAGTATATTGCAAAAATAAAGAGGTATTTATCATTCAATACATACAAATAGGATGAGGAAAGTGACTTCTTTAGCTCAACTCCAGCACTTAAACTCCCTTTGCCATTTATTGTAATATTACATACAAAAATAATTATCCAGGGTTCTGGTTGGACAGCCATAGCTTATGCTGCAGTTCAAAATGAATATGACATCATCAGTATTTTACTGGAAAATAAAGCTGATATCTTTATTCCAAGCAAGGTAGGAATAGCACAAAAATGATATTTCTTTTGATATGCTATTTCTAATCCTTTGATTTGTCTCAGGATTCTGGCAACATCGATGTGCTGGATTTGATGAAGAACCTGAATGAACACGATGTTTATTACTTCCTCCTTGAGCAATATTTTGTAAGCTAACGCAATTTTCTTGTTCTTGATTTTTTTTTTACTCCTTTTAATGTTTCTAGATCAAATCTGACAAGCATGGGGACATTGTGGCTGTTCAGAATATGTTGAAACAGTCAGTGAATGTTGAAGCCACAGAGAAAGATTGGGTTTGTTTGTTTATTTAATTATTATTCAAACGATGACAACAGTGTAATATTTCATATTTCAGAAAGCTTGGAATGCATTACTGTGGGCATGCTATGAAGGGCATGATGAAGTAGTTCAACTTCTTTTGGAACACAAAGCCAATGTGAATGCTAAATCTGTAAGTAGTTATTACTGGTTGCTGATTTATGTTTGAACTGTAGAACTCAATGTGAAGTCAGTCAGTGAAAATAGTTAATGTGTGGTATTATTTTTAGAGCACAGGTGATTCAGGAATAACACTTGCTACTGCTAAAGGCTTCTTAAACATAGTAATTAAACTATTGGAAAATAGTTTAATTACGATGTTATAGGTTATAAATTATAAATTAGGAACCTATTTAGTAATGTAGGGCCTTACTCTATAAAATAAGTACCTACTTTACAAATCAAGTGCCTACTTTATTAACCAAGGCCCTACATTATGAAGTATGCATCTACTTTGTAAAGTAAGAGCCTACTTTATAAACTAATAAGCTACTTTATAAAGGAGGTACCTATTTTATAAAGTAAGGCCCTATTCTATAAAGTAGGCACCTCCTTTACAAACTAGGGAACTAATTTCTTTTATATAGTAAGGCCTACTTTGGTCAGGTGCTAGTTCAGCGAGCGAGCGAAGCGAGCGAAGCTGACTCTCAGTCATGTTCAATTGAGATTTCAGATATATATATATATGTATGTATACGTACGTCAAAATATTTCGCCCGACTGCTTTAACTCAAACTCCAGCACTTAAACTTCCCTTTGCCATTTATTGTAATATTACATACAAAAATAATTATCCAGGGTTCTGGTTGGACAGCCATAGCTTATGCTGCAGTTCAAAAAAAGTATGGCATCATAAATACTTTACTGGAGAAAAAAGCAGATGTCACAATTCCAAGCAAGGTAGGAGTAGCACAAAAATGATATTTCTTTTGATATGCTATTTCTAATCCTTTGATTTGTCTCAGTCCTTCATCAATGTCCTGGATTTGATGAAGAACCTGGATGAACACGATGTTTATAACTTCTTCCTTGAGAAGTATTTTGTAAGCTAATGCAATTTTCTTGCTCTAGATTTTTTTTACTCCTTTTAATGTTTCTAGATCAAATCTGCCAAGCATGGGGACATTGTGGCTGTTCAGAATATGTTGAAACTGTCAGTGAATGTTGAAGCCACAGAGAAAGATAGGGTTTGTTTATTTTAATTATTATTCAAACGATGATAACAGTGTATAATATTTCATATTTCAGAAAGCTTGGAATGCATTACTGTGGGCATGCTATGAAGGGCATGATGAAGTAGTTCAACTTCTTTTGGAACACAAAGCCAATGTGAATGCTAAATCTGTAAGTAGTTAATACTGGTTGCTGATTTATGCTTGAACAGTAGAACTCAATGTGAAGTCAGTCAGTGAAAATTTAATGTGTGGTATTATTTTTAGAGCACAGGTGATTCAGGAGTAACTCTTGCTACTGCTAAAGGCTTCTTAAACATAGTAATTAAACTATTGGACAATGGAGCTAATCCTAATTCACTAACAAACGTAAGTGATAATTTAGTAGAATAAAAAAATTATAAAGACACTTTGAAATTTTGTTGGTCTGTCGAGAGTGAGACTGTAACACAACAGTACCCCTTAACAGTATAAAAACAGAATTGAGATGTTTGGTTGCCGGCTGGTTGTTGCTTGGTGGCAGAGCGTTTGTGCGCTAAGCAAAGCGATCCTATAGGTTCGATTCCCAGTGACAGCCAAACATTTATAAAAACCCTTATTTTTTTTAAAAGGCCAGTTAAAGAGAGGATGCACTTAATAAAAATATTTTGTATTGATGCACCAATAATTTCAGAAATTACAATAGTAGAATATCTGTAATAGAATTAGCTACTGACTATTTTTATTCTTTTAGCTCTGGAATGCAAGCAGGGAAGGCAGCAGAGATGAACTCGATCTTCTTTGCAATGAATCTGAAGTTAATGTCAATTATGAATATGAGGTAATAGTGATCACACTCTTTAAAAACTTTGTACTATAAATAGTCTACTCTTTCAGGTGTCTAATAGCAGTATCCTTCAAAGTGCTGCTAAATATGGCCATGTGAATATTGTAGAGTCACTCTTACAGAGAGGAGCAGAAATAGACCACTGTGATACTGTGAGTTGTGATATCTTCATAGATGAAAGCTGTGTGATTTCTTTCATTTGATCTCTTAGAGAGGTAATACTGCATTAGTCATAGCTCTTCAATGTGGGAAGAATGATGTGGTTGACGTCTTGATCTGGAATATGGCCAATTTGGATATTCAAGTTTACTCTTCTTGTTAATACAGTTTCTTACTTTTATATGTTTGTTTGGTAGGTCCATGAAATGAGTGCTTTACTAATAGCTGCAGAAAGGAATTATGTGGATGCGGTCAAGCGAATCTTAGATAGCAATGGAAGCATCAGCATCAGAAACAAAGATAAAAAGACGGCTCTCATCTTGGCTGCAGAGAAAGGAAACAGTAAAGTTGTGTCTACAATCATTGACCACTTGGAAGGCTGCAGTGAAGATATAAAGCAAGTGGTTATGGAGCAAGATGTGAGTTATGGCTGTTCTAGTACTGTATTAATCTGTTTATGAATTATCTGTGATGTGGCTGGAAATAGATTGACGATTGCACAGCTCTTCATGCAGCTGCCGAGCATGGGGATGTAGAGATTGTTCAATCTCTGATTTCTCACCCAGAGATTATTGGAATTATGAACAAGGTATAGAGAAGGGATGTGTTTTGAGATTGTATAATTAAGGACAATATTGACGTGTAATGGATGAGCAAGAATTATTCAAAATAAGACATGTTGATACGGAAGTAAATTTATAGTAATATGCTGTAATGACAAAATCGATAATAATACGCTTGTGTGTCAGTAATGTCAAAGTTGACCATGTGTATTTATGAATAATTTATGGACTGTGTTGGTAAAGTGTCGTCGGTAATAATGACAACGGTTGGTATGTTTGAACAAGGCTAAGCCAGCTTGGTAAGGATTTGTCAGTAATGACAATGACGGTGGTGTGTGTGTATATATATACACATATGGGTCAAGAAAAGTATGTGAGAAAATTATGCAGACTGAAAATAGCAATGGATAAGAATACTTTATGCTACTCCATTCTTAATTTGCAAAGTTTGTACATCAAGCAAAACTATGTGTCAGGGTACTTGCTGGAATACAAATAATAGTTACCAAATAATATCTCTTGTATTTCTTGATACCATCTACCATTAATGGCCTCTCAGCCTGTCATTTACAATTCAGGAATTTCTTATGGTGTACTTAAGTCAAATTTTAGTTAAATGTAAGTTGTTACCTTAGATTATGAATGTTATATATGTGAATAGAACTATAAATGTATTTTAATTGATGGATAAAGGCTAATTTAATAATATATTTTGTATATATTCAAACACACCACTTAATTAATGTGATGAGCTATGAGAAAATCAAACTTTGTGACAATATTACTTAAAGTTGAGTGAGCGTGCTTTTACTGCTGTAACAATAAATTAAAAATTATTATTTTATTCTGAAGCTTATCAAACTGTCCAAAGATAAAAATTTTGGACAAAAGTTAATGAGTAATAAATACTTTTAGCTATGGCTGTCCAGGCAGGTCATTGTTTATATGACTATACCCATGGAAACTGTAGGGAAAATGGCAGAAGAAAGAATAGTTCATGTACTAAATTTGCTTGGTACTCCACCGAAGCTTTCTACAAAGATGAAGCAGACACTCAAATAGAAGGCTTGCAACTTTCACCTACTAATTAGCTCTTATAGTAATAGTTGCAAATTTTTACCTTATAGGTTCATTGTTGTATAGTGTTTTAACATTGTCTGAAATTGTTTGCAAGCTTAGTACATGGACTTGATCAAGAAATCAATGTCACAGTGGCAGAAGGAAAAATGCCTTCCATCATTTCTTTTACCAGGAAGAACTACCTTAGCTGGAAAGGATGGCTGTGATCAGGAAAGGTCTATGGGGAGTTATTCTGGCACTCAATGAGCTCCAAGAGTTGTAAGGAGCTGAAGGTTGTGCTAATCTTTCGGCGCATAATAGAAACAGTGCATTAACCACATCGTACTGGCTGTCTACTTCACCTGATTGGCAACCCGGTTGACCCAACAGTTGTCTGACAGAAATTGACAGGACAGATTTAATAAAAACATAGGCCAACAGATTAAGTCTGAGGAAGACACTTCTTATAGTCCAGCAGATAGTGGAAAAACCGTGCACTTTGTGATAAAAGCATCAAACTTGGCACACATCTAGTATATGAGAATTTAGATATAGTGCCATCTCCAATTTCTCGTTTGGGGGGGCGTGGCAGCTGTTTTTATATGTAATACCCCATATCTCGGAAGCCATGGGGTCTAGAATCTTCTTTAAGTGTTTAGATACAGGTAATGCGTGACAGAGTTCATAAAAACACGCATCAAATCATTATTTGAAAAAAGTGATAATTAGTTATGTGAAACCGACTGATAATTAGTTCAAAGTAATGTTAAATTGTGCATGATCCAGCACACTTGCACAAAGCAGTGCAGGCTAGTGCAGCTTTTTTACATTTGCAGTTTGTGTGGCAGCCTTTGGTGCAACCACAGCGCAGGAGTTTCCTACACACTTTGCTAGCTTCAGGAAGGTTGCTCCATATCACATCCCATATTCCTCCAGCAGCCACTTTCCAGCCCCATTCCTCCGGTTGTGGAAGCTGTACCATTGGAATGAGAGACTGGCTCCAGCAGTATCCAGCCTGATGCACAGCTCTCCTTGTGTGCTGGAGAAGACTACCCTGTGTCGGTGGAATATGATTTACATCCCGGCCTTTCCGAGCAAACAAGTCAACTCTTGCCTCATTAACATGGGATTTGGAACTTGTTTTGTCATACAGAAGAACTACGAATCTCTCCAATGTTGTAAGGGCTGCATCTACATCAGACTGTTCCGGTTGTTCCATTAAGGCAGCGAAGGTGTCAGCGGGAACACATTCCATATCTCCCATGCAGTCTTCTTCCCCCTGCCAGAAAAACTGGAAACAGTATCACAGCCTGTAAAGGCATGAAACATGGGAAGTGCTTGACTTTTCATGTTACCAATTGCAGCGTATATCCTGTGTGCAGGAATCAGTCGATAGTTCTTGCCTGTACCAAAGGCCACCCACAGTGCAGTCAATGATGGCACCAACTGAGCAAACACAAACACAGCCAAGACAACAACGTCACTGTCCACTGTGCGTATAATAACAGTGTTGTACTGTTTGGCTGCATCTGCAACATGGACCATCATTCGGGTATCTGCTTCCTCGTGTGAGCAGGGGGCAAGACCCTCTTTATCTCTCTCCTGTCTGTAGATAACATCATCTAGCAGTGTGCTTATAATTTGCTTATCTGTTGGCATGGTGATAACTTCTCTGCTTAGAAAGGCAAAAAGCTCCTTCTTGTTTTCCGAAAGCCTCAAAAATTCCCCCCAGTTTTTTGGAATAGCATTGTTTGGTGCTACCCTACGACGAACTCCTTTTCCTCTTTTGTCCCGTGCTTGCTGTTTCAGTGTGCCTGGCCTATACTCATCCCACACTATGTCCACCCTTTGGGCCTTGTCCAGCTGCAACTTCACATATGGAAGAAAAACATTCAGGGCATAGTCTCTGAATGTTTTGGATGATCCAGGCCTCAACATATTGACAATAGCCGCTCCATCAAGCACAAAAACATCAGCAACACCCAGTGTTGTGTCCTCATCAACTGTTGTCACAAGTGTATCTTCAAGGCAGTGGACAATATCAGATTTGGTACCCAGTCTGAGTTTTCCCCCATCTGACAATGATGGTGGGCATGGCTGATTCTCGTAAGGAAAAAATTCATCAAGATTGCCATCACGAACTTGGCATGCAACATAAAGTCGTGAAAACAGATTTCTGTCACTCTTCATCTCTGCCATAACTTCCTGTGCTTTTGTTTTTTGACGTCTTTTTGGTGTACGGAATAGACATAGCATATTCTTCTTTATGCTGTCATGTAATGGTTTCGTTCTTTCAACAAGACGTTCCTTCACGAATGTCTTATACTGTTCTAGACCAAGCTCCTGCACCTTATTCACTGCATCAACAACTGTTTCATCGACAATATCTCTTGTGTCTAGAACAAGCAGATCACCACTGGATTCTAAGAATGGATTCCCATACTCATCAAATGTAGCTTTCAGTGACATTACATCTTGAAGGAAGGCTTTCTGTACTCCTGGTCGTTGCTCATGATGACGTGTGTCGGTTGTCACCTGAGAATGATTAACAGATGTTTCGAAATCATTGATAAGGCCAGCCATCTCTGGTCCACTGACCATCCACCTCTGAAGGGCAGCAGGAGATTCGGTGAGGCCAATTGCACCACCATCGTTTTTCACAACAGCATTGTTTTGTTCGTGTGCTTGATCGATAGCAATGTTGGAAAAAGAATGGTCTGTCTTCCTGACTGTAAAGTTTCCCATCACAAACTCTGTGTAGATATTTGGATGCAAATGTGCCAGGGTCACCATATCGTGGAGGTGGACTGATATCCATCGTGAATAATTGAAGTGGTCCAGGGAAAAAAACCAAGGCACAAGCTTTGTAAGTGATTGGACATACAGTTGGAAGTTAGCAGTCCGGATAGACCGCACAAACACTAGTACAGTGAGTTGCAACTGCAAGACAGTAAACCAAAATTTGAACATTGGTTGACTGTTCTGTTGCTCACACCAATCATCCAGGCTCTTGACCTCTACATCTGGTTCTAGAGAAGTCACATACTCCTGGTATGCCTCATCCAGGGCTTGGTATAAGACACAAGCTGTAACTTGGTGAGTACGCCGTGTTCGGGTGATGTGAGCTGCACGCAGGAATGAGTCTGCAGTACCAGCAGTTGCTACTCCTGACTGCACTAATGCTGATGTCCATCCACTACATTGGAGAAGATATCCTAGTGTCTTCAAAGCAGCTAACTCGATGTGGAGTCCTCCAAACAAAATAACAAACTTCTCCTCTCCATAAACTAGTGGCCATTTCCACTGGATGTTTTTTGCAATGGCAAACATTGGCTGGTCAACAGTAACTACTGGTACCTGTCCTGGGTTAATGAGATCTGTGGCTTTCTTGATTACATCTAGTGAGTGTCTAATCATGGCAACTGTTGCAGCGTCTTCTTCAAACAAAGGCAGCAGACAAGATGTGTCAGTTGGTATGTCCGTGGAACTTCCAGGATCATAACAATTTGCATGGAAAGCTGACCAAGACACATTAGATGTGTTGGTTCCTACACGCACAGCCAAACTCACATGTTGCAGCCACCTGCCAAACAAAAGATGATGGTAAGCAGTTATATAACTTAAACCTGCATGCAATTGAGCCCTATATTATACATGAGCAGACATTACCTGTATTCCAGCTGCACAGCAGGGGCCATGAGTGGGCATTCAGTGGTCACTGGCTGGTCTATGCTGGGGATTTGGCAGGACAGCTTGCCCTGTGTCACTGGGGCCACTTGCGTATAGGATGTGGGAAGGCTAGGAAGTCTTTTCCGAGAGGGATTAGCCTGTTGAGAAGTGCTGTTTGCGGGTTCTTGGAGTGTCATGACTGACTCATCGGCAGCAGTTTGGTCAGTGGTGTTGAAGTGTTGGAACATGGAGATACCTGTGCCATTGAATGAATTTTTTGCTGTTGTTGCACTTGTTTGGTGATTGATGTTATCCACTGCAGATGTAGTGAACACACCCTTTTTTAGCTGTGGTGGGCACACAGTGTTAAACCGGTTGTAATAGTTACATATCTTAGTGCCCACATCCGTTTAGATTTCAAGAACTCTGTCATAGGACACTGATAACCCAAGATCATAAAGCATCTCCACTAAATCTCGTTTGCGTGTCTTGGTGTGTAGGAGTACCCCCAGATATACTGGCAATGGTGGTTCACGAGACTTGTTGTGACGTGTTCTTTGCACATGTTTCTCACTGCGACCCAAACAGTTGAAAAGTAAAAGTTGACAGATGCTCAATGGGGCTTGGCTCTTTGATACAAGGGATTGTTCTGTGATGTTGGCACCATGGCATATCATTGCCACTAAACTTTGCAAGGATGGAGGAACAGCTTCAATTTGACGGTCTTCAGGAAATGTACCATTGAACTGTGTTGTTGTTTTTAAAATTTCCTTGCGTACAATTCGTGCTGCTTGAGCTAGTATGCATGCATCATCATCTGCATCATTCTCACATGCTTGCCGCAAAGCAGTACCAACATCCTCATTGGACATCAAGAGAATATCACGTCCTTCTTTGAAGGCCTGCAATTCAGGAAAATTTGCTAGAAGTCTGTCCTCTAGCCTTGTTGAGTGTACGCATGGAGAAGGTACATTCAGTTGCACTAGTCTGTCTTTGTACAACCGAACAAGATCAGAGAGTTTAAAAACTGGAGTTTGTTGCTCTCTGTCAGCAAGTGTGTCCTCAATAAATGCAACAAGTTCTGCAAAGGCTCGTGCATAAAACATTTCCGTTGTCGCACCTTCACGATTCTCATTTTAGTCATAGCTTCATGCAGTGGATCAGATGGGCTAGCTGGTTTTTCACAGAACAGACATAGGAGACTATCCTTGTTTCTATTCTGTTGTCGGGGGTGCTGATGCCGACATGTTTTCTTCCCCGCACCTATTGCACTTGACTCTGTATCGGTGCTTTTCCTCTTCATGGCTCGCTGAAGTCTGGTTTTGCTATACTGAAGCCTGCAGGTATTGTGAAACTTTGCCATATGCCTTTGCAATGTTGCTTCTATACCATCACCATCATCTATCCGTGAGATATTAAAAGGTTTGGTTAAGCATCCAGCATTGGCAAAAGAAGTCACGTCCTCTGCTAAACTGATGTAACCAGCTCCAACATCAGGACGCTTTGATTCCGCTGGGCAATTAAGTTTTTCACTTTTATCTTCCTGGCAGATAACACATTTTGTCCAGTCAGTATCCAGGAGTGCTGGTGCTGGTTGGGTGATTTGCTGAGGGTCAACAAGCTTCACTTTTGAGGACATCTTGGCCTGAACTCTCTAAATGATGTACACCCTATAGCCAACTATAATTTACACTAAAAGCTTAGTACATGCATTTCACCATATTTTGGCTATAGCACCAAAAACCTCTTTCAGGCCTTGTAGTTTCCCTAATAAGAAGTATTATGGCAGCCATTAACAAGCATGGGTGCCACGCCCCCAAAACGCGGAATCAGAGATGGCACTATATCTAAATCAACATGTATTAGGATGATGTAGGTGTGTGCCAAATTTGATGCTTTTATCACAAAGTGCACGATTTCTGCATTATTTTACAATTATCTGCTGGACTATACCATGAAGCTAAGTGATGCAGGATCAAGGAAGGAGTATATCAAAGTATGACAGAGGTGCTTGATGAGTTACTAGCCATTGAAATGACAACAGAGGATGATGAGGTTCTGTTTTACTTTCTTGCTGGATTACTAGCGAGACATGATGATCTGGTCACTGTTTTGAAGCGATTCTAATGCTGTATGCAGTGTGGAAACTGTCAGTGTCACTGAATGACTTCTTCAGGAAAAGCAGAAGTTTAAAGACAGGGAGGGTGCACATGATAGCAGGAAACTTCTAATGAGCAACCATTTATATGTACATGTCAAGCCTGGACACTTCAAGAAGGACTGCAGGAAGCTTCTTCAGCCTTTGGTTTAGTGAAAAGAAGACCAGAAGCAGCAGCAACCCGAGAACGAGTCCACTTAGCTGAAGCTATGTTTGTCTATCATGTATTGGTAGCAACGTCGAACAATGATGGGATTGTTGGTACAGGAACCAGTAGTCACATGTGCAATGAGCAATCAATCTTAAAACAAATTTGATCACAAAAAAGTGCCATTAGGGGATGATAGCATGCCAGACATCAAGGAGAAGGAACTATACACAAGGAAATAATTCTTCAAGATGGTACTAAGAAGGAGCGTATAGTAAATAATGTAATCGATGTACCTTATCTTGACTACAATCTAGTGAGTGCTTCTAGAGCCATAGATGCAGGTAAAACTGTTGACTTAGATAAATCAGTGTGTGACTTCAGGAATAGAGCAGAAGAAGTGATTGATATTGGTCCCCGAAAAAGCAGCCTACACATCACCGGAAGTGCACTATTAAAGCTCCAAGATTGTGAAAGTATTGCCCAGGATAACACAATAAGACTTTGGCATTGGTGATTTCATCACTTACACGAGCAACGTATGATGAGTTTGTAAAGAATGAAGTTGTGATAAACTTAACTTTAACTTATTGAGATCAATTGGAGCATGTGAATCCTGTATTGATGAGAAACAAAGTAATCGGCGAGCGAGCGTAGCGAGCGAGACACTTACAGGGGTAACACAATTGAAAATCGGGGATGTTTGTTTATTTATTTATTTATTTGTATATATGTATGGACGTATGTATGTCATTTTGTACTTTTACCCTCGTGTTTTTGTGTTAGTTATGTGGTCGACCCCGTCCCAAATTGCACTAAACAGAATCCTCTGGTTTATTGATCAGTACCCGTATCACCCTAGAAATTGAACTGTTTACCGTTTTGAATTCTTTTGCGGGTGCAGTTCAAACTTAACAGTATTTACTTGAAAATACATTGTCCACTAGACTACTGCGAAGGTAAGTCTGTGTAGGTGCATGTCCAGTTGTGTCAAAGCATTGTGTGTTACAACCACTACTTAGCTAAAGAATATCACAAAGAAAACTTTTTAAATAACGTGTAGCTATTGTTTTGTCGTTGTTTTTTTCCTTCCAAGCAGTTGCAGAGAGTTGCTACTATGGCACTGAAATCCCTTTACCCTGTATGCTAAATTTAAAAACTGGACCTTATTTTCAGTAGCTTCAGTGTTAGAAGTCAAAATCATTCATATAAAAATAGTATAGTCTTTAGGCTCGCTCGCCATTTGTGCTCAAGCACATCACTAGTAGTAGCTTCCAATCAAGCAAAACTGACACTTCAGCACTTTTGACATTTGCCCTATCAGATTTGTGTTCAAACATGGGTGTTAAATCTCTCAGAGAAGCTCAATATTTCCTCACATTTCTTGATGACAGACTCACTTTGTATGGATGTATTCTTAAGATTAGTCCAAGTAATTGAGAAGTTCAGGAATGGCGGGCATGGAAAACAAATGGAAAACATTTCTGGGTACAAACTAAAACCCAACCCCCCTATTTGGGCATCAGGTGAGCATCTGGTAAAAAAAAACCTAAAAATTTCAGCTAGAGACAACAGATATCTTTCAAAAATGCTTCTTGTGTTCTTGAGACTCCATTGAAGCTTCATATCAAATATCTAATCCAGAAATAAAAAAAATGGAAGTAACAAAAACTTCTTTATAATCATTTCTCTCTTCCATACAATAATGTTCATCATCTTCATATTCTTTGTAAGCCAGGCTATAGTAAAATTGGTAGCACTTATTTGGTTAAAAATATGATGACCCTATAGACCCGTTGCAGTAGGCATAACCAATTACGTAATTATTACTCGGCGGCCATATTGGAGTACTACTTGGCTGGATCGGGTCATTAAATCTCAAGGCTGATTCCTAGTAAGCTGTGTCACTACACTACTATGGTGCTTTGTGCAGTTGTGAACTGCTCCAATAGGAACACAAGAGATAAGGAAAAGCGATTTTTTAGACTGCCTGCAGTGGTCAGTCATCAAGGTGAACGGACTCTACAGTTATCCAAGGAAAGACGAGAAACATGGCTTGCCAGAATTAAAAGGGAAGACCTCAAGCCTAACCAGTATGAATATTTGCAAGTGTGTTCAGATCATTTCATTTCTGGAGCTCCAGCTAAGTTATATGACAGTGACAATCCTGTCTGGGCACCTTCAGTAAGACTTGGCCATAGCAGTAGCAGTAGACAGTGTTCTTTAGATAGATATCAGAGATCAATTGCTAGGAAGAAAAGAAGACGTGTTTGTGATGGTGATAATTATGATCATGTGAAAAGGACTGCACTTGAACCTGAAGAGTCTGTGACACCTGATGAGGAGCCATTGGCAAGTAATAGTCTTAATGATGATGTAAATGGCACACTGGTGCAGACCGAGTTGACAGTCAAGGATATACACGTTATGGAAAGTAAAATTTCTGAGCTCCATAAATCTCAAGAACAAATTGAAAAATATTCTAATGACACGGTGGCTGATTTGAAAATGAAGATTGTTGAATTAGAACACAAGGTTGATGATTTATTGCTCGATGAGAAATCTTTTATACAGATAATGATGATAAGGTGTTATACTACACTGGATTAAGCAAGTGGAGTTTGGTTAAAGTTCTTTTCGACTATGTCGGACCATTCTTAAAAAGAATTCGATTTTATCTCCTTTTCAACAGCTACTGCTATGTTTAATGAAATTCGCCTTGGCTTATCAGGCCAAGATTTGGCTTACCGATTTAAAGTACACAAGTCAACAGTCAGTCGGACATTTGTCTTTGTCATCACAGTATTGTACATAAGATTGAAGCGCCTGATTATTTGGCCAGATAGAGACAGTTTAATAGAAACAATGCCAATGGTGTTTAGAAAGCACTTTCCAAAATGTGTGGTCATTATTGACTGTTTCGAATTATTTTTGGAGCGTCCCACGAATCTACTAGCAAGGGCCCAAACTTACTCAGCTTATAAACATCACAACACGGTCAAATACCTAATTGGAGTTACACCTCAGGGAACAGTTAGTTTCATATCTGAGGGGTGGGGAGGACAGACTAGCGACAAGCATATCACTGAACATAGTTCTATTCTTTCCAATTTAGTACCTGGTGATACTGTACTTGCTGACAGAGGTTTTGATATCTCTGATTCTGTTGGGTCATATTGCTCTACATTAAAGATTCCAGCTTTTACAAAAGGCAAATCTCAGCTATGCGGTATTGAAGTAGAACAAACCCGGAGAATTGCTAATGTGAGAATTCACGTCGAAAGAGTTATTGGAAATATACGACAAAAATATACTATTCTTAGTTCTACTCAGCCCATTGATTATGTTTTATCATCAGATGAACAAGAGACAATATTAGATAAAATTGTGTGTGTGGCATGTGCATTGATCAATATTTGTGACTCTGTTGTTCCATTTAACTAATTTTATTCATGATGTGACTATTTATTGTTCATGATATGACTACATTTTTCTTCTTTCTTCGTTTTAATTCTGGCAGTTTCCTACAATCTGGACAATACCAGGATTTGCATTGAGGGAACGACTTTAGTTTTAAGCATTTGAGATGAAACCATTGAAAAGTGCATGACGGGTTATCACATCCAACCATATCACCCTCCTCTGGGCCCTGGCAGTAGCAATACTGCTGTATAGAATTTGAGTTGACCTCCTCACCCACTACACTCTCCTGATCAAAACTTGACGGTTCACTACACAAGGCTTCAGCTGATACATGAAGGGTTGGCTTGGTTGTTCGTGAATAAAATTTACCAAGAAGTTCAACTAAAATAGATGTATCAAAAAATAATTTTGCACGATCCACAGATTCCAGCCAGAAACTCTCATCTGGGTAGATCCTTTCAATGTGAAGGTCATCATTTGTCCATAAAACAAAGTCACAATAGCTCATGTTAGAGCAAAATAACTGACACTGTACCTGTTTATAATAGTAAGTTAAATGTAACTTATTGTATAGAAATACACTAAAACAACTCACTTGGTAATAGTATGCATGATCATGCTTCAATTTAATACCTTCACTTTCCTTCTCTAGACAAAATTTAGGGTCATTCACTGCATCTGAAATCATGCTATCCTTGTGACAGAATGGGCACTACGACAAAAAAAATATATACAGTTCATATTTTATAGCCAACATACAATTCTTACCTTAACTTCACAAACACCTCTTTCACAGCATCCACAGTCCACTAATCCATCTGGTGATGCACCAATAAATGGATAACTAGTGCTGATAAAAAATCCACAATCAGAAAAATGAAAGTTCATATGCCGCCGCTCCACACTTTTTTCGATATACTTAGATACAGCAGTCTTCTCATGCTCACAGCCCCAGGTTGTTCCAACACTTGTAAATTTTGTTGTCTCGGGATAACAGATTGAAGTAATTAAACTTAATGAAGGAAATGCAGGGTTAGTATGACAAGCACTCTTAAATCTTGAAGCAGTAATTCTTCCAGTGCGCATCCCATACCACAGAGGTGAATTAGACTGAGATCTTGTCTGCTCCTCCACAGCCTTTACAGCAATAAAATAATCTGAAGCTCTCTGTGCTAGCTCGCCATAATTTAAATCAAGGTATTCAGGTTTGAATAACTCAGACAGGCACAGAAGAAGATCACTACTGAGCGGAACAGGAATATACCTTGAAGAATAAGGTTTGACCAGTGAAAGAACAGCAGGCTTAGAAGGACAACAGACCAGAGAGCCAAGAAATGACTTAAAGTCTTCATAATCAGGTGGTGTAATATTCGATATAGGAGTCGGAGATTTAGAAGATCTTGATGTTAAAGATGATGGTATAGGTGAGGGAGACATGGAATGTTTATGAACAATAGTGGACTTCATCATTGCTGCACTTCTTTTCTTTCCAATAAAGTCAATTTCTCGCACTGGAGCATACTGTAGAGCTTTTACACCAGTTGGCATACCCCAGTATGCTTTCTTCTGAGTCACTGTCATAGACTCCCTTATTCGCACGCCACTCTCTATTGCAAAAAGTAGAGATGCTACATGGGAGCATGACTCACCCAAACCTGCCATACAATCACAGTGAGCAGCAAGTATTCGCCCACTCTCTTCTGCAGCAATCCATGGAGTGAGAGGTTTTTCTCTCATTCTTTGAGAATGATTCACCTATAATAAATATGTATATTGATTTAAACAACTTATGTTGTAAAAAATAGCTTACCTTTGCCACAACAATTCGTTTGTTTCCATGAACTTTCACTAAAACTTCTCTCACCCATCCAGCTAGAACATTGTGACAACAATCCAAACTTTTATAATTTAATAATTCATCTCCAGTGTATGGGCTGGGTGTATGAAGTAAATACATGCCAACATGCATGTGTGTAGTGGTAGGCCACAAGTCTACATCATCCAGCCATTCCATTCTAGTTGTCTCATAAGGATCTAGGCCTCCAAGAAGACTCCACTTGTCCTGGTACCTTTTCTTTTCCTCTACATCTTTTAAAGCTGAAAAATACTCTCCTAACATAACTTTTTCGTTGATTCAGTCATAGTTCATACAGCGGCACGAGAGGTTGTACACCAATATGGCCGACTGCCATATTACGTAATTAATAATTACATCACTGCAACGGGTCTATTGCACGCTATCTAAAGTAGGTCCACGACCCTTCAGGGCATTTCTTAACTGCACTGTAACACTACTGGTTTGTATAACCAAAGCCGTCCCTCTAATGAATTGCTGCCATTTTTGAGGTTTTACTGTGCCAATTCAGAAGTGTGTAAAAACAACCCTTACCTATAAAAATAATTGTGGGATGGACTGTGGGACACACATGCACCTGTAGAAGGACAGGTGGACGTCCCATGGGACTGTGGTATGGGATGGACAATTTACAGCATTTCTGGACATCTATGATTAGCAAAGTAACAAACTAACATTAATAAATTTATAATCAATACAAAGTTCAAGAATCAGAAGTCACGAGGTACTGATCCACGTGAATGCAATGTATGATGTAATCAATAATTCAAGCGAGGCAATGAGTCATATGATTATTAAATTTCCAACATTCCTCTTCAATCAGTGCTCTGTGACTCCTGCATTTGCATGCAGATAACAAAATCATTTCTCATCTCCTTTGTGGGACAATAACACAATTCAAATTCCTTACTTTTAACTAATTATGATGTTTAATGTCTAGCCTATAGATCTTTGAACAAGTTAACTAATACAACAACTAATTTCTTTTGGCATTGGAAAACAAGCTTTACTCACATTTGTTGTAGTACTAAGAAAAAATACATGCCAACTAATGTTTAATCCTGGACAAGCAATAAGCCAAAACACACACGAGGTGGTGAGGGTAGCACTTTCTGGAAGAACCTCAATAGAGTTCACTGGTTTAAAGTGCATAGCCAAGATGCCACATGACTATACTAACTAACCAGACTCTTCACCCACTGCTAATGTTAGCGGTTGGTAAAGTGATTGACTACGCAGTGGTCGGTAAAGGGATTGACTACGCAAGACTACCGTGAGACCGGCTATTGTTGGAATACCCATTTTACTGAATTATTGTTAAGGCTCGAATATTTTCACAACTGTTAGTTATCTCATAACAGTCACAATAGCAATGTTATTTGATTGCAGGATGGGGAAACTGCTCTAGATGTAGCCATTAGAAATGGACATGAACAGATAGTCTCTCTTCTAGAACCTCATTTTAGTCGCATTAGATCTGAAATGGAAGGACTAGAAGAGAAGGAAAGAACTCAGCCAGAAGGAGATTCCAGCAACAAGGAAGGGGAACAAGAATTAGATGATGATAATGAATTTGGAGATCCTGTATCAACCAAACAGGTATGATAAGTTAATAGAAAAAATTGTGGCTAAACTATATTATATGCTATATATGTACATGCATATATAGTTTCTATTTTACTGGCACTTATATGAGGTACAAAACTCAATGGCATTCTTAATTTTACTTCTTTAATTTTTGTAATTTAAAATCTTCTTTCAGTAAATTGATAGCAATGCTATGTAATTCAAAGTATCCACTTTTTTTATTTAGAAACCTCTTTCCATCCTTGTGAAAGTATTTCATAGTTTGAGAAGAACAGATAACTATAAATTTGTAAGTATTAGTATTTTTGTTGCTGACTTGCTCAACCTCACAATGGTCTGGTCACAAGGTGGTTGCTGCAGAAAAAGGAGACATCAAGACTATACGGCACTTCTTGGAGGAAAAACACCACGACCCTAACATTCCTAAACCAGATAAGGTGATCATATGTACACCTGGGAAGAATAGAAGTCAAGTCTTTTTTATATATATTTTTAGCAAAGCTGGACTGCATTGATGTGGGCATCTACGTCCGGGCATGTAGATGTAGTTGAACTCCTCCTACGGAATGGAGCTAGTCCGAACAAAGTAGCAGAGGTGATCTTTACTATCTGACTCTGACTACTGCAATATCCTGTCTATTTCTTCTTCTTACAGAATGGTTTTTCTTCCCTCATTATGGCCAGTAGAGAAGGTCACTATGAAGTTGTCAAAACTCTGCTGGCTGGCAAGGAAAAGCCAGACATTGACGCTTTTCATCAGGGGGTATTGGCCTAGTGATGGACTTTGGGTATTCAGTCAGTCACTTGTGTGTGTTTCATTGTAGGGGGAATGGACTGCTCTTATGTGGGCATGCCAGAATAAAGGCTGGAAAGGTTACACTGATGCACAATTAAAGGAAAACCATTTCAAAATAGCCAAAGCTCTGATAGAAGCAGGAGCAGACATCAACAGGGAAGCCAAGGTAAGTAATGCAGCTACCTCTATGCATTTGGAATATCTATGCCATTATAGATGTAAGAATAACTTCTTAATTGGAGGTGCAACTTGGCAAGCATGAAACATACTTGAGGTGTCCTCATGCAAAGTGTGCTATATAGTTATATCAAAGGTCCCAACTGTCCTGATTTCAGCGGGACAATCCCCATATCTTCTTTTTTGTCCCAAGTTTCACTGTGCACTAGTCAATGTCCCGACAAGTACCTTCAAGTTTCTGAAATTAGCTTTATTCATCAAATTGTAAATGTAATTAGTTCTACACCAAGAATAAATTTTTGCAAAATTATCAGTATAAATTAGCAAGAACAGCTAAATTGTGGCCTCATGGCTAACTCTAGTGGTGGAAGATTTTGTTGTGAGTTTTGTTGCAATATAACTGAATTAAAAGGGGCAATGCCTTTTTGATAAAATGTTAATATTTTCTCTGTCATTGGCTCTAGCTCCAAAGATTTTACTAGTAGTATTAGTATATTATTCTTTACTTATTTTCTTAACAAGTAGATAGATAGCTATTAATTGCAGCTGCTGTTGTCTTTAATTAAATAGTCAATCTATATGCATGCTGTGTAGTGCTTGTGGTTATGATATTAGAACCTTACATGGTGGAAGAAACAATGTTGTAAACTTTCTGACAATTTATTCAAAGACTGCAAAAGCAACTGGTATAGTTGGAAGGAAATATTTATATCTTGCTATTTATCATGTATATAATAATTGGTGAGAGAATATTATCCAGCAAAAATGAATCATGACGACAATTTCTATCATTTACATCTTTTTCTTGGCATTCTTAATCTTTTTTGAGACTGTGAAACACTTACAGGAGTAACACAATTGAAAATCGGGGATGTTTGTTTGTTTATATGTTTGGACCTACGTATATTATTTTGTACTTTGACCCACACGTATTTTTGTGTTAGCTTAATGTATGGCCCCATCCCAAACTTCACTAAACAAAATCCTCCTTTTTACCGATCATTACCCGTGTCATCCTAGAAATTAAATCGTTTACGGATTTGAATTCTTTTGCGGGTGCAGATAAACTAAAAAACTTAGTGGAGTTCCATTTCTATTCGATTTAGTGGTGGTGGTAAGTTAATATGCTATTTGTCATAGTTATTAGCCCTACGCAACAGTATTTACTTGAAAATTCATTGTCCATTAGACTATAACCACGAATGTAAGTTTTGCTTAGGTATGTTTAGTTGTGTGAAAGTATTGTGTGTTACAACTACTACTAAGAAAATCACAAAGAAAATCTTTAAATAACGTGACTTTTTTTTTTTCTTTTTTTTTTCAAATTCAAACAGTTGCGGGGAGTGGTTATCACCGTTTTATACGTAATTTAAAAACTCTGCCGTTTTTTTAGTAGATTGAGTATTAGAAGTTAAAATCAATCGTTTAACAATAGTGTAGTTTTATGCTCGCTCGCCATTTGTGCTTAAGCACATCACTAGTAAATAAAGCTTATGACTATGACAAAGCGCATTAACTTACCACCGCTACTAGAGTAAATATTAATATATATTCCATGTTTTCCAGGTGGTCAGCCTTCAAACCAGAGTTTAGCTCCAAAGTATTGTTTCAAGCCAACCACACAGTAAAAAATGGGGTGTAACGGTACACCCTTACTAGGGTGTAATGGAACACCCTATTAAACAGGGGTGTTATGGTACACTCTATGGTGCATCACAACACCCTACTATAAAGTAGGTGTTTAATGAAACACCTTATAGTGTACCATAACACCCTATGATGTATCTCAACACTCTCCTAAATCCTGGTGAGAGCAACTTGTAAAAGCAGTCTAAGGAAAACCTTTTTGTTTATGATTGAATTTTGTCAATTTCTTTGATTTACTGAGTCACACTCATACCATTTGTTTATCACACACAGCCACCAGTCTTTAAAATATATTTGAAGTTCTTGCCAAAATACTACATATCTATACCATAGAGACTATTATAAAATAATTAAATGCCACTTATCCCTTTTTATTTCTGTGCTTTATCTTTTGTCTTGTATATCTGAGGACCTTGTACCCAACGTGCATATATTGAATTAGGAAAGATCGTCAAGTAAAATAAAGCCAGAGTTTTACCTGTAATGACCACCTGATGTCACTATAATTTTATTTGGGTTGTTCTAAATAAATTCTCACTAATAGCTAATGTTTATACATTACATTTTGAAGAAAAAAAACAAAAACAAAAAACTATACATGATCAACAAGTGAAGGTTCAACAATAGAAGATGACTTGAGAACAGATCTTCACTCTTCCATGATGGCACACATTCTCTACATCACATACAACACAATCTATAAGTTTTGTTGCAAGCACAGAAATATCAGATTTTCTTTCCACAAGCAGTTATACCCAGCCTAGCCATAGATAAGTATTGCTAGATATTTTAGGGGAAAATATAGGTCACTGGAAGCAATGAGAAATGTTAGAAATATTAGCAACTTTTTAAACATATTAATTTTGTTTGAGACTTAGCTAGCTGGTTTGCTGAGCTTTTCATTTTTCCTTAAACAAAGTGTAGAAATTCAAAATTTAGAATATGTTTAGAATTAACCAGGGCCCCAGAATATTCAGGGTTATGCATTCAATATATAATGATAATGTTATCTTGACTTCTTGCTGAAATCTGTTATTTATTTGCATACTTACTGTCCCTTTACCAGATATGAACATAACCATACAAATCTGGTAAGAATAAGCAGGTTAACTAAATAGAAAGTATCTGTATCATTGCTTGGGCTCATAGACAGTGTGTGTGTGTGTGTGTGTGTGTGTGTGTGTGTGTGTGTGTGTGTGTGTGTGTGCGTGCATGTCATAACTTTAACACATTTAGCTGCATTTAACTTACCACATCAAACATATCAGTTAGGCCCATTGTCAGAAAGTACTTCACCTACACAAACATGCTCCACAGGCACACGTGTAATGGGTAAAAAGTGGTATGTAACAAGATATGTTAGACTGCACTGTTCTGTTACTACAGTGTGATTTAGGAAAACAGGACCAGAGAGAAGTGAAACTATTGCCAAAGAGCGAACATGACGTATCGTGATTCTATTATCCAGCCTCTACGTTTATTTAACTTCTAATGGGATACAAGGTGTTTGAAGTTACAGAAGGAACTGTGATAGAACAACGGCAGAGATGAGTGAAACTAAGACAACTGATTTTATTCAACAGACACTTATTAAGCATTTGTCAAAAAAAAATCCAATTATTTTTAAATACTATTGAATTTTGTAAATATCACAGGTTCTAGCTGTTTGTTTTTTTAATATCGAATCCTCATGAATGTTGCACAACAAATTTTAAATTTAAAGGTATGTTTGGTAAGGGTCAACAAATGCACCATTTCAATCTTACAGCCCTGCCTAGAAAAGTAATATGGTATTGCTAGCTTGTAAAGAGAGCTAGCCAGGCAACCACTGCTTTGATCATCAGCTCAAGGGCAAAATATCAATGCTAAATAAACAGCTAATAGCACTGCAATTCTAATACATGTTAGGATGTTGGCAAACTATTAGCAACTAATAGCATGGTTAGTCGTATGATGCATCACCTCATTCTAATTACCTTACTCATGCTATTAATCCCGACTACCTTAGTTACTCATGTTCAATACAAACTCACATATTCTATTTCACCTCTTGCTGTCACTGAGATCACAACAAATCTCTTCATCAAGATCACAGATTCCTACATGATTACACATACAAAGTATACCTATAACACTGGATACATTTCTATAATATTACAGGGCTTCAAGGATATAGACTCTGCTCTATACCATATTCTAATTACAGCACCACTCTAATAGTAGCACCATTTCGCGGTAATATTTTCTTCCTAGTTCTATTACAAACTAAACTGAATTTGGAATTATTCTGTGGTGCTTAGCCAAATATGTACGGACTCATGGCATACAAAGATTTGTGGGACTATCTTCTACCTCTATCTGGGCTGAAACTACTGCTTTTTGTGAAAGGGAAGCAGAGAAGATGAAATTCAGTGCTGGTCCTCCAAAATTGCCATCACTGCATGAAGATGTGACAATGTACTGATCACTTGCCGAGGTCACAGGTCCAACTCCATCCTAATTGCTAAGCTCAGACCTAATTTTAGAACCAGCTCAAACCAACAATTAATGTTCTGTTCTAATAATAGACTATTTCAGAATCTGAATTATTTAGGTGCTGTAATTAGAATAACTATGATACATTCTATCACAGTGTCATGATTTTGCAAACCATTATTTAAAAGCATAGGGTGTACACTTTCTGACATTCACATGCACAGATTTATTTAGGCGAACTTGTAATCATAAAGCTTCCGTTCTCATCAAGTTGAAATCAGCTAAATATGCAATGTGCAGGTGGCTGGTAACCCCACCATATGGTAAGCCCAAATCTGACTTAGGTTGCTATTACCAAACAACACTTGTATGAATACCTTTCACTTACGTCGACGAGACATCTTTAGACTGATTAGACTAAACATTTCTTCTGCTTCTGCCCTCTACACAGCCAAAGCCAAGAATTACTTCTGGTAAAGGGATTACGCTTAACTTTTAATGGGAGGGTAAAGGGTATCTTTATAAATCCCTTGGTACTTGATGGGGTAAAGGGTTTTTGTCCTAAAAAGAGTGTCTATTATTTGGATCGTGATGTAAGTGGCGGCAGAGAGCGAGATTCTACGAAATGAAAACGCGGACACACAACAAGACATTGATTGAGCTAGCTTGAGATATGGATACTTTGTGTGAAGGTAGATAACCAATTTTATAGCTAGCGATAAGCTCGAGAGCACTGGTGTGATATTGGTTGATAATCAGAACTTCAATAACATTTTTATCTGATGATAACTGCAGTGTTCCTTTTATATGTGATCTCTTCAACTTTAGCCCCATCAGGGATTGATACAGGATTTTTATTTGAGGGGTAAAGCTTTAAGTATGGAAATGAGACATTTAGTACAGTTAAACTGACCTACCAATTGGATAAACCTTGATCTTTTTTTCTTTTTTTTCATCATTTTTTTCGGGCTTTGATTTTTTTAAATCTCCCAACTCATTCTATTGTAATAACTAATAACTTGTGGAGTATGATATTGTGAAAAGGTTTCATGGCTAGTATTGAGTACTGCATATTCTCTGACTTCACTTCTTTTTTTTTTCTTTTTTTTTTGCTTTTGTCTTATTTCATGTATTTTCAGCACAGAAGCTACTACTACTACCACCAACACAAACAACCCACTAAAAGGGGCCGCTGTAAGACTCACTCCCATTTGTCAGCTGCTGGTAAAGGAACAGCACTCATTGAGTGAGCCAGGGAGGAAAGAACAACACAAGACAACTCTGGTAATAATAATGAGAAATTTCACAAAGAGAAAGTAAAGGTGCCAATTTGGAAACATAGCAGTTAGAGTTGATGGGCATGATAAAACAGGCGAGAGTGTTACATGTAGGTCACACATAAGCATCATCGGGGATTTACATATTGGCAGGGTTTCATACTGGATTTTTTGCTGAGGGGAGACTTCAAGTATGCTAAGCCACACTCATTTTTGTACTTGGATAGGTGAAGACGAGAACTCGGTGTGTACATTGTGTTGTAATGACTGCTAGAGGGTACTGTTGTGTATGTATTATATGGCTAGTACTGAGTACAGCATATTTTAAGAAAGAATGTGATTATGATTATTTTTCTTGAGGGGTGGGAGGGGGAGAGACTTTCACTTAGAGAATATTCTTCCTTCTCCAGCTCCCTGTATGCCTATGCAAAACTCTTGTATTCGGAGGTTGCTGCAGAAAATGCTACATCCACATACATTTCATACAGTTGGTTAATTTTTGATAATACAGGTCATTATTATGTGACCGTCTACAGGAAAATCAAGCACAACATGGCGTGTGTAAATGTCAGGGAAAAGGTTAGTCGAATTCTTAAAATTGCATTAAATAAGCTAACGGAAGGGAACGGTTATGTAGAATGTATTGAGAACCACTTAAGCTATGACTATAACACTTGGAAACTCAAAATCTAGATGCTGCCGACTCAGTGCAAAACAAAAAAAAATTTATTATTATTATTATTTTTTTGATGGAGGCCACATTGGGCGTGATTTTTCTGTAGACAGTCGCATATAGAGAAGTGTTGTACCCACTGGACCAGTAGTGATGTGGTTGTTCTGCAGCTTTGTTAGACGCTCGCGTATAGCACACAGTATGAATGTTTAGCTTCATATTCATAGTCCAGTGATGAACAATCAGTCAGGCTTAAATTTAAACAAGATGTCCTACCCCTCCCCCCTGTTACTAAATTTTTTCTCTCCTTCCTTCTTCATCCTCCCCGCTCACCCCACCCAATTCTCTGTTTCTCCTCCCTTCCATCCGCTTTTATTCAGTCTTTTTTCTTCTTTTTTTCTTTTTCTTTTTTTTTATATGGGAATGACTTCAAATTTGGAACAGTGGTTGACTAATGCAATGCAGGGATTCATACAAGATTTTTCACTTGAGGGAGTCGATTAAAAGAATGAGAAGTATTTGGAAGTATAATTTAACTGGCGTACAAGTTATAAGAACTGCTGGAGTATACTATTGTAAAATGTATTCATGTTCAGTATTGAATACAGCATGCATTATCAAAAGTATGATTAGAAATATTTGCTGGGGGGGGGGGTGGTATCTACTGTATGAATTCCTGCTATTATTCTGTTACTTCACTTGTAATTGCTGTGAGGAAATTTTTCCCTAAAATGACCTAGGAAAACTTATAGCTGTGATTGGTAAATAGTGTGGGTTAATTACAAGCCACATAAACTCACATTTCTGTCTATAGTGTATTGTATACTTAGTAGGCTAATTGTATACAACAATTTAGTGTTTCATGTTCACTGCAGGCCACCAGGTTTTTGTCCAGTAGTGATGTGTTGCCTCACGATGTACATCGCCCAAGGTGACAGTAAAAATGCTACCCAGTGTTTTGAGAAGGTTCTGGCAGCTAAGCCTAGCAACTATGAAATGGGATTTAAAGGTGGGTGTGCTCAATGCATTAGTATCCTGGAACAAGGAGATTTAATGGTGGGTGTGGTCAATGCATTAGTATCCTGGAACAGGGAGATTTAATGGCGGGTGTGGTCAATGTGTTAGTATCCTGGAACAGGGAGATTTAATGGCGGGTGTGGTCAATGCATTAGTATCCTGGAACAGGGGGATTTAATGGTGGGTGTGGTCAATCATTAGTATCCTGGAACAGGGGGATTTAATGGTGGGTGTGGTCAATGCATTAGTATCCTGGAACAGGGGGATTTAATGGTGGGTGTGGTCAATCATTAGTATCCTGGAACAGGGAGGGTTTAATGGCGGGTGTGGTCAATGCATTAGTATCCTGGAACAGGGAGATTTAATGGTGGGTGTGGTCAATGCATTAGTATCCTGGAACAGGGGGATTTAATGGTGGGTGTGGTCAATCATTAGTATCCTGGAACAGGGGGATTTAATGGTAGGTGTGGTCAATGCAATATAGAACTGGGCAGTGTCCTGATGCAGGGGAATGTATAGGTGGGTGTGGTAAGTCATTTGTTTAGCTCCAGTCCATAGTTGGAAGTGGTCATATATGGCGGGTATTTTAAGAACTAAATCTATCTTTTAGCAACATCTACGCATGCTGCGTTGTGCCCGATTTTCCCATAGACAGTCACATATAGTGCCCTCATCTGGAGGCACTATGTGATTCAGAGCCCTGCTATGTAATACAAACACTGGAACTATTTTTTAATAAATAATAAAAATAATGACAACCAATTCTGAACAACGTAAGCAGAATACTGCATATTTAGTTGTTATTTACGATCTTCACAAACATTTAAAATTGGAGTAGCAAAATGGTACAAAAAACACTTGACTCAAGTTTTTGTTGACGTTCTTGTTGTTTAGCTGTTGATGCATACTATAAGTCATCACACATTCTGACAGATAAAGTGGGAGCTGATATTCCTCCAGAGATACTCAACGGTATTGGTGCTCTCTATTTCAAACTGGGAAAGCTTGATCATGCCATGGTTAGATGTGTGTATGTGGATATGGTGTTTTTCGCATGTTTTGCTTGGGGAAGATGTAGTTTAGTGTAGTGGACCTGGCACTTGTAGTGCATATTGTGCGCGGTATTGTTATTGCTATTAAATCTGATCTAGTATATTATTATTCAATTATTTATAACTTCTTGGGTGGGGGGAAGCTAGAACCTTGAGGGGGAAATCCCAGTTCCCCCTCCTCCTCTGTATGAAACTTTTTTTTTTTTCCATCTATCTCTTTCTTACTCTCCCTTCTTTCTCCCTTCTTGTTGGACTGTTCTTTGTGTGTACATCTGTATGATATGCATAGTAGTCCGGTAATGCCGTCAAATGTCCACTGGCATATTACAAGGCCCTAACAATTCAGCAGCATCCTATTCATGTTCAATTCACTCACATTAGCCTGATTCATATGTTTGTCACAGCATCTGGGGGGTGTGGGGGGCGAAGCCTCCCGAGCATATTGGGGGATATGGGGGCAAAGCCCCCCAAAATTGGGCGTGTCGGTCATGTGACTATAACCACAACGGGCTAGGGCTACTTTTCAACCACAGGGAGGGGTTCCCTAGCAGAGAAAGTTTTAAATTTCATAATTTTTTTATTTTGGCATGGACATCCCAAGGGACTTCTCTATCATCCTAGCCGCATGGGACAATTGACGGCGTTACTGGACAACACTCACTATTAGTTTGCATTAGCAGATATTCATAGGTTGTTGTTGTTTTTTGTTTTTGTTCGTTTTGTTTTGTTGTTGTTAATTTTTACAGTACATTTTTCATACACTAGGTTATTTGCTATTGTGATGTCATTATTATTTAAATTGTTTTATTTAGCTGATCATTATTCTGTGCAAACATAGCAAAAATATATTAGCATGACCCTAAGTCAGAGTGTGAGTCTAGGGCACACATAAAAGCAGCTGCTGTGGTTTACTGGTTAACCTCTGTGGTTTTGTTTGGGTAGCTAGCACATGTTGAATTACAACATGTGATGGGGACACATTGTTGTCACACCTCTTGCATGGGGTAGACTACAATAGTACTCCAGCAGTGGTTTAGTTTGTTTCATGTACATAGCCTTTGGGTCTCTTTTCATAATGTACTTGAGGACATCCTTGGAAGGTTTCCCTCCCCCAAAATACCTGACTTGGCTACATATCATAGCTTTACATTACATTTACCGGCATCAAATTGTAGCTTACTAAGCAGGTAAACATGGGGGGGGGGGGGCTGGAAGGAGGTTTCAATTCTGGTGATGTGTGATGTTTGCTATATCTTTAATTGTGTGTGTGTGTGTCAGGCTGTTTATCAGTTGGCTTGGTTGACCTATGTGGTTTTGTTTTTGTGCTTGTTGTTGTGTTTTGAATTCCAAGCATGTGTATAAGAGTACACAGCTAGCTCTGAGGGTTCGCACCTTTGTTGCTCTAGTTTCTGCTAAATAAAGTTTGAAATTATATCATATTGCAGCAGTCAATTGAAATATACTAGGTAAGGATTCTTAGCATACAGCTTTGCACCATTGTGAGCTTTGTGTGTGGGAAAGGGGGTGGGGGGGAGGGTGTGACATACATTTCAAAAGTTATACACTTGTAAGCTGATTAGCTTAATACAATTATAGTCAATTTATATAATATGTGGGTTAGATGTCTCTTTGAGGCCCTCTTTGCAAATGACAAACCGGTTTTATTACCTTTCTAACATAATTCTAATTCATTTCCATGATAACTGGTTCCCTTAAGAATGAAATTAGACTGAAAAGACATACTTGCTGGATTTTCGGGGCGCGAAAATACTATCAATAAACTTCTAAAGAGTTGTTACCATAGAACGGAACTATTAGCTGATTAAAAAAAAAAAATTTCCATAGTAATAACTAATGATTTACTAGGATGCTAGACAACAATTAAATTATTGATATGTAGTGGAACTCATGAATGTCTATCCATATCGCCTCTCATTGTGTTATGTAGTATGAGTGACTGTATGTATCTGTGTTTGTTTCTAGGTACATGTCTCAGTGTGCTTAACACATGGCATGGCAAACCAGAGGAAATATAGAATGCTCAGTTTTCTACAGGTAAGAATTACATATGCTGGTAAGATTGACAGTGTGTGAGGTTTGAATCAGCGACTAAGGTGCAGAGTAGCATGTCTGGAGATTATGGTGATGCAGTTGGCAGTTAGTAGAGCACAGGGATAATAGTAGGCCCCAGTAGACCCACGTTTTATATGTAGCTCAGGACCACTGCTACAGAATTAGAGCTTCACTCCTATCATTATTAACAATTTGTCAAAATGGAGTCAGTCTTAGACGTCCCTGTTGACTGGTAGTACTTGTGACTGAGTATCACTGTCCATCCTAACATCCACATAAGATGTTAAAAAAAATACAGAAATAAATCATAGCCAGAGAGGTATAGGCAGCCACCACTGTAGTGAAAGGATTGATTAGTATATTTGGTATTCCATAAGCTGAGGTCACATTTCTGTTTGTGAATATTTTACCTTTAATTCATTGCAGGATTGGTCTTGTTTGTTTAGACTACAATTCTAGTACAGTGTTCTCTGATGTTCTCATCTGTTATCATGGCAAGAAATAATGTTTTATTATTATTATTATTATTATTATTACTTTAGGTTCTGGTATCAATCCAGTCTCTGATCTTGGTCCTACAATGCACCAGGATATGAACAATTCAGAGGGAAACTCCCTAAGGAGAACAAAGTCACTAGCCTACAACTCAAAAGTTTATGGGGCAATCGTCCAGTTGGCCATGAAGGTACAAACTTGCAACAAAAAAAAAGTTATTTCATTTATCAGATGCCGCTCTCCAATAGTTGCTGCCCTCCAATTCAGCCACATATATTCTTGCCTTAGTAGTATAACTCGCTGCCCTTGAATAGATATTATCTACGGCACAATCATTGTATGTATTGTTTGGAGTATGTACTGACAACTTAGTTTAGACATTGAAAAAATATAATAATTCTTACTGTGTGTTGTTTCATTGGTTACAAAATTATCTATTACACTTTCAGAAATTCCGTTATCCAGCATAAAGTTCGCCAGCTCAGTGCACGACAATCCTTCCATCGCTAGTTACTGTAAGTGCAATATTCTGTCAGCTTTCATGTCGATCCTTATATAGGCCGAGTATGCTTGTGATCATGTGATCACCGAAACTGTGTTAGCCACTATGTCTGCTGGGAGCGCTATTGGCTCCCATAAGTCAAATTCAAATCTATTGAGCCAAAAGTCTACAAGAGGTTTCAGGTTTTTTTAAATGGGGAGAGAGCTATTGGCTCCCACCAAGGTCAAAATTCAAATCTATTTATTATTGTTGTTATGGTTAATATTTATTATTATTATTATAATCATTATTATGATTATTATTATTATTATTATTATTATTATGATTATCATGATTATTATTATTATTGTTATGATTATCATGATTATTATGATTATTATTATGATTATTATTATTATGATTATCATGATTATTATGATTATTATCATGATTATTATTATTATGATTATTATGATTTTTATTATTATTATTATTGTTACGATTATCATGATTATTATT
>WLWD01000510.1_pt1 | contig 63216 bp, 43 predicted proteins | sample 6712731 | NCBI WGS metagenome assembly WLWD01 (sample SAMN12718690, study PRJNA576275) | sponge metagenome | isolation source: marine sponge | host: Mycale hentscheli | place: New Zealand: South Island, Marlborough, Capsize Point | collected 2014-11-01
AGCGCCAGAATAACATTTCAACTCCACGCACACACATATACATCGAGTGTGAAGCTCCACTACAACACCACAAAAACACAGACAACGACAACGACAATAACAATACATATTACAACTTTTGGGATGTTCATGGGGGGGGGAGGAGCAGCCACAAATATCAAAGTCTGTGGTCCTTCACACAAAAGATTATGGAATATCAATGGGTGTGTTGTCATCTTTCTTCCACTCTCCCCCTACCTCATCCACCCGACTCTTGTTCTTCGATTCCCGCCTTCTCCGACCACGAGGACGTCCAGAACTCGGAGCAGGAGGAGCCACTTCCTCTTCTTCATCACTGGAACCTGCTGCCTATTCGTGTTTCATCATTGGAAGACTCAGGTCCGGTATCCTCTCCTTCATGACTGGAAGACTCTGCTCCTGTCGCCTCATCTGCGTAATCGGGGTCGGCGACTGCATTCACATCTGGTCCTAGTAGTATATGTGGTAAAAAAATTTTTTTAATTTTTTTGAAAATTTGAATTTGTTCAAAAAACCACAAGCCACTTTCAAATCTCAAAACTCAATGAAATATATATATATTATAGCTAAACAGCTTACTCTATCTCAATATAGCTATAAATAAGTCCTTTCCACAACAGAAGCTTGCTATTTTTCAAGAGAAAGACAAGAGAAAGACAAGCTTACCTCGATCATCTTCTTGACTCCCATTTTCAGTATCAGAGTTGACGGGTCTGGTCCACCAACCCTGATACAGGGCTTCCTATAGCCCTAGATGTCGTCTCCCTTCTCTCCGCTTGATCCTGAGTCGCTAGAGTCAGCATCAAGCAAGTCTAAAACTTGCACCGCATTGTAATTTCTAGACGCCATCTTCCAAAAAATGACTTTGAAAAAATTTTTTTTTTGCATAGTTACCGGGGTCACACGACACGCTCACTTTTATCCTATGATGTAATAAGCATTACCTAAGACTGTACGTAATAGGGAGGTCCCCAGTTGAACTGGCGATTTTATAAAAAATGGAGAAGACAGTAAGTCAAACCGCAAAGTCTTGGTCGGCAAAGAAGCGATTGTTTCAATGTGTTATGGAATGCTACTGAGCTCAAGCAATTTTTTGCTGCTTCTACAAAGCTCTGGAGATGACTAGATCCATAAATGAAGCTGCTGTGAAGAAGGTAACTTTTTTTAAAATTCGACGGAGAACCGATGTTTTTTTTTTTTGCCGAGGAAGAAATAAACGCAACTGCTGTGAGGTAGTCGAAGCAGTCCTGTGAAAGCTATTTTAGATGCTTCTCCAATGCATTGGGCACCTGTGTATGCAATATGAAGGTTCTAGCTATAAAGTAACTATTTTTAAAAATTCGGAGAAGTCAATCGGTCTTCACCCGCTTGAATTTTGATTTTGGACTTCATTTTCCAGAAAAAAGTGAGTCTTTCCAGAGCCGTGCGATCGTAGGCTTACAGCGGGAACCGCCCCTTAAAAACATGCTTGTCACGTGAGCCAGCTTGCAGGTTGCAAATCACTTTTAAATAGCTAACAATTAGTACATGCATTCAGCGTGAGGTGGTGCGTTGCGTAGTCGTTGAGTGAGCAAGTACCTAACCTAATAGTCTCTGGTTCGAATCCTCGTCGACGATATTTTTTTTGTTCATCTTTTTTTTTCATCCTGTTTTTTTTCTTTTTCCTTTTGTCTTCTTGCCTTATTTTCCTCTTCCTACTGTTTTTATTTCTTTTCTACCTTTTCCTTTCATTTCCTCTTTCTTTCCTGTACTGTTTTTCTTTCTTTCTTCTTCCTTTTTCTTTTCTTCCTACCTATTTTCATTCATTCCTCTTCTTTATCATACTAGCTAACTAGCGCTGAGGGTTTGCACTTCAGTGCTCTAGTTTAAATAGTAATGGGCTGGAGATATACATTACTGTACTCTATGTAATTAGCTTTCTGTAGGTCAGGTTGGATTAATAGGATCTAAATCATCAATCAGTGGTGAATGGCCTTCATTAACCCTCAGCGCGCATGCGCAAGAGGGTTACAGTAGTCCTAGTGTCATTCATTCATTCATTCATTCATTCATTCTGTCACTCTGTCTGTCAACAGGCACTTCTGGAAGGTACATAGGAACCAGCCAGGCTATGAAAGCGGCATCAAACCGCAGCACGAAGTAAGTTCCTTTAATATGCCAGAATTTTGATTTTGGACTTCATTTTCCTGAAAAAGCGAGTCTTTCCAGAGCCGTGCGATCGTAGGTTTACAGCGGGCGACACGCCCCTTAATCACACGGGGTCGCGTGAGTATATAATCATTCCGCCCGCATGTCGTGTTGCAGTTGGTAGCGTTCCAGTTCTCTCTGTACAATTATTGTGTCGTCTTCTCTCTGAGTAGAGGTCTCCCTTGCCTAGGTCAGTTCCATTCATCAACGGTAAGTTCTTTGAGTATGCCTGCTTTTCAAAAAGTGTGTCCTAAGTGTGCTAGTGTCCTCCATGTTAGAAAGTCCCGATGTCCCTGTGGTCATTGTTTTTCTACCAAGCCAAAGTTAGCCCTAAAGCCCGAAAATGTTATGAAGTCCTCAGAAAGTCGTAAAAACAGTATGACTGAGTGTCAAGCACGAAAAAGAGGTTTAGAAAGTTCTGGTCAGTCCCATAGACGTAGACTAACCGATTCTAAATGTCATGCCCTTAAAAGAGCCCAGGAAACTTCTGCTGAGTTTCAGAGTCGTAAGCAAGCTGATTCTGAATATCATGCCCACAAAAAAGCACGAGCTACCCCTGAAGAATCCCAGATATGTAAGCAAACTAATGCTAAATGTAATACCCAAAAAAGAGCCCAGGAAACATCTGAAAAGACCCGAAGATGTAAGCAAGCTGATGTTAAATGTCATGCCCAAAAAAAAGCTCAGGAGACACCTGAAGAGACCCAGAGACGTAAGCAAGCTAATGTTCATTGCCATGCCCAAAAAAGAGCTCAGGAGACACCTGAAGAGACCCAGGGACGTAAGCAAGCTAATGTTCATTGCCATGCCCAAAAAAGAGCTCAGGAGACACCTGAAGAGACCCAGAGACGTAAGCAAGCTAATGTTCATTGCCATGCCCAAAAAAGAGCTCAGGAGACTCCTGAAGAGACCCAGAGATGTAGGCAAGCCAATTCTAAATGTCAGGTCTGCATAAGATCCCACGGCATTCCTTTACCAAATGTTATACAGTCATTTATAGCCAAAACAAAACAGGGTCCAGATTATGTTTGCAAATCCTGCCATAGACTAATGTACAAAAAATCAGTTATATCTCTGAATGTGCACAAGTATGTGAAAGCTAGTCCTGAATTACTGTCTGATGTATTCAGTCCGGAATTTATTTATTCCAATGATGGTAAAGAATGGATATGTAATACTTGTCATACAGCACTAACTCGTGGTAAAATGCCAACACAAGCCATTGCTAATGGTCTGAAATTACCCACTATTCCACCTGAACTGTCCTGTCTGAATTTATTAGAAGTTAGACTAATATCATTACGTTTACCATTCATGAAAATGGTGGCTCTATTATCAGGCAAGCAGAGATGTATCCATGGTCCAGCTGTGAATGTACCATCTAAACTAGATAATGTGTGCACTGTACTTCCCAGACTCCCCTCTCAGAGTGAACTCGTAGCCCTCAAATTGAAACGTAAACTATCGTATAAAGGCCATTACATGTATGATTATGTAACCCCTTGAGAAAATCCTGAATGCATTAAAATGGTTGAAGAAACATAACCCATTATATGCCAATGTTGAAGTCAATGAAGAGTGGTTGTTGCATGCTGAACTAGATGACCAGGATTTGTATACCAGTATGACTGCCGATACAGACTGTACTGATACCATGACTGCCAATAGTGAGTGTATCAATATTGTGAATACCAACTCAGACTGTACCAGTATTGTGAATACCAACCCAGAGTGTACCAGTATTATGAATACCAACCCAGACTGTACCAGTATTGTGAATACCAACCCAGTGTGTACCAGTATTGTGAATACCACCCAGAGTGTACCAGTATGTGATACCAACCAGACCAGTATTATGAATACCAACCCAGTGTACCAGTATTTTGAATACCAACCCAGTGTGTACCAGTATTGTAATACCAACCTTGTGTACCGTATTTGTGAATACCAACCCAGAGTACCCGTATTTGAATACCAACCTCAGGTGTACCATATTGTGAATACTAACCCGTGTGTACCAGTATTGTGAATACCAACCCAGAGTGTACCAGTATTGTGAATACTAACCCAGTGTGTACCAGTATTGTGAATACCAACCCAGAGTGTACCAGTATTGTGAATACCAACCCAGACTGTACCAGTATTGTGAATACCAACCCAGTGTGTACCAGTATTGTGAATACCAACCCAGACTGTACCAGTATTGTGAATACCAACCCAGAGTGTGCCAGTATTGTGAATACCAACCCAGACTGTACCAGTATTGTGAATACTAACCCAGTGTGTACCAGTATTGTGAATACCAACCCAGAGAGTACCAGTATTGTGAATACCAACCCTGACTGTACCAGTATTGTGAATACCAACCGAGGTCCAGTATTGTGAATACCAACCCAGACTTTACCAGTATTGTGAATACCAACCCAGTGTGTACCAGTATTGTGAATACCAACCCAGAGTGTACCAGTATTGTGAATACCAACCCAGTGTGTACCAGTATTGTGAATACCAACCCAGAGTGTACCAGTATTGTGAATACCAACCCAGAGTGTACCAGTATTGTGAATACCAACCCAGACTGTACCAGTATTGTGAATCCCCAGACTGTACAAGTATTGTGAATACCAAACAGTGTGTACCAGCTATTGTGAATACCAACCCAGACTGTACAGATTGTGAATACAAAACCCAGAGTGTAACCAGTAGTATATACAAACCCAGGGTGTTACCAGTATTGTGAATACCAACCCAGACTGTACCCGTATTGTGAATACCAACCCAGAGAGTACCAGTATTGTGAATACCAACCCAGACTGTGCCAGTATTGTGAATACCAACCTAGTGTGTACCAGTATTGTTAATACCAACCCAGTGTGTACCAGTATTGTGAATACCAACCCAGTGTGTACCAATATTGTGAATCTAACCCAGTGTGTACCAGTATTGTGAATACCAACCCAGACTGTACCAGTATTGTGAATACCAACCCAGTGTGTACCAGTATTGTGAATACCAACCCAGAGTGTACCAGTATTGTGAATACCAACCCAGTGTGTACCAGTATTGTGAATCTAACCCAGTGTGTACCAGGATTGTGAATACCAACCCAGACTGTACCAGTATTGTGAATACCAACCCAGAGAGTACCAGTATTGTGAATACCAACCCAGAGTGTACCAGTATTGTGAATACCAACCCAGTGTGTACCAGTATTGTGAATACCAACCCAGACTGTACCAGTATTGTGAATACCAACCCAGAGAGTACCAGTATTATGTGAATACCAACCCAGAGTGTACCAGTATTGTGAATACCAACCCAGACTGTACCAGTATTGTGAATACCAACCCAGACTGTACCAGTATTGTGAATACCAACCCAGAGAGTACCAGTATTGTGAATACCAACCCAGAGTGTACCAGTATTGTGAATACCAACCCAGAGTGTACCAGTATTGTGAATACCAACCCAGAGAGTACCAGTATTGTGAATACCAACCCAGAGTGTACCAGTATTGTGAATACCAACCCAGTGTGTACCAGTATGTGAATACCAACCCAGAGTGTACCAGTATTGTGAATACCAACCCAGTGTTACCAGTATTGTGAATACCAACCCAGACTGTACCAGTATTGTGAATACCAACCCAGAGAGTACCAGTATTGTGAATACCAACCCAGGTGTACCAGTATTGTGAATACCAACCCAGACTGTACCAGTATTGTGAATACCAACCCAGAGTGTACCGTACCCAACCCAGAGAGTACAGTATGTGAATACCAACCCAGAGAGTACCATACCCAACCCCAACTGTACAAGTATTGTGAATACAACCCAGAGTGTACCAGTATTGTACCAGTATTGTGAATACCAACCCAGAGTGTACCAGTATTGTGAATACCAACCCAGACTGTACCAGTATTGTGAATACCAACCCAGTGTGTACCAGTATTGTGAATACCAAACGGGGGACTTTTTACCAACCACGTGGGGTGGGGCCATACAGAAACTATCACGTGCACGTGATATTCTCCTGTATCAAGTGAATAATATAATTATATTGATTTTTTGGTTGTGTAATGTGCGTCAATTTTAGCCAACACCCAACTTGCTTAGTGCTACACACATTATGGCCAGTTTGAAGGAGATTGTAGGTAGGGAAGGGCGTGTTTTCGAGAGGGAAACTTTAGCAAGTGTCCGGCAACTTCCTAATGCAACAGTGAGCAGCAAATCACCGTATCTGCCTCTTCCAGGAATTGTAACTATCCGTACAGTGCCTTATTTTGGACCTGGAAGGTACCGCAGATACAGAATTGACGACTTCCCTTCAAGAGCAGCACATTCTTATTCCTCTGTAAGAAATAAGCATACTGAATTCAAGGGTTTTCTATCTGGCAATCATGCTTTTCGAGACTCTAATGTTTCGATTGATTGTGACCAAGGTCTTGGTGATATGTCAAATAACGAACTAGTATCACGAGGTGTTCAAAAAGTGGATATTATAATTCGGGCGGCACAAGAGACTCCAGTTGTACTCATAGAGGTTGAATCAAGTAGCAATGTTGAAAGCACAGTGGCCAAACTTTCGATCGGATTAATGAGTCAACTTCTATATTTAAGAAGACGTGGAATGTTTATCGATGAAGTCAAGGGTTTTTTCATGCCCGTTAATGAAGGATATGCTGAAGAAGTTACTGGTACATTTGTTGATGAAAACATTCGATTTGTGTTCGACAGGAAAGCGTTAAAACGTGATGAGGTTGAAGACTCCATCGTTCAGGCTTGGCGAAATCAAAAGAATTTGGTACCATTGCTCAGTAATTCTTTTTTATGTCTTCCCATTAATCCACAATCAATTCAAAGATATTTTGGCGAAAACGCTGTTCAAGTGAGGTCTGGGCTTTCAATTGTCATACATGATAGTGAAAAAAAATTGTACTTCAAGTACAGTCTTGAGTCAAACGATCAAGAAATGTTGTTAATGTTTAAACGTAATAGACCTGCATTATCAGTCTATCCTGTTGATATATTCGATGCTTTTAAAACTTTTCTTTCAATTTCCAGAAATGTTACCACCTATCAAAAAACACGATATTACTTCTAATGCTATCTTGATTGAACTTGTAAATGGGACAATACAAGCACTACAAGAGTTGCATGAATTGGGCAAGGCTCACAACGATGTGAGACTTGAAAATATTTGTTTTCGTCCCACAGACCATACTCCAGTCTTGATAGACTTTGGTAGATCTTGTGATGTGTCTGAATCTCTTAAGGCTGGTATATTTGGACATTCAACCATGTATGAGTTTCATGAACAATCATGGAATGCCGGAAAACTTGACTTTAGGCAAGTGTCCATAATGATAACGTACATACAGAGTACGAATGCTAGTATAGATTATCACCAAATAAAAGTGAATAATCAAGCCCATCAATTTCTTCAACAGATGTTCTCTCAAGGTATGTTAAATGTTTAGCATGAATATTATACCAATGTATGATCTCTCGTTTCTTTAGGTGTATATGACGGAAATTTGTACAACGACTGGTGTCGTTCACTTTGTGAGGATACACAGAATTGACAATTTCGAAGAAAAGAAATGAAATGCTGTCCAAGTGACTAAACCTTTCAACCCAATTGAAAAATTATCACATTTTAATTTACGTCACAAGAAGTGTAACTATTTTCCTCTAGGAGACCTAAATTGGGAGGGAGTGGTTACCCAGAAACCATATCGTGTAGGTGATACAAGGCACATGAGGTGAACATGGCCACCAATTGGGGTGGGCGTGACAGCTTTCCTTTCCGTAAAACAAGTGCGTTTGTTTGTCGGCTAACGTATTTTCTATGGGGAAAGAACGGGAGGAGACTTAAATTGGGAGGGAGTGGTTACCCAGAAACCATATCATGTTGGTGATACAAAGCACATGAGATGGATGTGGCCACCAATTGGGGTGGGCGTGGCAGCTTTTCTTTCCGTAAAACAAGTGCGTTTGTTTTTCGGCTAATGTATTTTCTATGGGGAAAGAACGGGAGGTACATCCTGCATTATCTTCTAACTCATAGTTTGTACCGCATGTGGTACTTGGTGTACCACCTATGTGAAGTAGTGTGTGTGTGATGCATAATCACTTATTAAGCATGTATCAAATGAGTTACATCACGTACCACGGTGGTATGCCACAGAACAAAATTGCCTATTTTGAAAAAGCAATATTCCATCAACTGTAAAACTTGCACCACATGTAACACTAGTTTTTCAATTCTTGATTGCTTTGTTTTGAAATATACTGCACGTACCATATTTTGTATACAAGATAAATGAAAAAGTATATATACCAACATGTTATCCGTGCTATTCTAGTCTCATACAACAAGTGGTACAAGTGGTACAATATGTTACACGGTACAAGAATTAAGTTATAATGTATTTTTGATAGTATAATAGGTGGTACGATTGGCTAAAGACTTACATGTGTACCGTTTGTACAATTTCAAGTTTTTTATTGTTATATATAATCAATATCAGCGTGGTACACGAGAACTAGCTTGCAACACTTGTAGTATGATATTGACTACAAATAACATAAAAAAAACTTGAAATTGTACAAACAGTACACATGTAAGTCTTTAGCCCTAGCCCTAGCTCTAGCCCCTAGGTAACACCAGCACTACAGAATTTACCAATCGTACCACCTATTATACTATCAAAATTACACAAGTATATACAAGTATAAGTTGTTTTGTTTTAAGTACTACATGGTATAACTTAATTTGTGTGCCGTATAACATATTGTACCACTTGTACCACTCGTTGTATGAGACTAGATTAGCACGGATAAACTGTTACTATACATACTTTTTCATTTAACTTTATAAAAACAATATGGTACATGCAGTACATTTCCAAACTTGCAATCAGGTATTGAAAAACTAGTGTTAAATGTGGTGCAAGTTTTACAGTTGATGGAATATTGCTTTTTAAAAATAGGCAATTTTGTTCTGTGGCATACCACCTTGTGGTACGTGATGTAACTCATTTGATACATGCTTAATAAGTGATTATGCATCACAAAGACTTACGTGTGTACCGATTGTACACTGGGTATGGCCTCGCGAGACACTTTGCCCCGTCTGATACATGCATTATAAGTGATTATGCACCAAGTACCACATGCGGTATAAACTGTGAGTTAGAAGATAATGCAGGATGTACCTAGAGTGGTACACGAGAACTAGCTTGCAACACTTGTAGTATGATATTGACTATAAATAACAATAAAAAACTTGAAATTGTACAAACGGTACACATGTAAGTCTTTAGCCCTAGCTCTAGGACCACCTTGTGGTACGTGATGTATCCCGTCTGATACATACATTATAAGTGATTATGCATTAAACACACTACTTCACATAGGTGGTACACCAAGTACCACATGTGGTACAAACTATGAGTTAGAAGATAATGCAGGATGTACCTAGAGTGGTACACGAGAACTAGCTTGCAACACTTGTGGTACGATATTGACTACAAATAACAATAAACAAGTTGAAATTGTACAAACAGTACACATGTAAGTCTTTAGCCCTAGCCCTAGCTCTCTAGGACCACCTTGTGGTACGTGATGTATCCCGTCTGATACATGCATTACAATTGATTATGCATTAAACACACTACTTCGCATAGGTGGTACACCAAATACCACATGCGGTACAAAGTATGAGTTAGAAGATAATGCAGGATGTACCTAGATTGGTACACGAGAACAATCTTGCAACACTTGTAGTATGATATTGACTAAAACTAACAATAAAATACTTGAAATTGTACAAACGGTACACATGTAAGTCTTTAGCCCTAGCCCTAGCCCTAGCTCTAGGTAACACCAGCACTACAGAATTTACAAATCGTACCACCTATTATACCATCAAAATTACCTTATAACTTAATTCTTGTACCGTGTAACATATTGTACCACTTGTACCACTTGTACCACTTGTTGTATGAGACTAGAATAGCACGTATAAAGTGTTGCTATATATACTTTTTCATTTATCTTGTAAACAAAATATGGTAAATGCAGTACATTTCAAAACAAGCAATCAAGAATTGAAAAACTAGTGTTACATGTGGTGCAAGTTTTACAATTAATGGAATATTGCTTTTTCAAAATAGGCAATTTTGTTCTGTGGCATACCACCTTGTGGTACGCGATGTAACACATTTGATACAGGCTTAATAAGTGATTATGCATTAAACACACTACTTCACATAGGTGGTACATCAAGTACCACATGCGGTACAAACTGTGAGTTAGAAGATAATGCAGTCTTTAGCCCTAGCTCTAGCCCCCTAGGTAACACCGGCACTACAGAATTTACCAATCGTACCACCTATTATACTGTCAAAATTACAAAATTAAATACAAGTTGAAGTAGTTTTGTTTTAAATACTACACGGTATAACTTAATTTGTGTGCCGTATAACATCTTGTACCACTTGTTGTATGATAATAGAAAAGCACGGATAAACTGTTGTTATGTACACTGTTTCATTTAACTTATAAAGACAATATGGTACATGCAGTACATTTCAAAACGTGTAATCAGGTATTGAAAAACTAGTGTTACATGTGGTGCAAGATTTACAGTTGATGGAATATTGCTTTCTCAAAATAAACAATTTTGTTCTGAGGCATACCATTTTGTGGTACGAGATGTACACGGCAGTTTTAACTCGTTCAATACCGGGCACTTAGGCACACCCACAAAAAAAAATTCCCCTGTCAATTTTCCTTGGCAACCAGCCTAGCAACTAATTGTCCCATGAATGCTATCAAGTCTCATAGTTTACTTCCTGGTGTGCTAACCACGTGATTCAATTACTGAGAATTGAAAAAAATGAGCTACCAATCAATGCAAGCTAGACAAAAAATGGCCGAATTATGGAGGAGTTATATTTCACTTAATTTGCTTTTGTGTATGCGGCTATATGCAGCGCCTGGAAGTGCTCTGACTGGAATGAAGCTGGTAAGTATCTTTATTAGCCTTAGTTTGAAATTAACAGCAATTTTCAGAAGTCAAATACTTTTTCTTCGGTAGTTATTTTGATTTGAAGTGTCCCGATAACAAGAGAAGCAGTGTGGTGAAGAAAAGCCGATTAACATAAGAAGGGTGAGATGTGTATATACTAGCTAAAGTAAGTTTATGATGCATTAAACTAATTTAAGGATTAGTGCTGGAGCTGCAGGATGTGCTGGGACTGGAGACAGATGTGCTGCTGGTTTCTTCTGATTTCTTATACTTCTTGACATGAGGCCTTAGGTCAGTCAAGGAAGGGTCAGAAGCAATCAGATGCTCCTTCATGATGTACTTCAGCCTGTCAACTGCATTAGGTATGCCATGGTGGGTCCTTTCAAGTTTCATGAACTGTGCATGAATAGATTCGGCCCCCTGTTCGCCCATCAGGCCAGCACCAAGACGCCACTTCCGAAGCCATGGCATAACGTGCGATTCCATTATGTGCATCTTCGGCAGCACTGTGGCACGAGGAAAACTTTTTCTGTAGAAGGCCATGAAGGTATTGATGTCAGTTTCTAAGTACACACATGCATAATATCGTATGTGAGTAAACAAATTAACAAAATTTGCCGCTTATTGTGTTTACCTATCTGTTTTAAGTCAGAGTCTGTCAGCCTACGAGAGGAGTTGTAACCTTTGTGGCACAGACTGAAAAGAGTGAAAGCTTCACTGTACTTCTTTGCCACCTGGTCTGCCTCCACCTCAGCTAATGGACCGTGCTGAGTCCCAGCCTGCCTGATGTTGTTGATTAACACCTCAATGCTCTTTGGCTACATGAATTGAAAGGTAAAAAATAATTGTATGTACTCTTTTATTTCTTACTTGGAGTAGTTTGTGCACATGGTTGCAACAAAAGTGCCACCTTGATAAGCCTGTCTCTTCACATTTAATTGTTGCAGGCTGTGATCCAGGGTGGAAAAGAAGACTCCACTTTTGTAATCGAAAGTTTTCTTCAGCCTGGCCTCCTCCTTAGATATCTCAATGGCCTATATATTGAGTAAATTATGCAGTGTTGAATAAATAGAATATGTCATACTATATCTTGCATTCTTTTCTGTGTTGTGCACAACTCAATCTGGAGGTTATTCAGTATGGCTGGGTCAGAAACAGCGGACAGTGTCGCATAGGTGTGCATTTCTGACACTAGTCTGGAGTAGTCTGCTAGTGTTTGAGACTCCAACTTGAGTACGGACAGTTTGTGGAAACTGCTGGTACTCGCACTACCTGAGTTGCTGTCCACTGCCAGTCTGAAATCTGCTTCCTTGCAGCTGTTCTCAAGCAATGTCCACAAACGGTCAAAAATACCCAGTGACAAGTGGAGCCCAGGTATGCACACCTATTAAATTACAGCAAAAAGTTAATTCTTTTTTAAGATGTATTGTAACACCTCACATGATCAAGTGGAATTTCAAAGATGACTTCACCAATGACATTGTTAAAATGCTTTGCCTGTTTCAGATCACCATGGCCAGAAGTCAAATACGATTGATGGTCAGCCTTCAGTGATTCCAAAGATCTCTCTGGAAAAGGACCACGCTGAGAGGGAGGTTCAGCAAGCTTTGAGCTTGTGATAAGGCACCACAAACAATTGTGGCGACCTGTTTAAGGTATTTCATTTTTATTGTATCAAAGTGTAATTACATGTTCTAACGTAATTTAAAGGCTGAACATACCACTGGCTCCGCTCAGCCCGTACATGCGACAGAGGTACTCATAGTCGCCGGAGTGAAACAATCGGAACTTGCAATTCCTATGAGGTAAGATTTAGACTAGAAAACTACGAGCAATACAAATAATCTTACTTTATTGGCATCCCTTGTGCTTCCACAACATGTTCCCTGTACATATTCAGGGCTATATGCAGATTTGTTGTGGTGTCATCAGCCTTGAATACCGACAGCAGGGTCGTGCGCTTCACGGAGTTCGGGTTGGTGGTATTCATGAGCTGAAGATTCAGCTTAAAGGTACCCTGCCCCTTATCTCCGCCAACCTTGATCCAAATCTCATCAGACGGGATTGCTCCATCATGCCATGTCAAACCTGAACTGGAGCTAGGTGTGTACGCATTCATATTTACATTTACTATTATTAATGATTTTCTACTCATACTTTTCATGCTTGTCCACCAAATTTGCAATGGCAGCAATAAAATTTGGCTTGTAGACAAATGGCACCTCCCTTATTTCATCCCTGCCACCGTTCAGAGCAAAAGTGAAAGCTCCTTTTTCCGCAACCAAATCATCGCCAGTGATGTCCCTTGCCATTTTTCGTTGTTGTCCTTCACTTGCCATCGACACATTGAAGGTTTTAAACCACCTATGTTGGATTTGGTAAGATGTTTAATGATTCTGATAATTTTTTTCACAAGTGTAATATAATTATTAACAATATTAATTACTCTCTCCCAATTATTTTTTATTTATTTTATTATATTTTTATTATAAGTTATACAGCTAGTTGTATTCACTTTCTTGCTTTAATTTTTAAGGGTTTATTGTTACCGTCGAAGTATTCGAAGTTTGGTCCAGGGAATACCAAGGTCGGCTTTCATGGCAAGTGAGTGGTCAACAGGAACAACAACTGAAAGCTGTGCACTTTGGATGATGTCTTCCCTCTCTGACTTCGAGATTGCCTGGAGCTCTGCTGCAAACTGCTCACTGGAGTCCCCACCACTAGCAATCTGCCGAACGGCGCTAAGAAAATCACTTCTTCGGCCAACGGTGCGCCTGCTTGCTGATGCTGTGGTTACTCGGCATTGAGGAACTTGTATCAAGGTTATAGGCTATATTTTTTTAATCAAAAATTAAATTAATAAAAATGTTACATTAGGATTTGACTTGCCTGACCACTAGTCGGCACAGAAATCACTCCAGCCGTTGAAGAGCCTTCATCCTGACTAATGATGCGTCTCACCAAGTGTTGTGCTGTTCTAAGCTCTGCTGGGGTTGCAGGTGATGTGGAAGGCTTGTCAAGCACATCCCTAAGGGTCACTTGGGAGGGTGAGTTCATTATTGCACAGTGACTCCTACAGTTACCAGCAAGATGCAAACTGTACTCCTCCAGCTTTACAGCCCTGCTACAACGAATGCAGGACAGCAACAGGTCTTTGAGCAAAGACAGCAAGAGAGGTCAGGGAGGATTGATAGTGGTACTGTTCAGCGAGTGCTCAGTGCAACAGGGACAATCTAAACTGTATGTGCTTTGTATTGTCCTGCAGCAACAGTCTGAGCAAACTGCATTGCCACATGAGAGCAGAACTGGCCGATACACCGTGTTACCACAGATGGAGCATACAAGTTTCTTGCTCAATGAGGTGGGAATGAATTTTGGACTGGGATCTTCAGGCAGTGGAGCTGCTGCAATTGACTTTACGTAAGTTATTACAGCCCTAGGAGTCTCTCCACTCATCCTGCCTTTGTTGCTAGGGCCTTTGGCATTGTGACCACCACCTTTGGACACCTTAGTGAAGTGTAAGCAAACCTGGAATATTAGGAGAGGTGAGTGAAATTTTTAAATATTTTTAATGTGCTGATTTTTTTAAAATTTTAGTAATTTCATTGTAGAATTAATTAACTTCCTAGATGCAGTGTAACTTGAGGAGGGATGGCAGACTGGTGGGAATGAGGTTAAGCTGAATAGCATTCAATAGATAAAGCATTGGCCACCCAATGATAACTTCAACCTTCAGTTAGGATATTGGTTCACTCATTGACTTAGTAATAATTTCTAATTTTTATTTTTGTATTTATTTTTTCTTACTTCACAGTCCTCTTCCTGGTGTGATGACCATTCCTTAGGGACAATGGCACGGAATGGAAATCCATCTTTTTTGGATTTCTTGGCTGAGGAGATTTTTGAGCGGCAGAGATGGCAGAAGAACTGAGGCAAGATGTGATGATCTCTCTCCTTGGAGTTGTCAACTCCTACAATAGCTGACAGGTCCTCAGAAGCCTCTGCACAAGAGTAGACAGGCTGTGCCTTTCCTTTTGATTTATTCAGCCTTTTTCCACACACTCTACAGTGTTTCGTTAACTGTACTGTGTGAAACTCCATCATCTGGCAGTATATATGTGTGTGTTTTGAATGATTTTTTTTTCTTTTAGAAATGTATTTGACTCTTATGCTAGACATAATGAGATTAACTAATCTATTTGCTATTGACTCACATGTGTGTCAATTGCTGAAGCACTTCCTGACCAGCTGGGGAAGCCTCTCAAATACCCTGGCTATTCAGACTAATTGACTCGTGGTTGCTCCACATGGAATGATTAGATGCGCACTCCGTTCCAAGGGACAGTACCCTTGCGTAATAGAATGGGAATGGGACATAGAAGTGCAAGGAGTATGTGAATGGAATTGGAACTGAATTATTCTTGCCTCGGTCTGGTAAAATCCAGCCCAGAGGAAGCCATAATTTGTCTTCTTCCCCAGTACACGGTCATGAATAATTAATGAGCATACCGGAATTACCCCCGCGCATCTTTTTAACCGCTAAGTGCCCAACAAAAACTGCCGTGTGTAACACATCTGATACATGTTTAATTAGTGATTATGCATTAAAGACACTACTTTACATAGGTGGTACATCAAGTACCACATGCGGTACAAACTATGAGTTAGAAGATAATGCAGGATGTACCAGGAGTGGTACACGAGAACAAGCTTACAACACTTGTAGTATGATAAATAACAATAATAAACTTGAAAGTGTACAATCGGTACACATGTAAGTCTTTAGCCTAAGTTCTACACGGTATAACTTAATTTGTGTGCCGTATAACATACTGTACCACTTGTACCACTTGTTGTATGAGACTAGAATAGCACAGATAAACTGTTGCTATATACACTGTTTCATTTAACTTATAAACAAAATATGGTACATGCAGTACAATTCAAAACATGCAATCAAGAATTGAAAAACTAGTGTTACATGTGGTGCAAGTTTTACAGTTAAACAACAGTATTTACAACAGTATTTACGAGGAATATATCACTTCTATTACATGTACAGTACAGGGGGAAAAAAGTACAGCACAAAGCAACTGAGTTTATGATGACAAATTAAAAGCATATGAGAATAATTAGAATAATAATCAGTCTACACAGAGAAGGGAGGAGAGAGAGCCCTGGGATTTCGCCATCCAACATCACCACAATCCTAAGTGTTCTCCCCTCCCCAATATTTATGTCCTCAGAATTTTGGAAGTTGTCATTAGCAAATTTGAATTTTATGAGGAATAAAATTATACAACCCTGTAGTGTGGCCAAAAACTGATCTACATGAAATATACACTTTCATATAGGCACGTGGATAAATCAATGGGTATGGCCCAGAGTGGGAGGGGGGGGGGGGCTTTGGCTTTGTTATGTGCACTTGTGGTAAGATGCCCACTCATTTCACTGAAGTCTGCCTAGGAGCAGGCCAAAAAGTGTTAACTAACCACATCCCGAAGTGATGGCTCTAGACTAGCCAAGGTGTATGATTATCCCCAGACCTTTTCTTCACATAGCGGTTAGGTAAAGGGTCTGGCTACGACTAAACTCTGGTATGGCCAAGTAATGACATGCATGGGAGACACTACAGTGCTTTACACCCCCAGCAAAAATATTCTATATGCAATAATAATTGGAAATCACAGCAAAACAACTGCATTTACTAAGGAATATTTCACTTCTGTTACAGACAGCACATTCTATAGGCTCATAGTGTTTCTGCATGATCCAGACAGCATGACACCAAGGAAAATTTCAAAGTAAAAGCATGGAAAAAAGTAAAAGTATGAGACAGAATTAATACCATTTGCATACAACTACTATTGTGAAATAGTCCTGTGAGAACTGTACTTATCCATAGTTGGATCAATTCAGTAGCCAATAATGTATTATGAAAATGAGCTTGTGGCATCCTCTATGTGGGAAATGGAGTAGGAACAGAAAAAGGAGCAAATTAGGCAAGAACGGGTTCAGTGAAATTAATAACTGAAGTTAATAATTCTGTATCAATCTTCTAGACCTATTAGCTATCTCCTTGTCCCACAACCATTTCTCATAGCCTAAAATTAAAACACAACTAAAAGTCAACAGAATGCAGCCATTACAAAGAGTGAAGAGTCACAATGTGAAATTTTGACCAAATTCTTAGATATCTTCCAATACTGTACTTGACTATGTATATAAATGGGCATATAAAACTTCTTTAAATCCATACTCATAAGAATCATTACATTATAGGGCATAACCTGCTTACAAGAGGGCTATCATACCTACGCATCACTCAAAACTCTACTACTGGTGGTGGTAACTAAGTGGTAAGTTGATGAGAGAGGGTTGACAACATGTGTGCCTGCCTCATTGTGTGTCAAGCCCGTAGCAAGCAATTTTGGGGTGGTACGGCTCTGGAAATGGGTGTGGTTAATAGTTTGTGGGTGTGGTTTGTCTATACTTTAGTTACAAGAATTTTTATTACAATAGATTGTTACATAAATGATTAAAGTTCTTAAAACAATAATGCTATGAACTTAAAACTTTGAAAAAATACTGCTACGGTGTTCGGATTCGTCTATAAATTCATTAACAATACACTTTAAATCTATTTCATCTGTTCTTGCTTTATGAATGTGAAGAAGCATCAAATAATTAAGACGTTCTTGCTTCATAGTAGGTCTTAAATACGTCTTTATGCGTCTCAAAGCACTAAAAGATCTTTCAGAGGATGCATTTGTAGCTGGCATCACCAAGATTAACTGCAGCAGACCTTAGGCTTGCAAAATGAACCTTTATTGCACACACATATTGCAATTGAATTCAGCATCAGCATGGTGTCACAGCCAAACCACTGCTCTTGTATAGATTTCTATAGCATCCATCTTTCCAATTACAGTAACCACGACTTATCTAAAAAAAATTTAGTAGTTAAAATTTAGTTTTAAAAAGAAAAAAAGCATAGGTTAAACAAGCCGTAACAGTTATTGTTAATACTACAACTTACAAAAGCTGGATCTAAATTATTGGTAGATAACATTGTTCTTTTTGCTGCCACCCCATACACACACGCACACACAAGGCTGTAGCAAAGGGTGCGGCCGGTGCGGCTTTGGCCGCACCACTTTTTTTTCCACTCTAATTATTTATTATTCAGCGCATGCGCAGAAATACTTTGGAATACAATGACATGTAAGGTTATTTATTTATTTGTATATATGTTTGGACGTACGTATGTAATTAAACGCGCGCGCGGGGAACTTTTTTTCTCCAAAAAACACGGCTTTTTTGGCTTGACCCCAGTTTATTCTGAAAATACAGCATTAAGCAAGCCTTACTTTATACTTAAAGCTCCTAAGTGTGAGAAAATTTCTGCGAAAACGCTTGCTTTTCAAGAAACAAAAAGTTGATTCGACCGGTTACTATGGCATTGAAGAACATTTTCCAGACTTAATTTCAAAACTTCGCCGTTTTAGGGGGGATACGGAGCTAAAATTACAAATAATAACACTGGTTTATTTTTTTTATCGTAGCTGAGAGCTTGTTCAAGAGTTACTGGTAATTGAGACTATCAGAATGGCAGATGTTTGATACTACAAAAGTTACCATTAATCAGGTAAGAGAGTGATTTTGTATTTGTTTGCTGAAATAAAAGGTCATAACGGCTATTATAGTTTTTGCATGAACTAAGCTAAAACATAGTAACAATACTTAGTTTTATGTTACCTAACTATCAGGCTCGCTCGCCATTTGTGCTCAAGCACACCACTAGTAATGCTTGTGGTGATTTAGAAAACTATGGTTACTACTCGCCACTCTATGAGTACTCTCAACCACAAAGGTTTCACTTGACCCCATACTTTATTTGTATTGAATCTCATGAAACATCAACTGTAGTTAATATATTATGCTGGTCTGAATAACCAAGCTAACAATACACAATAGCCTGAATACTAATCGTTGTATAATGTAATAATAGGTTATCTTTTACTTCTTTAGTAGTGAGGGTGTAACAGTGGCTGCTAGTTAAGATTGTGCACATTTCAACTTTAAGAATCTAGCTATTTAACAGTTGCCTGGTTTTTGTCCTTGCTATTAAAAATAGAACTCATGTATTCTAAATGCACGCTGAGTGAGACCTCATCCAGTTATCTTATAGGTCCCCAGGAATAGTTTAATGAGTGATGCTTCTGCTATTGTACTGGATAATTGAATTTGGTGAGCTATGAAAATCCCTGTACATTTTATTGATGAGTAAATGGTACACATTTAGTTATTTGTTGATGTGGAATACTCCAATTTTAATACATCAAGAGTATGCATTTTTACAGCTAAGTAAATATTAGTTATTTTTGAGATGTTAACTGATGTTACTGCAATGAAAATATTATTCCTTCTTATAAATTATGACATATAGTACTTCTAGTTGTGCCCATCTTGAACCTATACCTATTGCTATGCTGTGAAGAAGTCTTGTGGCATTAGTTCACAGTTCCACTAGATAAAATCCCTCCAGAACTCAGGGTGAAGTTGTGGTACTGGACGTGGTTGTCATTATACTTTAGCTTACCACATCCTCTCAATTTGTGCTGAGTTGCAAAATTAACTATGACCCAAACCTCAAAATTTTAGTCGTCAGTACCATCTTGAGAGCTTAAGGCCCATGATTATATTTTACGAAGGTGTGTAACCTATAGTTAGAAGATGTAAGATTTATACTGCAAGTGCTTGTTTTCAGGTTATGTTACAGACTAGAGTAATTAGTAATTACACTAATTAAAAGTAAATACATTTATAACAAAAAAACAAGAATATTAATACAAAAAAAAAAGAATACAATGAGTCAGCACTGATTGCTGGGTGACATGTGAAGTGTGTAATGATGTTTGACAAGAATATGGCTCCTCCATCATATGTGTATTTGTAACTTGCTAAAATATATATAATTATATCAAACAGAAATTATTCCAGTCTCTCTTTATAAACACATGATGATCAGTCAAGCCAACTCATCTCATTAACCACTTCTCATTTACTGTCACATCGGGTATGCCACAGGGATCAAATTTTGGTTTACGCTCATGTATATTTACAATGAATGTTATTACAAACTTTTAATTTCCACGAATGAAAATCTTACTCTGTATACTAACAACTTACATTGCAAGGAAGTCTAATCTGGCAGTGGTTGCAGAGCTGCTCAGTCTGTACTAATTCCATTAGTCCCTAGGTCTGTTCTCATCTCATGGCTAATCTGGCAGTGGTTGCAAAGCTGCTCAGTCTGTATTGATTCCATTAGTCCCTAGGTCTGTTCTCATCTCATTGCTAATCTGGCAGTGGTTGCAGAGCTGCTCAGTCTGTATTAATTCCATTAGTCCCTAGGTCTGTTCTCATCTCATTGCTAATCTGGCAGTGGTTGCAGAACTGCTCAATCTGTATTAATTCCATTAGTCCCTAGGTCTGTTCTCATCTCATTGCTAATCTGGCAGTGGTTGCAGAACTGCTCAATCTGTATTAATTCCATTAGTCCCTAGGTCTGTTCTCATCTCATGGCTACTCTGGCAGTTGTTGCAGAGCTGCTCAGTCTGTACTAATTCCATTAGTCCCTAGGTCTGTTCTCATCTCATGGCTAATCTGGCAGTGGTTGCAGAGCTGCTCAGTCTGTATTAATTCCATTAGTCCCTAGGTCTGTTCTCATCTCATTGCTAATCTGGCAGTGGTTGCAGAGCTGCTCAGTCTGTATTAATTCCATTAGTCCCTAGGTCTGTTCTCATCTCATTGCTAATCTGGCAGTGGTTGCAGAACTGCTCAATCTGTATTAATTCCATTAGTCCCTAGGTCTGTTCTCATCTCATTGCTAATCTGGCAGTGGTTGCAGAACTGCTCAATCTGTATTAATTCCATTAGTCCCTAGGTCTGTTCTCATCTCATGGCTACTCTGGCAGTTGTTGCAGAGCTGCTCAGTCTGTACTAATTCCATTAGTCCCTAGGTCTGTTCTCATCTCATGGCTAATCTGGCAGTGGTTGCAGAGCTGCTCAGTCTGTATTAATTCCATTAGTCCCTAGGTCTGTTCTCATCTCATTGCTAATCTGGCAGTGGTTGCAGAGCTGCTCAGTCTGTATTGATTCCAATTAGTCCCTAGGTCTGTTCTCATCTCATTGCTAATCTGGCAGTGGTTGCAGAGCTGCTCAGTCTGTATTAATTCCATTAGTCCCTAGGTCTGTTCTCATCTCATGGCTACTCTGGCAGTTGTTGCAGAGCTGCTCAGTCTGTACTAATTCCATTAGTCCCTAGGTCTGTTCTCATCTCATGGCTACTCTGGCAGTGGTTGCAGAGCTGCTCAGTCTGTACTATTTCCATTAGTCCCTAGGTCTGTTCTCATCTCATGGCTAATCTGGCAGTGGTTGCAGAACTGCTCAATCTGTATTGATTCCATTATAATTATAATTATTTGAAATGACTTTTTTTTATAATATCCAATTCCAGCAACTTACAGCATAGTGATCGTTTCAGATTTACTCAGAGACATTCAGACAAAATTGTTATAAATGTATAATTTATAATAATTGTGATAACTATAGAAACTGTGAAAGGACAAAATGGAGCTATTGCAATATGAGGGCTAGTTCTATTTTAGTTTTTGACAAAAACAACATGTACAGTAATTACTAATATAGTAAAAGTTAATACAACATAATAATCAATGATGTGTATAAAACAACAACAATGTGAATACATTCACATCTACTAAAGAATCAAATTATCATGAAAGAATTTCACTTAATTAATAGATATTATTTCAAATACAATAGCTGAGATATATTTTGTAACTACAAATAAGCAAATGTATAAAGAACAAAAAATATTTAACCTTTGAAAACAAACAAAAATTGCATTTCGTTATTTACTTATAAAAAATGAGAATTAACAGAACTATTGACCATCTCTGATACATTAAATTATTGTAACAATAAAACTGTTAAATATTAGTTCAATATTTAGACATTAGATCGCCATCTAGTCACAGCCTAGGCGACATCAGTGTTCTTTTGCTTCGTCCATTCTTCTGAGCCCACTGAAGAAGTGTTGTTTGGAGGATATAATCAGCAATAGCATCATCTCAATAACACATCAGTATTAAGACTGAGCAGTAAGTTCTACAATATTGTTTGTATTATAAATAAACAATTGTTTATATTTTAAATGAGGTATATTTCACTCTAGTTCTAGTCAGCCAATTATAATGTTGCCATAAACTTGCTGGTTCCTTTAATTTAATGTGATTTAGTAGAAATATTCAACAAAAAAATATATATTACGTATGCAACCGGTTTTGAGAAAATCAGCCTAAACAAAGCGTATATATTTTTTCAGTATCAAATCTTTACGGGTCGACTTTTTTTCAAAAGTTTTAAAATACAAATAGATAAATACTGTATGTTTATGGCGAAGCTGTAAGCCCTGGAGAGCTCGAACTCACACTGAAGCTAGGAACATGTGCAAGTTAAGCCTCATGAAATGTATGTAACTAAAGACTCAACAAAATCTTCATAGGATGTTGTTAGAAGTAACTAATAAGTAAGTAACTAATTAGTTACTTCTTGAAACACTATTATGTAGAACCATACTAGATCTGTAATGATTTACTAAATCCATTTTCTGCACATGTATGCTTCAAATATACGTGATTATTTGTTAATCTCTATTTCCCCCTATCCCTTACTTTCCCACTGGTATTCTCACAACAAGCAACACAAAATAATGTAGCCTACTAAATTTATACATGTAGAGTGATAAGATCAGAAAAAATGAAGTAAGTATGATTGACTAAGAGTTCAAATACCAAGTTATCTTCTTGAAATATCATTTACAGTGTGTAGTTTACCATCTCTTGTTCTGAATACAAGTATTAAATAATGAAATGGGAGTGCTTCAGCTTATTATAGAATCCATAGGATGTTGTGCAAGACTTCAGCTAATTAGTTACTTCTTGAAATATGATTCAGTGTGAGAGATTCCAACAATTGACAGCTCAATGAGGCACCATTTAGGAATATTTTACTGCTATATGATGTAATACACTATTTAAAAAAAACCCTTATAGATCAGTAATGGATTATTAAATCTATAATAAAGCAGCATGTTGAAGTGTAGATACCATTGTTGTATATTGTAGTTATGCTTTTTTGATAAGAATTCTGTATTTTTTATACTATTTATGTAGCTAAATTCTGTAGAAGTATTTTTCATAAAATATCTGAATTTGTTATTCACAATTTAACAATTAGTTTCTTCTTAGCTTAAATAATATCTGACTCTTACATAGACCGAATCAGTATTTTATAAGTCACCAACTTGCTTGGTGGCACCTTTCAGTACTGAACTAGAAAGATGTGAAAAAGGGTGTGGTCACTCAAACCCAAATAGCGCACTGTATATGAACCACCCTTTCCATAGTAACGGGTGTGGCAGTAGGCTGTTAACATTGTGCTTACTTCCGATTAAGAGATTCTGATAGTTCCCTAGGAATAGTTTATGATCGATGCTGCAGCTTTATACAGGATATTTGAATTTGGTGAGCTATGAACATTAATATTATACTTTACATTGATGAGTGAATGATACACATTTAGTTATTTCTTAATATAGAATAATCAAACAAAACTATGCATATCATATTTACAGCTAAATACAAAGTTTTGAAACCTTGAGATATTAACTGATGTCACTTTAATGAGAATATTATTGCCTCCTACAAATTATGACAGATCGTAGCTATTTCTAGTCTTACAAAGCTCGATTCTTTATCTATCACTGCACTGTGATGAAGTCAGGTAACACAAATGTGTGGTACAAGTTTAACATCCTACAGATCTCAGTGGCATAGTATGGTTCCGGTTGTGGCTGACAATGCACTTAGCTAGCAACATCCACTTACATAGGTTTTAGTAGTGTAGCCAGCACTTGAGGAATGGCTGTGGAACATGCAGCAAAAATAATGGTAAAATATTCGGATAAGGAAAGGGATTGCAGCCTTAAGAAATTTCTGCTTTCACTGGTAATATAGAGATGTTCTTGAATACTATAAACAGTGTTTAAAAAAAAAAAAGGTTCATCTTGGATGCTTATCTTGGGTCATCAATGAGACTGAACTGACTTCAATGCATCTACAATTATTGAAAATCAGGTTTATAAAAGTAGAAATTTGGAAGCTATTAAATCTATCTAACCTCTCAAATTGAAACCGTAACCTTATCTAGATGCTGCAGTAATGTGTGTATAGTTGAACTCCAAGTGCACCTTTGTTAAAATTACTTAGGTTTTACCTGCGGAGAATCCAGGTATGACTAGCTACATTACTTTTGAACTGGTAGTATGCTGATGCCACCAGAACTCTTCCCAGCATAGCAGTGGATACACATGATCAATTCACAACATCATGAGTTAAAGTAGTAGAAGGCTTAGATTAACACTTTAAATTTTCAAGTAGTTGGATTACACTGGTATGCTACTGCTGTGGCTGCTTAAAAACATAATTGTTCAAAACTTGTTTGCTCATCTTTAACTTAAGATTGTTGGTTTGGCTTGGGCTAAAGTCATACATCCATACATGATATATATATTGCTGTGGCATAGTAGACATTTTTGAATGTATCATATTAAGATAAAACCCACACATCCATATAAGTGATATGTAGTACTCAGCATATACTGGATATTTGAATTTGATGAGCTACAAGAATTGATATACATTGTATGTTGATGAGTAAATGATACACATTTACTTATTTCTTGATATAGTGTTTCCATATCATTTCTACAGCTAAGTACAAAGTTTTGAAACATTGAGATATTAACTGATGCCATTTTAATGAAAATATTATTGCCTCCTATAAATTATGAGAGATCATAGCTATTCCTAGCAGCATGATCCTTTATCTACCAGTACTCTGTATTATCTAACCTGTCAAAATTGAAACTAATGTGGTATCAAGATGCAGAAGTAATGCACTTTTAGTAGAACTCCTGCGGTATTTGGTACATTACAATTGAGGATGCTTAAAAATTTGGTTGTGCAAAGGTTGTCTGCTTTTCTTTAACTTACAACTTGAGATTAAGTCATACATCCATATAAGTGATAGTTATTACTCTGGCATAGTAGAGATTTGATGAATGTATCATATTACAATGGCTTAAGAAAGCCACATATCCATATAAGAGATGTGTAGTACTCGGAATAAGAGATTTGATGATTGCATCATATTAGGCTATACAGATGACAGGACCTTAGTATGGCTGTTGATGACTTGAGGAAACATAATTATCTAAATTGCAAGTTTAGAGACAGCGTAGTTATGTGTACAACTAGACTGCATATCCCAGTTATGCTCATTACAACAACACTTTTCCAAATGTAAGCATAACCATTGAAACGAGCTAATATATTAGTTGTAATAGTATAACTTCTCTATTGAATTCATAAAAATTTTCAATCAATGCTCATTAGAAGTGTCTTACAATTTTAGCTGCACATGATAGACCGTGTTTTCCTAAGATTAATTATAATGAATGAATGTTGAGCATGAGTTACTTGAATTGAATATTGTATTAAATACAGCAGGTGTTCTTCAAGAATGTGTAGGTGCACTGTGATATGTCTACTCTACACTTGCAACTAGACATAAGCAAGACTGACAATGTAAGATGTTTTATTAAAAGGTTTTAGGAGTGTGGCACTGGAACTAAGAGTGTGTCATTGGTACCATTGAAGAGCATTGACATTTTTTTTAACTCAGAGATACATATAATTTGGAAGAGAAGACTAAAAAAATTTAACCTAAACTGAAGTGAAGCTACCACACGAACAGAATCCACCAAATTGTATGGCTGCAGGCGTGGGAGAAAAACACACTAGCTTAATTTACTAGCATCTAGTGCTATTTGTTTATTGGAACTGTCGGGATAAAGGGGTGGGGCTGAGTTAGTAGGCTGTGGACAGTCTGCCACATTTACCTAAGCGGCTAAAACTTTTCGTTCTTCAGGTGAGTTTTCCAAGTTAACTAGAGCGAGGTTAACACAGTTAGTGAAAATGCATTAGGCCTCACTTTTGAGTGGAATGTTTTAATAACTTGTTTGCGTGAAGGTTAGCTCTTAGGTTTGATTCACAATTTCTTCATGGCATCTATATTATTACTCTTTCAATGATGGTGGTTGGCATGATCTGGAAGCTGAATTTGTGAAACATCTAATTCCATTTCTTATTGTCTAGAATAGCAAGCAACTGTTATCTATCAAGTATCAAGAACTATTCTGAAGTACTAGCACATTGCTGACAATCACTGCAAGTGTGGGTGTGGCTCTCATAGTGATACATCCAAGAGGTAAGTGTAATTAAATATGTAGATAAACTCGTTGGTGTAATGCATTGCTATATACTCAATAAAAAGCTTTGCTATAGTTAGTAATGCTCAATTTTTCTACCAGCAAAATATAATAATTCTTTGATGAAGTTATTGAAGCTATTGCAACACTGCATCACATAAGCATATTCATAGCCAGTCAGTAGCCATTGGTACTGCCTTGCTGCTTATAATATGATATACATACTAGTGATGTGCTTCAGCACAAATGGAGGACAAGCCACTGAGTACAAGTGATTCAAAAACATTATTTAAAACAATTCTAACTATCTAAATTACAAGCAGCTCCTGACAAAATACACGAAACTGCTGAGCACGGCCAAGTTTTTGAATTGCGTATTGGGAACACTTTTTAATGTAATAGTAACCACTTGCCACAATTTTCCGAGACTTGAAAACCCAAGCAATTATAGAGAAATCATTGCACATTTAAGAGTCTAACCATTAATATGATTTTCTTACTAACAAAAGAAACTAAGAGGAAGCCTAAGAAGAAGCTAAAATAATAGATTTTGTTGAACCTGTCCCTAACTTCACTAAATGGAATCCTCCGGTTTAGCGATCATTACCCGTACCGTCTTAAAAATTGAACTGTTTACCGCTCTGAATTCTTAGTTAATACTCAAAAACTTAACGGAGTTCCATTTCTATTCGAATTAGTGGCGGTGGTAAGTTAATAAGCTATTTGTCACAGTTATAAGCCCTACTAAACAGTATTTGCTTGAAAATTCTTAGTACACTAGTGTAACTATGAAGGTAAGCCTTGTGTAGGTATGTTCAGTTGTGTGAAAGTATTGTGCCTTTACTTAGCTAAAGAATATCACAAAAAAAATGTGTAAATAATGCTACTTGTTTGTGATGCTTTTTGTTCTTCAATTCTAACTGTTGCAGGAAGTGGTTACGATGGCATTGAAACCCCTTTATCGTATTCACGTAATTTAAACTTGATCTTTTTAGTAGCTTGAGTGTTGAAGTTAAAATTAATCGTTTAACAATAGTGTAGTTTTAGGCTCGCTCGCCATTTGTGCTTAAGCACATCCCTAGTTTATTTATTAATGTCTTTTATCAGAAATTTACATAGACCCATACTTCATGGGCAAAAGCACATGCAAAGTTAGGGTGTGGCTTCAGGAGGTTGCATTTATCTCCCTTTCAAATAAATGATATTCATAGTAGTCTCACTTACTTCTAGCAAATAAAGACTGCGTTGAGTAAGAAGAGAGAATATCAGTTTGATGAGATTCATGGTTTCAAGTCATTATTAGCTTTGGTCATCATGAGCTTGACATTGATCACTGCACACTTCAACTAGCTTGATACTTCATGAGACACTAATCAACAGAGCTATACAGCATAACTTCTCTAACTAGATGTGGCTTTACACATGAGTGTCTCCAACATTCATGACCTTAATAGGACTTTGACATGAATATCACTATACTTTGAATATTTTTGTAATTGCTAGTAAATATAATATTCATGTTATATTGAGATGGTTGAGCTAACAAAATCAGTCAGTCACAAAGTACTGGAATTACTTGAACAGTTCGCAGATTCCAAGCTAACATATAGCACAAGTATCATATACATCTATAGTATACCATATTCCTAAATATTCTATTATACTGTACTCCCCTTCAACTAATAAAAAATAATAAATAAAATTGCATCCACCTACTACTTCCTCTCCTATACCTTTACTAAAAGAATGTTTAATTAACTTGCATCTACCTACTCACACCTCTCCTCCTCTACTAATTCAATATTAAATTAACGTGAGTACACCTACTCACTCCTTCCCTCCTCCTCTGCTAAATGAATATTAATATAATTTGACTCCAACTAATATATTCACTCCTCCCCTCTTCCACTGCTAAATGGATATTTATTTAACTTGAGTTCACCTACTCTACTAAATGAATATTCAATTAACTTGCATCCATCTACTTACTCCTCCTCCTCCCTCTACTATTTGAATATTTAAATAACTTGCATCCACCTACTCACTCCTCTCCTCTGAATATTTAATTAACATCCATGCACTTACTGTCTCCTCTTGATTGTGTCCACCTAATATTTAATAATATTTTGTAAGCTAGTGCTTTTTTTATATCCAACACTCTTATACATCTGTTATACAACTTATCAAATATTCAATTGATTTACTTCTGAACTAAATACAAGCTATGTTTGAGTGTGTACATTTCCAACAAATACATCAGCATGTTTAACCTGTTGTGTATTCCTTATTTTATGAGTTACAGTAAATACTAAATATTCTATTGAGTGCATGTACAATATTTGATAAGAGTATTATTAAGGAATTCATAAATACTAATAATGAAATAGTTTATAGCAGCACTTGTCTTGAGGTTGACTGCAGCAATTATTAGTTTGACAGCTGCTTCTGAACTTTGAGGTTAGCAGCTGCTTGTGCTTGGCTAGGATGATACAATGATTGTAGATAATAAATATTATTTCTCAAAGGTATTTTTTTTACATTAGCAATATTTTTAATCAAACTGCTCATTGAATTAAATAAAAAATTAATCAAATTACTGCACTGGTGATAGCTTTAAAGATACTGTTTAAATAAATGTTATCAACATAATCTGAATATTGACTTTTTACTAATAATTTTGCCATTGTAAGAATATTGTTGAAGAAATTAATTATTTATCTAAAATTGACAAGTTTTTATTGTAATTTGTGTATTTTATCTAAAGCTTCAGCAATGGGTCGCCATCGTTATCCAGCTGCACACTGGGAAAATACCAGCAGAAGACTACACAGATCAACGCTCTGGGAGACTCATTGTTCATATATCAATCAACCTCAATGTTTCTCAAATACTGAGTATCTGTTAATAGCCTTTACAATCTGCTGGATTTTCAGAAGGAAAACAAAAACTAACTCGAATAAATTCTATGCTATAATAAAACAACCAAAGACAAAAGGCAAAGAAGAAATGCAGTTTATCCCACTGATCTGGTCCATTTGGAATAGTTCAATAAATATCTTAAAAGAAATTCATTCCAGAACTACTTCACTAAAACTGAAACTATTATTACTATGTGGAGATGTAGAAGCCAATCCTGGCCCCTATAATAAAGGTAATTTAACCTCTATCCAATGTGATGTTGAAATGCAGTCAACCTCAAGTAGCCACTTGATAGGCAATCTATTATTAGGTTAACAACTCTTCTGTTTTTATCTATTATTTCTATTGAGATACAAATATTCAGAATAGTTCAAATATAAAGATGTTACATATCTATTGAATTTGTTGTGAATACATTGTTAAATATAGAAATATGCAAAACCGTAAAAAACTGCAACAATGATCTGATTAGTCTGACCATAACCTCGTAGAACTTTTATCCAATAAGCAATATATTTCTGGGCAATGCTTATTTAGCAAATGAATGTAAAGTATAACTGTAGGCGGAGTCAGGATGGAATAAATTTTTGACGACTGCGATTTTAATTAATATCACTCGTGTTTCAAGAAAATTTTACATGTCCATTTTTTTCATACTTCTCTCACTAAAAATTTGAAATTCTCTATTTTCTGTTCTATTTTATCTCCTTATTCTGTAAATTTTAAGAATTATTTTAACCTAATTCAAGCTATACTCCCTTATTTCATTGCATTTCCAACATCTTCACTGAAACATAATTAACAGAATGTGTATTGTTCACTGATGTTATAATAAACATACTTTATTGCAAATACTAAATATCCAGTTGATAACAGACACAAATTTAGATTTAATGTTTTATTGGAATTCATAAAGTAGTACAAGTAGAATTGTTTTAACAACTCTTATCTGCATGCAATTATTTGTTTTGACAGCTGCTCTTGTACTTTGTGGTTACTGGCTGCATGTGCTTGGCTAGTTTGAGAAAATGACTACTTGTTTGACAACTGATGCCAGTGAACTTTGAGACAAACTGAGTACTTTTAGGAGATATTAGTATCATCAAGATGCTGGACAATTATCAATATTAAAAGATTTTACATGTAATGCCAATCGAAAATCAAAAGTATATTAGAAACATTAACAACATAATTTATAATGTTACGAAGTAATTAAATATATTATTTATTGTAAATATTATTATTTTGTGTGTCAATGTAAATGTATATTCTATTATTACACCAATGATTTTATTTTTTAGATCAGCCTCTCAGTCATTATGAACCTTCACCTCGAGCATATGCTAATGCCTCAGCAAGTACTGACCAACTCTACATTCATGGAGGTTATGTTGACAACTTTAATAACAATAAAATACAATTGAAGAAGGTAGTTCAAATCTATGAGTGCTCTACAGAATCGTGGAAAGAACTTGCTACAACTGGTACTCCACCTCCTGGAATATATAACTGTGCAACAGCTTATTCAGATCATATTCTCTACTTGTTTGGTGGTTATGATGGTACATCATTCCATGCTTCATTACATCAGTTAGACACCAGATCTATGACATGGACTCAAATCTCACCACGACATGATAGTGGACCCATGAGGAAATCTGAGTGTCAAATGATACATTATAATAATACATTAATTGTCATTGGAGGCGGTGGCATACCATCAGGTGAACTGCAGTCTGGATCACAATTTACTAAGAATAAACTATATCATGATGGTCGTGGCATGACAAATGAGATTCATATGTATAATATTTCACAAAGTAAGTAATAATCATATCAAGTATATTAATAGTATTACAGATTAGATGGTAAGTATGTGTTACATATATTTTCTGAAATAATAATGTATTTTTAGAGTTATTAGCTATACTTATAGTAACAGACATGGTTATTTCCACTAAATTTTACTATATAGAATGTATTAATATTTTAATTAATTAAAGTGACATAAAAAGTATTTTAATGCAATAATGTGCTACAACATTGAATAGCCTATTCATGAGAAATTGTGTGTTTAATAGTTTGATAATGTAACTAACATGTGTTTTATCAATGAGAAATAATAGTAAAAATGTAAGCAAAGTTAGTATAGAATCATGTCTCAATTGTGTCAATGCTTTGAAATACCCTGAAATTAGAAATGTAAATAAGAACAATACATTATGGTTCAATTAGTTGAATTGGATACTCAGTTATTTGTTTAGGTAGTATTTATAACATTCAATTTGCTTGTGTTATATTTATTACACATGTGGAATTGAGTGAAGTGAGTAAGACACTCATAAGTAAAACTTGAATAACATTCAGATAATGTGTAAAAGTATAAATATATATGGTATATAGGACATCTTGTTTTCACTAGATCATAGATTGTGACAGGTGGAAATCTTACTTAAAAAAAAAGGAGCAAAGTATTAGCTGGCTTGTCTTTGCTACATATGAAATTCTATGATGAGTTCATTAGTGCTTTATAATTTTCCTACCAAAATAGCTAAGAGTAGAGTCTGCTAAATAGTGGGAGAGGGAAGAGGAGGTGAAACTATGTGGTTGGATAAAAAAGGGAATTTTTTGTGTCTTTTGCACTACTATAGGAAAACAGTAAAGCATGAAATTTGTGTTTGTTTGATAAAATTACACGAAATAAAAATATCAGACAAACATACACTTGCAACTTTACAATGTGTCATCATATGTACATGAAATTATTTTTCTATGTTGATTATGTCTAGTTCATCAGTAATTCTTTGTGAACATGAATGATAAAACATTTTTTTATCACTTCAATTAGTATGTTTTCGAATGTAAAACTTGCCCTTTGTGATGTTGCAGATGTTATTGATGGAGGATCAATAATTATGATTATTAGGTACTGAACAGAGCCTGATAACTGTTGCCACATAGAAAATGCATTAAACTAAACAGGATGTGGCTTGGGGCAATATTTTTCCATATCACCTGTGTTCATAGTTATTACGTTGGGTTATTACGTCCCCCTAGGTAAATTTCTTGTTACCAAGGTATTGCCATGAGCAGTACCTAATAAATTTATTATCCATTTGATACCCGAGAATATCACTCGTCTGATTGGCGGTATTTAGGCTCGTGCCTGCGGCACTCGCGTAAATACTAAGCTAACAGACTCGTGATATTCTCCTGTATCAAATGAATAATATATATATATCTTCATTTTAAAATGAATCTAAAATTGTAATAGCTATTTTGAGGTTACTTATTTAACTTGAGAAGTGTACATTTAAATTACATCAGAAAGTGCTAGTATTATCCTTTAAAATCCAACATTTCATTTTTGTGATAAGATTGTGTGAGAATTATATCATGTGATTTTGAAAGTTACAGGCAGAATTACAATGCAAAAAGAAGGTGGGAGTTCTCAATTGCAAAAATAGAGGAACAAAGTTGATCAAAGAGTTGACCTTTCAGCTCAGAATATAAATGGTGTTTATGATATAACTAAAGCTAATAAGTTGTTTAGTATTCACTTTAATTAGTTCGTGTCTACACTATTTTAGGAATATATAATTCATATTCCTTTAATATGTGAATTAAGTCAACATTTATTATCATTACTGATCCTCAAACAAGATTTGCCAAAACTACATCTGTGTGTGTGTGTATGTGTGTGTTTACACCTCCAAAATAGTTACAGTCAAGCGAACCATATGGGAAACAGTTAAGTTAAATACATTTTTTCATGAAGGATCTTAGTTTCTATAAGTAGTCTTTAAAAAATTCAGAAAAAAATTTACGAATTGTTGGTTCATCTATTAGTATAAAAATGTATTATTTCTATTTAGGTACATGGTCTCCTCCCTTAATTACTGGAACTCGACCTTCACCAAGAGCTGGTTTTACTCTCACCGGTATTAGTCCTATTCATGCAGTCTTGTTTGGTGGATATGATGGTACTAGTAGACTCAATGATACATACCTCATAGACTTGACACAGATGGTAAGAATTGTTTAATGTGGCAAGCATAGAAAATACAACATTAAATTTTTAAAGAAATACATTTTATAACAAGTCTACACTTTTACAATTTCGGCACTATAACATAAGTTACTTTATATATAGTACTGAAACTTTACGATATTGTTATACTAAAATATTATATGTATCTATATTTTATTATAATTAAATGCAAATAATATTTTAGTATCAATTATTATAATATGTACTTATATTTTATTATAGCATTAGCTCCTCATTTACATTCATATAAATATGTATGAAATATTTAAATTACATGAAATGTGTTGGAATACTTTGCTATTAGAAAATATTGTGAAGAGTAAACTTTTGCTGTGAGTTGCATTTACTCACTGATATGTGGAGTTCATGTTGTGATTTAGCAGTCAATTATTGTTAGTGATTAATTCAGTGGTTTATACTTAATTGACGCTGAGGATGTAATGCGTTCATTTCCAAACAAGACTTGTGATTAACATGTACTATGAAGTAGTTGTAGTTGTGGATCAGGTGTTCAAGAAAGGATAAGTTAATAGCTTGATTGCAGCCATCAAAAAAATGAAGCAAGCAGAAAGAGCCCTCATTTTATTTAGCAACTGTATTTCTTACCTGTAACTGGAAATACAATTATAATAACAATCACTTATTGTCGTCATTGTTTTTCCTCATACTCCAATAATAACTATCTTCTAACGAATGCATTTCTACTTATTGAAATGCTGAGTCCGAATTTTGACTATTTGTCTGATGATATGGCAGACTAAGTTTGTAGTATACCAAAGCAACAAGTATAGCATTTATTAATTCTGGAGAGAATATTATTATTTGATAGTTGTTGCTCATTCAATAATTTTCTTCATGGTTGAATTTGAGAATTATAGAAAATATTTTCACCATTAGCTAAAAAATCTTTGTAATTTCCTTATTTCTCATAAACCAGTATCTCTTTTTTTCATGATTATATGTACCTATTAACTAGGGGTTGGTAAATTGTGCTGGCATAATTTTGAGCATAATAAGTGATTTCATAAATACTAGCTTTTGCTATCATGATTAGTCTATAAGTATAATGAGGTAGTAAGTTTTTGGAAAAGCATTTTTATTGTACTATTACGATAAGAATTTGATGTAGTCTTCAAGACACTGTCTTTGGGACTTTTTAAAATGAATTTTTGAGTTTACTAAATACCCTCTATGGAGGTAATTCTATTTGAAGATTTCAATACAGCCTACTTTAGGAAATAAACACTTTCAGATCCAGCACTGTTGCCCATCAGGATGCAGATCAACAATATAGAACATTGATTTCACTAACGACATTCTTAGTTGGTAATTGTGGAAATACTTTAAACATTAATACGTTAGGCAAAGCAGTATTCAATATTGGCTAGTTTCAGAATTAAATTAAATGATTTCATTTTTATGTCAAATTTATATATGACCATTAAATATTAAAATACTAGTTCTAGCCTCAGTACATAATTGTTCTAATAGTTTATTCAAATCAATCAGTTCATACAAAGACTATATGTTATGCAATGATAAATACCTTACCTTTATGTTAATTACATTTATAAATTTAATAAGTTTAAGATATGTAAAATGACTAGCACCATCAAGTTCAGATTAGAACTATTTTATCACATTCATTTCTCATCTCAAGTAGAATGCATTCAATATGTTTGTATTTACAAACATACAGTATAATATTCCAAAATTAATATTAATGTAGAATGTGGTTATGTAATATGAGTTATATAGAACTGGAATCTATTAATCATGCTAACATTATTAGTACTATCTGATCAGTTTCTGTTGTATGACAGGGTGTAGTTTGTGCTGATAAAAGGTCAGAAGGCAGCTGCACTCATTGTGGTGGTACGGACCGCCACATTCACAAACACACACTCTTTTACTTACGTGCACATTACAAGTCACCCGAACTCAAGTCATTTATTCGTCATCACGCACACCCTTACATCATTTCATTTCTTTGTCGCGCGCATGCTCGTGGGTTCCCTATATATTGGCCTACAGGTATGCGCGACCTTTCAGTTGTGTCTCATGCTCTAAAGTCTCATAGCTAATCCTTGCCAAACCTCCGAATTGAGCCTTGGGGTTGGGAGAGGTTTGAAAGCCTCTAGCGGCTAAACTGTGAGAGAGACGTAACTCTGGTGGCGGCTCCTACTCGTCCGACCGACCTGTCACGCCACACTCACAAAGAATGTTGTACTAAGAGGTCACTTATGTAGCAGCTTACATTCAGCAGATGTATATAAGTAGACTAAATAAATATCTTATAATATTTTTATTAAACATCTAATAATATCATTAATTATAACATATTTTCTCTAAATTCTTTTCAATCTGCCAGAATTCACTGGTTTATAGTTATCTTATTTTATTCCAGTTTCTGTCGACCTTCCAATTATGCTTTAATCTTAATTATGTAACATTAATACTTTATCATTTATATATACAGCTATTTGTGTTTACTTTACCATATTATATTTAGAAATATTTTTATATTTTTTAATTTAAGTGCATCATCTTGTTCATGTTATACATGTAATTATGACTGTATGATGCAGTGATACTGTCTGTTATTTTAATAGATACACAACCACTTCAGTCTATGGTGTTAAAATTTAAAGCAATTATGATTATTGGGAATATTTTGTTTCATTATTTTCTAGGTGTTTACCAAACTTGTGTATCCTAATGGAGCCCCACAACCATCTCCTAGAAGTGTTCATGCAACTGTTTGTCTAGATTATAATACCAACAACCCACAGCTGTTAGTAATTGGTGGTTATGATTACGACAACAAGACTTTAAGTGATGTTTGGTGTCTCGATGTACAAGCACAAAGTTGGCAACAGGTATATTTTATAATTATAGTTCAGTTGAAATAATTCAAACAATTATGTAATAATATATTTAAAGCCAACAGTTAAATTTAATTATTTGAATAATGTAAATGAGGTAAACAAGTTACAGTCTTCCAAGTATATAATAATTGGGACCTTAGTGCATTACATATTTAATTATAAGTATTCTTTTATTTAGACATTATGCTAGTTACTTAAGATTAAGTGAAATATTATAATCAGTCAAATACATGATACAATTATTGACTTGTGATAATTATCAACCACTGCAGCATTTTACATTTTTTAATTTACTACATTAAATATGTTTACTAGAATTAATCAATAGATGAAATGTTTTAATCAATTTACATTTATGACATGTTATGCATCAAACTGAGGTAGTCAAATACTTAAAAAGCATGATGTGAGAAGGATTCATATTTTACACCATCATGATATAATCTTCAGTCAGATTTCAAATATATATATATATTTATATAAAATAGATCTATTAACCTTAATTGTTTATTATGCACTTGTTTGCTCATCAATTTAATAAATATTATGTGCTGCAAACCATAAAAAACATAATTGAAATAGTTGAGTCCTTCTACATGTATACTAGTGGTGTGCTTGAGCACAAATGGCGAGCGAGCCTGATAGCTAGGTAAGACTAGTGATGTGCTCTAATAGCGAATAGCGTCTATGGCACTGAAATCCCTTTACCGTTTATGCTAAATTAAAAAACTGGACCTTATTTTCAGTAGCTTCAGTGTTAGAAGTCAAAATCATTCATATAAAAATAGTATAGTCTTTAGGCTCACTCGCCATTTGTGCTCAAGCACATCACTAGTTGGCGAGCGAGCGAAGCGAGCAAGACACCATCAGGGGTAACTCGATCGAGATTTCGCTATATTTATTTATCTGTTTATGGGGTACGTGAGACTTCTGTTTTCGCCCGCGCTTCTAATTAGGTAAGTTAGGTAAAGCGTTCACAGTTCTAGTATTTTTCAATTAACGAGCGCGGAGAATCCTGCTGCACTGCCTTACGCAACTTTGTTTCAACCAAAAAGTTTACAGCTGCTCTCTTCTTGAAACAATTGTGAAGTCTTTGTCAAGCTGCGCTTCTTTGCCACTGCTTTCGAAGTTTATTCAGGTAATTCTGTTAGTTTAGTCTGGGATCAGAGACTTTAGATTCTCTGATGCTAACTGAGAATGGAATGTGCACTACAGTTAGATGTAATTTCTGTCCTATTTTTCTGTAAAAAGAGTCTGCTCGCTCGCCATGCATTTGCACTATTCGAGCGCACCACTAGTTCAGCGAGCGAGCTAAGCGAGCGAAGCTGACTCTCAGTCGTATTCAATTGAGATTTCAGATATATTTGGCGAGCGAGCGAGACAGTATTAGGGGTGGATAATGCAAAATTGGGTATATGTTATATATACTAGTGATGTGCTTGAGCACAAATGGCGAGCGAGCCTAAAGACTATACTATTTTTAAATGAATGATTTTGACTTCTAACACTGAAGCTACTGAAAATAAAGTCCAGTTTTTAAATTTCGCATACACCGTAAAGGGATTTCAGTGCCATAGTAACAACTCTCTGCAACTGCTTGAATTGAAGAGAAAAAACAACAACAAAACTATACACGTTATTTAAACGTTTTCTTTGTGATATTCTTTAGCTAAGTAGTGACACAACTGGACATGCACCTACACAGACTTACCTTAGCGGTAGTCTAGTGGACAATGTATTTTCAAGTAAATACTGTTGCGCACGGCTTATAACCATGACAAAGAGCGCATTGACTTACTACCGCCACTAACTCGAATAGAAATGGAAGTCCCTTAAGTTTTCAAGTTTTAACTGCACCCGCAAAAGAATTCAAAACGGTAAACAATTCAATTTCTAGGGTGATACGGGTACTGATCGATAAACCAGAGGATTCTGTTTAGTGCAATTTGGGACAGGGTTGACCACATAACTAACACAAAAATGCGAGGGTCAAAGTACAAAATGACATACATACGTCCATACATATATACAAATAAATAAATTAACATCCCCGATTTTCGATTGTGTTACCCCTGTAAGTGTCTCGCTCGCCAATTAATCTAGAAGTATTCATAGACTTTGTTATTCTCCAGATAGCTTCAGAATCTGGCCATTTTAAAGATTAGATAAATTAATAGATGTGGAATATGCTACCATAAGTGAAAATAATCTTTTTCTATCTTTTTCTGCTACGAACATTTCAAACCTTTACCAATTGTATTGTTGCTCTCATTATACCACATTATTGCAAGGAAATGAGTGAGGTTTTGTTCTATCATTATTCATATATTGACGTATAATATAATATAAAATAAAAATAGCTAAATCTACACAATGATCTATTATCATCTAGCTGACATTTTTCACGGACAAAACAAGGAACGTTCTGGGAAAAGGATATTTTAAATCTGTTAGAGTTGGAGCCTATGAGCTACTAAAGAGTGCGAGAGACAACTAGGGACTCATTGCTAATATATTTGCACTGAATATATGACATATACACTAAACATTGATGCTAGATAGTTCACACATACTAACACTAGTTGTATAGCTCAGACCACCAGATCTTTAACCTAGGCACGGTTTCAAAGAACATAAGGTGTTTACAGATTTTCCCATATCTATAGGTGATCACTAATTACAATAAACTTCAATTAAGATGATTTAAATATTTAGAAAATTTTAATTATTAATACATCACAGGATATGTAGATGCATCATATAAAAACTAAAACAACAGCTTATAGAATAATGATATTTTCTTTTTTAATCAAGAAATATTCAGACCAGATAGTTTTAATATTTAGATTTATAATAATTGTGGTAATTATTATTACATGTGAAATAACAAAATAAGTGAAGCCATTGCAGCTATTGCGATAAACTTTTTCTATTTTAGATTTTATTAAAACAAAATGTACTTTAATTACAAATGTTAGATTTATTGGCGAGCGAGCGTAGCGAGCGAGACACTTACAGGGGTAACACAATCGAAAATCGGGGATGTTTGTTTATTTATTTAGATATATGTTTGGACGTATGTATGTCATTTTGTACTTTGACCCTCCGTATTTTTGTGTTCGCTCGGCGTTCGACCCCATCCCAAACTTTACTAAACAGAATCCTCTGGTTTAGCGACCATTACCCGTATCACCTTAGAAATTGAATGCGGGTGCAGTTAAAACGCAAAAACTTATGGGAGCTCCATTTCTATTCGAGTTAGTGGCGGTGGTAAGTTAATACGCTATTTGTCACAGTTATATAAGCCCTACTCAACAGCATTTACTTGAAAATTCATTGTCCACTAGACGAACTACGAAGGTAAATCTTGCGCAGGTATGTTCAGTTGTGTGAAAGTATTGTGTGTTACAACTACTATTAAGAATATCACAAAACAAATTTTAAATAACGTGACTTGATTTTGTTGCTTCTTTTTCAATTCAAACAGTTGCGGGGAGCAGTTACTATGGAATTGAAACCCCTTTACCGCATTAACTTAATTTAAAAACTCAACTTTATTTTAGTAGCTTGAGTGTTAGTTGTTAAAATCAATCATTTAACAATAGTGTAGTTTGAGGCTCGCTCGCCATTTGTGCTCAAGCACACCACTAGTACAGTAAAAGTAAATACAACAAGCTAACAAATGATATGTATAAGATAATAGTAATGTAAATACTCTCACATCTACTAAAAATTATCTGGTTACCTTTAGAAAAAACTTCACTAATTATCAGCAATACATGTTAAGTACATATGCAGAGTTATATTTTGTATCAACGAATAAACCATTATAAGAGGTATGAAAATAGCAAATTTTCTCATTCTAACAGCCATAATATTGTTAATTAAAACTTAACACAACATTTCGACTTCTTGCCAAAGTCCTCTTCATTAATCAATTGTAATTATTTCATCTGAGACTGACTGAATCATTGAATGAGGAACAAAATTTTTTGACCAATTGAATACAAACAAGAACATTATTGTGTGGTATTCTCATGCAAAAAGTGATACAAAAAGACCATTAGCCATCACAGATAATTATATTAAAGTGAAAATGTATTTTGTAAATAAATTATTGATCTCAATATTCATGCAAAAAAATTTGAATTGTATTTAATTATATTCTAGAAATCATAATGATAAAAATTGCAAGACTTCAGTAAAAAAAATTTTTAACGACATTTTGAGAAGAAAATCATTAAAACTATTGACATCTCAGATATATTGAAATTGAATTTCTTTTGTAACTATTTTATTGATCAAAATACTCAAGCAATACATGTTTGTGGTGTATTTGATTGTTCTAGAAATCATAATGTTAAAATTTGCATTTCATGATTATTGTTCAATATTTTGTACTTTAGATGACCATCTTGTCACAGCCTAGACGACGTCACTGTGCTGCTGCTTTTGTTATTTCTTCTGAGCTCACAGAAATAGTAATATTTGGAGGGTATGATCAACCCAATCACAGGCTCTCAGATACTACAATATTAAGATTAAGTAAGTTTTACAAAAATAGAAAATTAATTCAATTTAATTATTAATATGTATTATGCGCGTGATATTTTGTTATTTTGATAGTTTTATTCATCTAATTATGAAATATAGTAAATAAAATGTTCTAATACCATAGCATAGTCATTTTCAATACAAAAAAAGTGTGGTATTATTATTAATATTTTAGTGCACTAACCACATCCAACTATAACATTAACTTATAGCCCGTTACCCGAGCGACCGCGCTTGTCGTTAAGAACTATAAATCTGATACAGTCTGGTATGCCCGTAAGAAAATGTATTAGCGGGGAAAAGTCTGATATAGTTCTTAGCAACCATAATTATGGTAGAAGGCAGATCAAAGCAAAATGGAATAATGAAGAGTTTGGGTACTTTAATACAATTACTAAGATAGCTAACGCTATACTTTGCTCGTTGTTTATGTTCTGGCTATAAAATAGTTATAAACCAAAATCATTAGGTTTGTATTTCTATTTATAAATCCTCGCCACTCGGGCTGCGCCCTCGTGTCTCGGAGTTTATAAATCGCATACAAACCTCAATTTTGGTTTATAACTATAACATAGGTTATTTACATAGTCCCCCCCCCCCTGCGGCAGTTTCTCTCATTAAATTTTAGTCCTCCACTATACAAGTCCAACTATAAAATATGCAACTTACATGGTCCCCGGTAGTATCTCACTATATTTTAGTCCACCAAACACGTCCAACTATAAAATATGCTAATTAAGTGATTCTGGACAAGTTCTACTCCTTCGATATGATCAGGTGAAGGTGCCGAACCATATAGTATGCTAAGTGAGTGATTCTGGACAGGTTTCACTCCTTCGATATGATCAGGCGAAGATGTCAAATCGTAAAATATGCTAATTAAGTGATTCTGGACAGGTTCCCTATTTCGATATGATCAGGTGAAGATGCCAAACCATAAAATATGCTAAGTTAGTGATTCTGGTCAAGTTCCCCTACTTCAATATGTTTAGGAGAAATGTCGAACCGTAAATAATATGCTAATTAAGAGATTCTGGACAAGTTCCCCTCCTTAGACATTATCAGGCGAAGATGCCAAACCATAAAATATGCTAATTAAGTGATTCTGGACAAGTTCCCCTACTTCAATATGTTCAGGAGAAGATGTCGAACCGTAAAATATGCTAATTAAGAGATTCTGTACAAGTTCCCCTACTTCAATATGATCAGGCGAAGATGTAGAACCATAAAATGTGACCGTCTATGGGAAAATCTGGCACAACGCGGCATGCGTAGACGTCGCAAAAAGCTCGATTTAGTTCTTAAAATTGTATTTGGCCAGCGAGCGTAGCGAGCGAGACTCTTACAGGGGTAACACAATCGAAAATCGGGGATGTTTATTTTTTTATTTATTGGCGAGCGAGCGTAGCGAGCGAGACACTTACAGGAGTAACACAATCGAAAATCGGGGATGTTACTTTATTGGCGAGCGAGCGAAGCGAGCGAGCAACTCTAAGATGTAGTCTATGGAAATCCTGAATACGTATCGTCGTCGTTTAAACGCGCGCGCATTCCAGAAGGAGTACCATTCTTTACCCTTTACCAATTGTTACTTTATCATGAGGAGTACCATTCTTTACCCTTTACCAATCATCATTTCCCCCTTTACATGTCATTACATATTCTACTACTAATAATGAGATGTGAATTCAGATTTGGCAACCTGCAGGAAGAAAACCAATGCAAATTCAAATCAAACGACCCCAATGCAATTGAAAGTGTCAACATTTCCCCAGAACCTCGCTCGCCCAACCAATGCTACACGAGCATTTTCTAGTTTATTTAGATATATGTATGGTCGTACGTATGTCATTTTGTACTTTGACCCTTCGTATTATTGTGTTCGCTCCGCGTTCGACCCCGTCCCAAACTTCACTAAACAGAATCCTCCGGTTTAGCGACCATTACCCGTATCACCTTAGAAATTGAATAGTTTACCGCTTTGAATTGATTTGGGGTGCAGTTAAAACGCAAAAACTTATGGGAGCTCCATTTCTATCCGAGTTAGTGGCGGTGGTAAGTTAATACACTATTTGTCACAGTTATAAGCCCTACTCAACAGCATTTACTTGACAATTTATTGTCCACTAGACGAACCACGAAGGTAAGTCTTGCTAGGTATGTTCAGTTGTGTGAAAGTATTGTGCGTTACAACTACTATTAAGAATATCACAAAGAAAAATTTAAATAACGTGACTTGATTTTGTTGCTTCTTTTTCAATTCAAACAGTTGAGGGGAGTGGTTACTATGGCATTGAAACCCCTTTACCGTATATTCGTAATTTAACAACTCGACTACATTTTAGTAGTTTGAATATAACAATAGTGTAGTTTAAGGCTCGCTCGCCATTTGTGCTCAAGCACACCACTAGTTGGCGAGCGAGCGAAGCGAGCGAGACAGTATTAGGGGTGGATAATGCAAAATCGGGTATATGTTATAGGTATATATGTATGTGGGATGGTACGTATGCCATTTAAACGCTCGCGCGTGGAACGTTTTTCTCCAAAAAACACGGCTTTTTAGGCTTGACCCCAGTTTATTCTGAAACTACAGCATTAAGCAAGCCTTACTTTATACTTAAGCTCCAAAGTGTGAGAAAATTCCGGAGAAAATGCTTGTTTTTCAAGAAACAAAAAGTTGATTCTACCCGTTACTATGGCATTGAAGACCCTTTTCCAGATTTAATTTCAAAACTTCGCCGTTTTATGGGGGGATACGGAGTGCCTTGGTTGTCAAGAGCCGTTCATTGGTAGTCAGAATGCCGTAGTATTAATGCTATGGAAGCTACTACTTCTCGAGGGAAGCTGAGATAAGTACGCAATTCCATATTTGTTAGCTAAATATGCAAAATTAACTCTGGCCTTTCTTTTTTGTAGCTAAGAACTAGTCAACAGTGACTGGTAAATTCAAATAGTCAGATTGGCTCAAATTTGGTACTACAAAAGTTACCACGGCTCAAGAAAATGAGGTAAGAAAGTAATTTTGTATTTGTGTGCTAATATTGATTGTCTTTTGTTTTTGTAGGTGAGAGCTTGTTGTCAAGAATTCAAGGTAATTCAGATGGTCAAAGTAACTTCAATTTGATACTACAGAAGTTATCAATACTCAAGAATGATGTAAGTAGTAATTCCATATTTGTTGGCTAAAATTACAAATAATAACACTGGTTTATTTTTTATCGTAGCTGAGAGCTTGTTCAAGAGTTACTGGTGATTGAGATTATCAGAATAGTTGATGTTTGATACTACAAAAGTTACCATTAACCAGGTAAGAGAGTGATTTTGTATTTGTTTGCTGAAATCAAATGTCATAACTGCTATTATAGTGTTTGCATGAAGTAAGCTAAAAATAGTAACATTTTATGTTACCTAACTATCAGGCTCGCTCGCCATTTGTGCCCAAGCACACCACTAGTTTATTTGTATATATGTTTGAACGTACGTATGTCATTTTGTACTTTGACCCTCGCATTTTTGTGTTAGTTATGTGGTCGACCCCGTCCCAAATTGCACTAAACAGAATCCTCTGGTTTAGCGATCAGTACCCGTATCACCCTAGAAATTGAATTGTTTACCGTTTTGAATTCTTTTTGCGGGTGCAGTTAAGGGACTTCCATTTCTATTCGAGTTAGTGGCGGTGGTAAGTCAATGCGCTCTTTGTCATGGTTATAAGCCATGTGCAACAGTATTTACTTGAAAATACATTGTCCACTAGACTTCTGAGAAGGTAAGTCTGTGTAGGTGCATGTCCAGTTGTGTCAAAGCATTGTGTGTTACAACCACTACTTAGCTAAAGAATATCACAAAGAAAACTTTTAAATAAAGTGTATTGTTTTGTTGTTGTTGTTTTTCCCTTCAATTCAAGCAGTTGCAGAGTCAGGTTCCCCTCCTATGATATGATCAGGTGAAGATCTCGAACCATAAAAATATGCTAATTAAGCGATTCTGGAGGTAGATATACACAGTATGATAGAAAAATGACATTTCCATTTATATATTCATAATTTCATTACTGTAATGAGTAATTCTTTGCATTTTCTTTATTTCAAATTATTTTAAGTCATACTTAATCGTAAAATTGCCAATTAAAAATAAAAATTGAATTTTTTTGTAATGATCAAATGGAAATGTCAGACTACAAAAAAAATATTTCATAAAATATGATGGACATTTTCTCTCCATCGCCATGATCAGATGAACAAGTCAAACTATAAAATATGCTACTTAAATGATTCTTCCCTCATTCCTTATGATCAGGTGAAGATGCCAAATCAAAACCTGCAATCAATATATTCACAATAAGTATACCGCATTCCCTGGCAATTTTTTGTGTGTAATTCAAACAGGTGTTCCTTATCTAAATGCTAGACACATTTGAGCTGATAAAAGTAAACTCTTATAGCTTTAATTTTCTCACTCTAACACACTCTGCCACCTTTAGATTCATAAAAAAGTGTGTCCTGCACACTACTTTGTGAGCACACTTGTATTTTAGTGTGCTCAACACACTTATTACAATTAGTGTGCTTGATGAGGCTAAAAAGTGTGCGCCTTTTACAGTGTGGAAATGCTTCTGCAAGAGCTATAGAATCTTGTACTTTTGACGGTGAAATATATTTCTCCAATAGTGAACATTGTCGTTCAGTGGTTAGTGACAGCGGTGACTTGGAATGGAATGTAAATACAATATCTAGTGATGAACAAGAGTTTGAGTTTTTCGATGAAATTTCAATAAATTGTAATTATTAATTCCACCATCTTTTCTAGCAAATGTGATGAACTTCAACCAATTCGTTGGAGATAAAGAGATACTTCTTTGATCACTTTTACTGCAAAGCTAGTTCATAACGTGACTTTAACAATAGTTAACTTAATAGCTACTTATTTCTAAATGTTTCGTGCACATTATATGTATCATACTGAAGGATAACAATGCTCTTTGAAATGGTAGTATTGGTTAAAATTTTATTGGCTTTGATATAATAACATAAAACAATTAGTTAAACAATTTAATTAGTGGAAGGGGTAATATCATCTCATGAGATCTGTTTGGAAAAACAAACCTTTAAGGGTGAAATATAAGTTTTAGTGATTATTGATTATTAACAATCAAATTTCCACGGATAAGAATAACTGAATCAAAGAATTCTGTTTATCAAGTAGCCTTTCCAAAATACGCTCTGTTGAAAATGCTCTATCGTACCATAAATCGAATCTACTTCGCTATTGGAAAATGAATTTTCAAGTATGAACTATTGTAAAATAATTAGCATACTTGTACATGGACGTGTTGCGTATAAACTTTGCCCAGATGTGAAAGAATGGATACAGATTATGATAAGTTATGAAAAGAAAAAGAATATATATTATTATATTTTCTCATTAGATATATTCTCTCTTTCAAATGTTAACAATACAGAAAAAAATGTTTGGGATTTGAACCCAGGCCACTTGCCTGTATTCATACTTTCTACGTTCTAATCAAATCTTCCTTTACTGTCTGGATCTAAGATCTACTTTTGGCAGACAAAATGCTTACTCAAAACTATGTCATTTATAGTTAAGGTGATTAAAGATATTATTTTCCTGACAAGTCTATTTTAAGCATTTTCCTTTGGCTATACTTGTGGATTTCTTGTGGCAGTCTGACCAATTTCTCTAGCATTTTACATATACTTTATAAGTTTAGTAGCTTACAGGTTTAGGGATCACTCGTGACTGTTTCACTAGGATCCATATGGTAGCTACAATTGACATGTCTACCACACCTTGCTATATTGTGAAATAGTCATTTTATTAAATTAATTAGTGGTACAAACTGTATTTATAGTATTAATTTGTATATATTTTGTTTGAATTTATAGAAAAAGTACAACTTTCAGCAACTTCTACCAAATGGAATGTATCGGAAATTATTCACTCTTCAGAGTTGAGAGATAAAGATAGACTAACAGAAAAGAAATTACTAAAGAGTAAGATTGCAGATTAAGGTTGGAATTAATGGATTGGTTAAATCGAATTGATAAAATAATGTTACTGGCATTGAGTATTTATCATAATTATGTGTTTCAAAATGATTCATTTTAGTCTTTTTGCTCATTTTGAACATGCATCGCGAATACTTTCACATCACATTGTTGAAACCGATGATAATATTTTCAACAATATACATACGCCGTATGTATTAAGATTTAATCAGATGATTCTGTTTAGAAAGATACTATATTCTAATTACATACACAATATAAATAACTGCAAAGCTAGTGGCATTGTTTAAGATAATTTTCGATACAATGCGTTTAATTTTTTTCTTTATAAAACTGTCAATGAGGTAATCATAAATACAAATGCTGAGGTTTGATTGAGATTTTTTAGATTAATATCTTTACCTTTTCTGTTTGTTTGTGGTAATAATTACTATAAGACATTTCTTGTATTTAGTGGACGGTAAAAAATTTAAATGTCAAGTATTATATAATAATGGTATGATTACTACAGATATAGAGTTAGGTGCAGATGGAGCCACAGCATTATTGTACAACTTATTGAAATCTTCATTTTTAGCATATGGGTAATCACTTTTTTTAGTGACTGTCTTTGACTTTATCTATTTGATTATCTGTTTGTTGCTATGTTTTCTTGTCTGTTAGTCAATTTATTGATAAGCAATTCTGTCTGCTTGTCTATTTGCTTATCTGTTTGCTTTTTTATCTGCTTGTTGGAGTCAGTTAAATGGTATACATGTCTGTCTGCTTGTCAATAGAATATGATCAATTCAGGGAGAACTTGTTTTTGTTTTTATTCTGTTTTGCTTCTGACAGATATAAGCCAATTCATGATCCAAATATTACACATCTGTAACCATCCCAAATCCGGTGCTAGCGTTTGCTAATGGTTTAATTAGTTAGACGACTTATATGTAGAGAAATTAGTCCTAAAACTTTTCAAAGTCATATCACATGTTCTTATTGTATTAAATAAACACCTAGATAAAGAAATTGAGAAAGCCTGTCAAGAAGCCATACAAAAACAGACATGTGTAGACCTATGTGTAGGACGAATTAATTTTGTTGGTCTTCCAAGATCTGGTAAAAGTTCAACTCTACATCGACTACTTGGAGATTTTCTAAACATTGATCAATCTAACATGAAAATTAAGGAGCCAAGCACTGGAGTAGCTGAGAGAAGGCAGCTATTCATTCACAGTATCAGTAAGTCCTTTGGATTTGCACAGCAGGGGCAATGGACCAAGAAAGACATTGTTGGTGAAACTTCAATTCTTAATGAGGTTATACAAGAAGCTGTAGAAAGTAAGTAGAACTTGTACAATACTTTAATAAAGCTGCTGGCTTTAATATATACCCTAAATTTTATCATTCGTAGCTGCAAATTTAATTTAAGTTTTTGATTGTTAGCAGAACACATTTCTCTTGAGCACAGTCAAATTATATCATTTAGTTGTCCTCCTATTATGATGTGTGCATTTAAGTTGATGGGGAATCTATTTATTGGATGTATTTCTTTTACATTATTATTAGAGTTTTGAACCATATAATTCAAGTTATTCACTATGAATATCATTAAAGTTTAATTTTACCATTATTAATATGAATATGACATCAGCAATTTACTTCTACAAATAATAGTTTCTTTATAAGGACTTTGTAATGCATAGTACTTGGATAACAACTTGATGAGTACAAGAAATAGTATTAGACACTAAATAATGCTATATAAACCTGCAGGAAAAGTATAACACATTTTCGATTATTATGCTTAAGTTATAATGATGGGTTAAATTTCTGAAATGTTATAACTTTATATAACAACAGGTAATAGTAATTTAGCATAAATGAACTAAGTTAAATGAAAGCCGGTAAACTTATCAAAATTTACTGTTAGAATTAAATAACTTTATATAACAACAGGTAATAGTAATTTAGCATAAATGAACTAAGTTAAATGAAAGCCGGTAAACTTATCAAAATTTACTGTTAGAATTAAAAATACACTCATCATCTTGATGTGAGAGGATTCGAAAACGTAGTCATTTGTGACGTCAAGGTTAGTACTACTTAATTTATGTATCTATGTTTTTATGTATTTTTGGTTTTATAATTAGCAATTGGCTGTGATGATTCAAGTGTTTATTAACTTTTAACTAATACAATGCACTCATTTGTTCTTATTTTTTAAAACTGTCGAGTTTTGTTATACTTTTTTATGTAAGTAATATTTGTAGTACTAAAAATTTAATTAGTGTGCAGGAATTTTTCTAATATAAGATCTGTACAAACTTTAGATAGTATGTAATTTTGATTGCAGCATCTAACAAATAGAATTTGAATAAGCTGTACATAAAGTTTCAACTCTGTGGTGGATCGATTAGAATTGGAATTTGAGATTGATGAATTAGTTATGATAAGTTTGAATTTTTTTAGCTTTTCTATTGAACTATTTCATTTTTTTCCATATCAGAAGGTTCTTTAATGCTTTTAAACATTCATTTCATGCTGATGTCTTTGCACAAATAAATAAACCTCCTGCAATTGTATTTCCTTTAAATGCTACGCCATCTCACTCTCCTTGTGCTGCTATATTTTTCTACGCTAATTCAATTGAACAGCAGTTCCATTTACTTTTTGAATGGGGAATGATAAGCTGTTCAATTGTTCACATAATATTTAATTAAGAGTGTGGTTAATTACAAATGAATTAATAAATAAGGGACTGGCAGAAGCAATTAGGATGAAAAAGGCTCCCATTTTAGAAATAACTAGGCATTTATTACTGGAATAAACATAATGCTCATAAAGTGTTCGAAATTCTTTTTTTTGCAAAAGTAAATAATATAAACAATAATTCTCCTTAATTTTAATAATGGGCATATATTATTTGTCTTCTAATTGTAAGACAGACAAGGTGTGTATACTTTATTATAGTTAATTTGAATTAAACTGTTCAACAAATTATTGTTCAGGTGATCTTTGATGCTGCAACACAACTAGTAAAGAAGACATTTGTGTACAATAAAGCTGGACATCGAGCAGCAACAGCATTTAAGAACAAAGCTCAGTTCACAATGGCAGATTTAATGGAAGCTACTAAAGAAGATGTAAAGGATTCCATTTCTATGGAAATGCTAATCACACTTTTTGAACATCACAATATCTTAGCTCCCCTTCCAATTACAAGGGATAGAAAAGAAATTACTTACTTCATGCCCAGTATTCTTAGAAGTGCTACAAAAGATGAGCTTCAAAAAGTTTCTATTTCTATAGATGTGGCTCCTCTCGTGTATCGATATGAGTGCGGCTACTTACCATTAGGAGTCTTCCCTTCTCTTATTATAGGCCTGGTTTCAAACACAGAACTAAATTGGACTTTCAAAGAAGACAGTCCCTGTCGCAACAAGATTGAATTTCTAGTAGGAAAGGACTTGGACACAGTTACTATCATTAGCTATGCCACATATATTAAAGTGGTACTCTACAGAGAATCTCATCCGACAACCCCCACTTCTGTAGTCTGTGCACACATTAGAAATACTATCACTTCTATGTTAACACAAGTCAATTATAACCTCAAGTACCTCAATGCAAGACTTCAATATGGATTCGAATGTACAGGCCATTTATTGGATTCTGTATTGAAACTATTGAACATAGCTCCAATCCATTTATGTGTACTAGAAGATGAAACCTCTCCTAAAATGAAGTGTCTGAAGGACCCAAATAGTACTAACATAATTCCACTTATAGATTCAAGACAGACAATTTGGTTCAATATGGTATGACAATAAAAATGAATACATATCTGTGTAACAAGTACTATATTTATCAACACTATAGGAGAAATGTGGCAGCGTAATGACTACTGGAACACTACCTCATAAAGGTATTCATATTGAAGCTGAAAGAGCTAGCTTTGAATTTTTAGAGTATTTATTATGATAGTTATAGATATTTTTCAATATACCTTACTATATAATTATCTTGTTTGTTTTTTAAATGAATTAATACTGACAACTGCCATATGCATTAAATGGTATGAAATCATATCAAAGTTAATTTTTAATTTATTATTAATTCAGAATTAAATGCAGAATACGTGGGCAAGGTTTATGAAGAACTTTATGAAGCCAGAGTGCAATGGAAGCAAATTGGTCTCAAACTTGGTCTGACCATGGCTACTCTAAACTCTATTGAAACTCATCGTCACTATAAAGCTGAACCAAGTTGCCTGGACATGTTGAATCAGTGGTTAACAGATGGAAGAGACAGAAACTGGAGTACACTAGCTGATGCCTTGAGGAATCCAATAGTTGGCCATCCTAACATTGCAGCTGCTATTCAAAAGAAGTATAGCACTTGATATGTTTATTTTGAACCATCACATTTGTTATATAGTTGATATACTATTTCATATTTTGTATATTTATTTTCATACAGTATTATTTCCATTAGGCAAATATTCATAATAGTGTTTGTTATTATCACTTTTAAGTATGTTGATCCACGTTAGTAGCTAAATAATTTCATACATTTTCTTTGAATATGAATACACATAAGTTGTGGGGCCATCCTAACGGATGCACAAGAATTGTTACTGACTGTTCATCGTCATTTATGTGTTTGTTTTTCATTTCTTTTATGTTCTTACGCATTCTTCCATCTATGTTGTGCAGAATGTGTGCGTGAACAGCTAGAGTGCCATGTGCTCATCCATTAGGCATGCTTACACTGTATGTTCTATATGTTTCCCACTGGGCTTGCCTTGATTATATATTCTGTCTCAGTTTGTGCCTATATTGTATCACCTTTTTACTTAAAAATATTAGTCATTCCTGTAAGCAACCTTCCACCCTAACTCAGGGTAGGTAGAGGGACTAGTAAAAGTATCAGGAACAGATCAGTGGCCACTCCCGAGTAGTAACTCCGGTAATAAATCTGGCATTCCAGAGTCATGTACGAATTTGAACAAAAAATTATTTCCCAAATGCATACTTTATGATCTCAAGAGTATATAATATTTGCAGTCAAGTGCAGAAGCTGTCACAATACATGAATGCAAGCAATTCTTTGTTAAAAAGGCAAAAAAAATAGCACATAGATTTCTTATAATATTGAGCAGAGTGTCATGAGGGATTGTAAAACATTTAGACACTGTAAAATGTCGTTAAAAACAATAAGAGATGAATAGACAGTTATAGGAGGCTTTAGAGATCACCAAGCAGTTAGATGTTTAAAAGATCATCATGCATTACAGCAAACTATTACAACTGTATGTGACTGAAAGACTTGACAAGAATAATGTACTGCTGTATGATGTAAAACACTACTAGAAAAAAATATACCAGATCAGTAATGGTTTATTAAATACATAATAAAACAGCATATTGAAGTGTAGACATCATTCTTTTATGTGGTAGTTTTGCTTTTTTCATAAGAATTCTGTATTTTAACACAGGGCCAAAAGCCCACGTTTACAAGGGTAGTAGTTTGCAAATTGTGAACTTGAAGTTTTGAACAAGTTAACAAGTGTATAAGGTTTACAAGTAGTTGCCAAAAAGTGTGCAAGTAGTTCTCAATGGACGGCCCTGCAAATTGCTTGTAAACTCTTCAAGTGGAAGTTTACATGGTAGTTGACAAAGTGTTCTTTAACTCAGCTGAAAACTCAAAACTCAATTGTGTATGTCTTGTAACAAATTGGATAACTCTTTGTTAACTATGATGATTAATAAAGGAAAACTAAATATTATATATATAATATATTTCATAAACCAATACAAATAACATGAATAAGTACAGAAGCAAATAAGTAAATAAATTGATAGACAAGCAAGCACACAAACAACTAAATAAATAATAAGTAAATAAATAAAACATTTAATAAATTGAAACTATCAGAGCCTTCACTAACAAAACTTTGGCAAAAATAAAGGAATGAATATGATATCCTGATTTTATGATGGTCTATAAATTATTTATATATAATTATATTCATTTATATTTATTTATGCTTTTATTTATTTATATATTATTATTATCACAAATGAGTTACAATAACAGAGTAAATTTATTTATTAAATAATTATGATGAATAAGTTAGTGGCCTGTACTGCCTAAAATTGCTGCCGTATTTCCCCGTTGTACCACTACTGACAGCCGCTGAAGGAGGAACTGTGTAGAGCGGGGGTCTCCCGTGGCTAGGTGGATGCGTCTGCCTAACTTCTCTAGAAAAGATAGGGTAGAGCATAGGTGCCAACTTTCCAGAATCTATTTCAGGGACAAAAACCACACCCTGGCCACACCCAAATAACACACCCACAATGACATAATTTTTAATGACATCATCTGCAAAAGTTTAAAATTACAATAGCTGTTCTTCTTCTTCACCATTAACAGGAGAGGCCTTCACAGCTAAAGATGTTGCCTTCTTGCATTTGGTGAGGAGATTTTCACTAAACTTGGTGCTGTAACAGTCACTGTTGGAGTTGAATTTGATGGTCATTAAGGAGATGAGAGTGTCTTGTTTCAAACTAGGTCGCTGGTCAGTATGAATTTTCCTGAGAATTGAAAAGCCCCTCTCAGAATCTGCATTTGATGCAGGTATGGAGAGCAGCCCAGCCATTAGCTTTCCAAGCAGAGGAAATCTGTCCTCCCCATCAAGGGTTTTAATCTTGCTCACTTCCCACCAGAATGTTCCTGCTCGGGGTCTCCACACTTTGTCAACTCCTTTGTACGTTTCTATTTCTGGATGCTCACTTGTTGACAGACAAAAATCTGTAAACTCTTCCCTCAGTTTATTCATGGATGGTGAATCTGCTAAGCCAAGTTGAGGAAATCGTTTTGCTAGAGTTCTCACTGTGCTGAAGTCATATGAACATGTTGATTCAGGGTTAATGATCTCCAAATCCTTGAGAAGTGAATCTCCAAAGGGAAACTTTTTGACCATCTTTCGAATTGTTGCTACATAAAAGTTACGTATGGCTGTATAGAAGGGTTTGGTATCAAGTTCCTCCTCTAGCTCAGCGATGAGTACCCAAGTAGCATCACCAATCCCTAGATTTTCATCAAGAAGTTGGCCCCTGGTAGCTAGATCAAGTTTGCTAAGGTCATCATTGGTTGCCTTGATAACATCAGCCTTCAACAAATTTGAAGCGTATAGCTTAGTTAGCCTAGTCATTTCTTTATATAGTTGGCACGTAATATTTTCAGTAGATTTTTGAAAGAGTTTGTTAAATTTGTCCATTGAGGGAAGAAGATAAGATAAGAAAGAAAGAATTGGTTTAGTAAGAGCGTTATCTAATCTATTAATAATGCTTTGTACTTTACTTGTTTCAGCTTCATCGCAAGATAAGAAATATGACCTCAGCCCATCAAACTGGGACAAAAACCTGTCCACGCAGCGAAGCAGACTCAACCACCGGGTAGTGCAGTGCTTCAGAATTGTCTGAGGTTCACAAAAGAATAGGGACCTCCAATTGTCAGCAAATTGCTGTTTTCGCTTACTGCTGTGAAAAAAATAATAAAACACATCAATGAAGAGCTGATCAACATCTACTGGAAGCGTCTTCATTCCAGCCTTCACCGTAAGATCGGCCAGATGGCATATACACCCAACATCATATAGCCGTGGACACTCTGTTTTTATTAATTTTTGCACCCCAGACCTCACACCCTTCATAACATTAGTCGTATCAGACATAAAAGCCATGCACTTGTCAAAATCCAACCCTTTATTGGACAAAGAAGACTTCAAAGCATCAAAAAGATTCTTGGCATTACCGATATTGACAATGGGCATGTCTAAAAACTTTGTCCTAACATCACCAACTTCATGATCAAGAATTTTGATAAGGATTATACAAGACTTATCAGTTTTATCATTCGACTCGTCCATCATTACTGAATATGGACCACTCTTCTTTAAGCTGTCCAACATTGTTTCAGTATGATGTGGTGCTAATGCTCCCTTTATAATTGCTGCTGTCTTGGTTCGACCACAAGAAAATTTCTTTGCAATTTCAGAGTCAGGAAACATTTTATGAAAGAGCTTAGTAGCATGATTACTGGCTTTAAAGGCAAGATTGTGCTCAACCACAAAAGTAGACCATAAAGCCTCAGCTTGAATAGTACCATGAGAAGCCTGTGGTCTGAAGAATGATGTAACAGATGTGGATGAAGAACTGGCACTTGCCATATCTCTGTGGCGTTTCCCCTTAACATGGGTAGTTACATCATTCTTTCCTCCATGTGCCACACTAAAATCTGACAAGCACAGACTACACCTTGCATATGTATCACCTAAAATTAAATATTTAATTAGGATGGAAGGTAGCTATATAAGAATCTACTGTAAAGGGCTAACCTTTTGAACTTCTACCTATTCCTTGAAATTCTTCTACCCACTTTCTATCAAAGTGACACTGCCTTTTCAATTTCTTTTTTGGTGGAGGAAGACCTTCTTCAGACATAACCAGTTCAAACTAGTGCGTATATGCCCAAGTAACTGAAGTCAAGTCCCGTGATTGAAGTGTGATTGCATGCATTATTGTTTGTGCATGCCATTATGACTCATGTATATCAGGCACATGCAAATAAAAGCAGCTACAGCAAATGCTGTAGCAGCTAGCTTTAGCCTTTTACTTGTGGCATGTTTATAGTTAGTGTGGTTACTTGTAGCTTTGATTAGGTCTAGACAGCCAGCTGGCTAGCACAGCTATAAGTAAATACCTAAAGGCCTACTATACTACTTCACTAGCCTGCAGGCTTCCCGGGACAAATTGTGCACTTTCCGGGACTCCGTGACAGAGTGATAAATCCGGGACTGTCCCGGATGATCCGGGACAGTTGACACCTATGGTAGAGGGCCCTATGGCGCCTGAGGTCTCTATGGCGACTGGCTGTATAATAAACTGAGGTGCCAGATGTGCATACTTGGCAGACTTCCTTTCTTCGGCCAGGGATGCAACACCTCCAGCCTCCAAGGTGGCCCGACTTTCATATGAGGAAGCAAAAGTATCAGGACATGTTGCATCCCAGACCAGAGGATGGCCTGAACTCCAAGGTACTAGGATTGATTTTTTAAATTGCTTATTTATGTTTCTATTTATTATGTATTTTATTTATTTATTTATTTACTTATTTATTTAATATATAATTTTCATTTTATTAGATGTTTGTTAGATTATTATGTATGATGATTAAACCAAAGGAATAGGTGCAACTGACAAAATTAGTGTTGTATTGAAAGTGACCCATACCAAAATTCATGAAATAGGTACGGTGTCACCAAAGGAATAGGTGCAACTGACAAAACTAGAGCACTAAAGTGCAAACCCTCAGCGCTAGTTAGCTAGTATGACAAAGAAAATAATAACAAAGGAAAAGTGTAGAAATAAAAAAAAAGAAGAGAAGTAGCATGAAGAGAGGCAGGAAAGAGAAAAAGACAACAGATCCTTTAGTTCCGTCCATGACGTCACGTTTAGATTTTCGCCTACAACATCAAGTCCTTGGATCTGGTCCATCATAATCGACATCATGTAATGACCGAAAATTTTAATTTGAACGCCATAATGATTGTTTTCATACACTATACTACAAAATTGATATTGAATTGTACAACATAGCTACTAGCGTATCTACAAAATATTAGTAGGAAAATAATATAATAACTACATTTAAAAAAATTTCAAACTACTTAATAAATAGGGCCCAAACACTTGAATTGCCAATAACATCAGCTCCTCAATTCCAGTCCAGCACATTAGGTTCTCGAGTCCAGTCCAGCAGATCAGGTTCTCGAGTCCAGTCCAACACACCAGGTTCTCAAGTCCAGTCCAGCACACCAGGTTCTCGAGTCCAGTCCAGCAGATCAGGTTCTTGAGTCCAGTCCAGCAGATCAGGTTCTCGAGTCCAGTCCAGCAGATCAGGTTCTCGAGTCCAGTCCAACACACACCAGGTTCTCAATTCCAGTCCAGCACATTAGGTTGTCAAGTCCAGTCCAGCACACCAGGTTCTCGAGTCCAGTCCAGCAGATCAGGTTCTCGAGTCCAGTCCAGCAGATCAGGTTCTCGAGTCCAGTCCAACACACCAGGTTCTCAAGTCCAGTCCAGCACACCAGGTTCTCGAGTCCAGTCCAGCACACCAGGTTCTCGAGTCCAGTCCAGCACACCAGGTTCTCGAGTCCAGTCCAGCAGATCAGGTTCTCGAGTCCAGTCCAACACACCAGGTTCTCAAGTCCAGTCCAGCACACCAGGTTCTCGAGTCCAGTCCAGCAGATCAGGTTCTTGAGTCCAGTCCAGCAGATCAGGTTCTCGAGTCCAGTCCAGCAGATCAGGTTCTCGAGTCCAGTCCAACACACACCAGGTTCTCAATTCCAGTCCAGCACATTAGGTTGTCAAGTCCAGTCCAGCACACCAGGTTCTCGAGTCCAGTCCAGCAGATCAGGTTCTCGAGTCCAGTCCAACACACCAGGTTCTCAAGTCCAGTCCAGCACACCAGGTTCTCGAGTCCAGTCCAGCACACCAGGTTCTCGAGTCCAGTCCAGCAGATCAGGTTCTCGAGTCCAGTTTCTCAAGTCCAGTCCAGCACACCAGGTTCTCAGTCCAGATCAGGTTCTTGAGTCCAGTCCAGCAGATCAGGTTCTTGAGTCCAGTCCACACAGGTTCCAGTCCAGTTTCTCAAGTCCAGTCCAGTCCAGCACCAGGTTCTCAAGTCCAGTCCAGCACATTCTCAAGTCCAGTCCAGCACACCAGGTTCTCGAGTCCAGTCCAACACCAGGTTCTCGAGTCCAGTTCTCAAGTCCAGTCCTCGAGTCCAGTCCACCAGGTTTTCGAGTTCTCAAGTCCAGTCAGCATCAGGTTCTTGAGTCCAGTCCAGCAGATCGAGTCCAGTCCAGCAGATCAGGTTCTTGAGTCCAGTCCAGCAGATCAGGTTCTTGAGTCCAGTCCAACACACCAGGTTCTCGAGTCGTCCAGCACATTAGGTTGTCAAGTCCAGTCCAGCAGATCAGGTTCTCAAGTCCAGTTCAGCACATCAGGTTCTCAAGTCCAGTCCAGCACACCAGGTTCTCAAGTCCAGTCCAACACACCAGGTTCTCGAGTCCAGTCCAACACACCAGGTTCTCGAGTCCAGTCCAGCACACCAGGTTCTCAAGTCCAGTCCAGCACACCAGGTTCTCGAGTCCAGTTCAGCACTTCAGGTTCTCGAGTCCAGTCCAGCAGATCAGGTTCTTGAGTCCAGTCCAGCAGATCAGGTTCTTGAGTCCAGTCCAACACACCAGGTTCTCAAGTCCAGTCCAGCACATCAGGTTCTCGAGTCCAGTTTCTCGAGTCCAGTTCAGCACTTCAGGTTCAGTCCAGTCCAGCAGATCAGGTTCTTGAGTCCAGTCCAACAGGTTCTTGAGTCCAGTCCAACACACCAGGTTCTCAAGTCCAGTCCAGCACAGCAGGTTCTCGAGTCCAGTTCAGCACATCAGATTTTTGAGTCAAGTTTCTCAAGTCTAGTCCAACACACCAGGTTCTCGAGTCAAGTCAGCACATCAGGTTCTCTAGTCTAGTTCAGCACATCAGGTTCTCGAGTCCAGTCCAGCACATCAGGTTCTTGAGTCCAGTCCAGCACATCAGGTTCTCGAGTCCAGTCCAGCAGATCAGGTTCTCGAGTCCAGTCCAGCAGATCAGGTTCTTGAGTCCAGTTCAGCACATCAGGTTCTCGAGTCCAGTCCAGCACATCAGGTTCTTGAGTCCAGTCCAGCACATCAGGTTCTCGAGTCCAGTCCAGCAGATCAGGTTCTCGAGTCCAGTTCAGCACATCAGATTTTTGAGTCAAGTTTCTCAAGTCTAGTCCAACACACCAGGTTCTCGAGTCAAGTCAGCACATCAGGTTCTCTAGTCTAGTTCAGCACATCAGGTTCTCGAGTCCAGTCCAGCACATCAGGTTCTCGAGTCCAGTCCAGTACATCAGGTTCTTGAGTCAAGACCAGCACATCAGGTTGTTGATGCTAAAATAAGTATTGCATTTTCAAAGGGGAATTCAATGGAAATTTCTGAAAATTTCAACAGATCCACGATTTAGTCTAAAAATAAACTCCTCAAAACTGATGAATGTCAATTAACCCTGATAGTACAGTGAGTATTTACTTGAATAATACGAGGTACTATGAATTACATGGATATAGAAAACGAAATGAATATTACTACTAACAAACTGTCCACAAAATCATATTGGACACTAAAATTACTGGCGTTAAAAACAGGAGGCAAGGGTTTCATATTAAGAAATTATTTTAACATAATGAGATATTTTCATTACTCACATATAGAATATTAAGTAGTATTATGGCCTTAAATGGACAGGAGACATCAGAGGACCTGTCAAATACCCTGCAGATATATTTTGGTGTTCATATTAATGTAAAGGTAATTTAAAATTAAATTACCTGATTGATTCTTTGGATAGCACTCATTCCGGACAGATTGGATAAATTGAAATTCATTGGCTTTGTTTGGCTTTGGTTTGCTTTGTTTGATTTTGATGGGATTAATTGAACGATTTGCAAATATGAAATACGAAATTACGGAAGTGAAAAGCAAACTATGTCATGATCTGAGTAATAGGCATCTACAACACATACATCCTGGCATTCAGATGGAATATTGCTATACACATGGTCTATAAGGCTGCCATTGTCTGTAGTTGGTTCATGGACTAATTGAGAATATTCATGACTGGACATAAAATTTTGCAAACGCATGTCAGTTTTGGTTATTAGGTCATCATTGAAGTCTCCCAAGATAATGCTAGGTATAGTCATGGACAATGAATCAATGATACTGGACAGCGCAGGTAAAAGTGCAGTCATTGTAACACAAGGGGATCGATAAATGACAGTAATTTGGACTTGCTTTTTACTCGGAAGGGACAAAGTTACAGTTGTGGCTTCAATAAAAGTATTACTATGAAAGTTTAGGACATTTGAGGCCTTCACTGAATTATTAATGGTAATCATCACACCACCATTATGGTTTTCATGCACTCTATCAGATCGTGCTACAACCTGGTAATTAAGAATGTTTGGGGAAGTTTGTGTATGTGTCAGCCATGTTTCAGTAACAAATAACATCTGAGGACATGAGGGATTGGTCTTGAACTATATCAGGCAATTTATTAGTAATAGATCGAACATTTAGTAGAGCAACAGTAATCACATTATTGTCGGGAGGTAATGAATTGGAAATCATTGATGGAATTCTCAACAAGTTATCAGTAAGTCTCTCCATTTCAATCTTGACATCACAACTAGCTTTTATGGCATTCGGATTAAAGTTTAATATGTGCAATCCATCAAGTGTTTTGACTCGGCTGAATGCTACATATAGGCTTGCCCTGGATTGAATCGGCCACCTTTCATGTCAACTACTATTTCATCAAGTGTAAGACCTTGGACTTTGTGGATGGTTGTGGCCCATGCTAGTGTGAGTGGGAATTGTACACAAGTTACTTCGGAGCCTCGTTTGCCTTTGGCCAGAAATATCGCTTCGTGTCTGGTCAGTGGAACAGCTTCAGGATATCTTGTAATAGAATTGGCATGTTTGGCTTTTGCACCTACTTCATGATTATCAAATTTGACTAGAATGTGTGTTACTTTGTGGTCGCTATTGGTTACTATGTGAACAACTTCACCTCTGGCACCATTTACAAGACCATCAGAAACATTAACATTGGTTGTCAACATTATTCTGGCTCCTACTGCTAACTTGAGGATACCATGGAGGCCTCCAGTGTCTGCTCTTTTATTAGAGAGGTTAGAAAGATTAACATGACTAGTTTGACCTGCTATAGAATCACAAGCATGGATAGAATATTGCTCACTCTCTGAGGCTAGTGCACTCAACATACGGCTGTTTTGAGTATCCACATCTGCATTCAATCTGTATACATGAAGGGCATGAGTGGGATAAGTGGGGCTGTCTGGACATAACTCTCTGGATTTTAGAATAGAAAGATCATGGCTTGTGCATTCGGCAGTTCTCACTCTACATAACAACTCACAAAAGGCAGTATCATCTCTTTGTCTCTTGATCTCATCAAGCTCAATCATTTGGAATTCATCGACCCATAATGAACCAGAACCATATAATTTTGGCATAACTGTCAATAACTGTACTGAATATTGGGGATTGTCCGACTGGAGGTAACTGATATAAATCTCCTACGGCAAGTATACTGACACCACCAAAGGCAATATCTGGCAAAACTGCTTTGATTTGTTGCAATCTTTTGTGGATTTCTAACAACATGTTAGCACCAACCATACTCACTTCATCAATGATTAATAATGTTAGTTTGGATAATTTGGTTCTTAAGGAATTTAATTTGTCATGATTGAGGGGTTGAAATCTGCCATATTTGCCACATCCAAGGAGTAGTGCTGAATGTACAGTCATACCATTGATCAGAAATGCTGCTACACCAGTGGGGGCTGTTAGCAATACAGTGACATCATCTGGCTCTATTGTTTGAGTAGTTTTAAAGTGTCTGAATGGATTAGTTTGATCACATGTGATTTACCAACACCACCTGGACCACTCACGAATACATAATATGGATCTATTGGCTTTCCTTGTTTTAATGCTAGAACTGCTTTTTTGCACCATCTACGGTGAAACATGACTATTTGTCCTTGTTTAGTATTGAGGCCTCTAAGGAGTGTTCTATATTGACTAGCTGGGATCTCTTGTTTATTGGCTGCAGTTTCAAACCTTGAACGTAAACATGTCTGAGTTGTGGACAATAGATTGGTATTATGATCAATGTTTTCCTGGGAGACTTCAGTAAGTGTTTCTGAACCATCGTCTAGGATTTGCTTGGCTTCCACAACATACTGGGCAACAAATAAATAGTCAGTATCTTTAGCAAATCTCCCATCGGCATCAAGGAGTCTCTGATTGAAATACTTGCGATATGTTATTTTGTTGGATCTCTCTGTGGCAAAACATCCACACTACTGATGGGAAATTTCTCTGGATTGGACATGACTTCAAAGTTTGGATCAGTCATAATATATAATGGCTTCTGACCTTCAGCTGGTGCTACACAGACTATTTCATTGAAAGCTTCAGGGTTTTCAATTGTCATCATGCTGGCAAGTGGGCCACCTGTAATTTGTCTGGTGTGTTCATCACCTTCTTCCATGGCATCATCTTCAAATATTTGTGAGATATGGTTATTATTAGATTGGCTACTGGGATCTTTATTTGTGTAAGGTGTGGTATTTTCAACATGCTCGGAATCCTGCTCACTGTTGGATATGGACATTGGATCAGGATTACACGTGTGACTATCAGGCATATTTAGAGATAAAGTGGGACTATTCGGAATAATAGAATTCACAAAATTTCCACGGTCATTCGGAGATACTGGTATTACTTGTTTGTCTAGGCCAACAAAATGGTACTGCATGATAAGTCCAAGATTAATTTCAAAATTACTCTCAGCATTGACTGGACTAGTTATAGAGACAGTACAACTAGATTGTGTTGCTTGGACTACATTGACAGTTACATGGAACATATTGGCTACTGCTGCTATTACCACATGATCTCGCCATGAACCACTCCTAACTCTGTCTACATATCTGGCAAAAATCAATGCAGATCTTGTGTCAGGATTAGCAACGGAGGAAATCCTGGCATCTACAGCACTGGGGATTTCTGTGTCACTATTGAGAACACTATCAGATACTATGGGAGCTGTAACAAATGGCATGTACATATCACTGTGTTGTTCTAGGAATACAGCAACAAGTTCTCTCAGATCATGTACAGTAGTAGAAATGACATTGTTATTTTTAAGTTGGTAAAGTATGGCATGATACAGACAGTTGCCATCACCGGGAACATCATGTAAAGAGAAACAGTTACCATTAGCATATTGCTGAAGATTATGTTTGGCAGATGTTAAATCATTCACATTACCATCAGGTTTATTGAGACAACATGTGGAGTTTGTTGTGGGCTCTGGATCACGAATACCACTGTCATTACATAATTCAGAACTCGATAGGATTTCACATTCAATATTGGCAGTAGCTACATGTATAC
>WLWD01002675.1_pt1 | contig 63211 bp, 49 predicted proteins | sample 6712731 | NCBI WGS metagenome assembly WLWD01 (sample SAMN12718690, study PRJNA576275) | sponge metagenome | isolation source: marine sponge | host: Mycale hentscheli | place: New Zealand: South Island, Marlborough, Capsize Point | collected 2014-11-01
TCTTAAAAGTTTATTAAAAAATATAATTTGGAAAAGAAAGGGCACAAATTGGGTGCACAAACATAATTTCATCTTGTGCAAATAATTTTTCATAAACTTGGTTGAGGGGGTAGGGAGTGACCCTACTAGAATCCTTCCTCACTTCCCCCATTGTGTTGGCCTCAGCACACACACCTCATTAGATCAACTTCACAACCTACTCTGCAATTTCAGAAAAGTTCAGGATATAAACCTGAAAATATTATGGTTAAGTGGTAAAAACCACCAACAGTCTGTGCAGCAATCATTAGTGCCACTGACATTCTAATGCATTTATTGAGAGCTATTACATGTGAAAACAACAACATTTTCCCATTACCATTAATCAACCACAGCAGCTACAAAAAATTCTTTATACTATGGATTCTTACTGTGGATGGAATCTCGACATTGCTTTCGTAAGATAGCTCTATCACCAACTTTAGTCACTCCTAGAGCACTGAGATCTTGATCAGTCAAAAGCTAGACAGTCGATGTGAAAATCTACCACAAAACATAATTATAGAAAGCTAAAGTTGAGTACGTGTAACAAATATATTTACACCCATCTTAGATTTCTAAAAAAAGAAAAGAAAAAAAATTCAGTTGTAATTGCTTCACTGCAGTTTTATGCCACAAAAAACAACAACAACTATTTGTATGATAGTTTTTGATTTTTGTACATGCCTCAATACATTTACATTAAATGTCACATTCAGTGCTAAATTTTTGACTTCACTGTCAAAAATGCACAATCCTGTACTTCACTCATGTATGTTTAACCCTCAGTGGAGTGAACCCACTACACAATGCAGAGGTGTAAGAGCCACATACCAGAGCCTTTTTAAGCTCATATTAACAAGCATTTGAGATCCATTCTTCTACACCTATATGCAAAAGTTTGAGAAAGTATGCCAGGCATTCAAATAATTATTTCAACTGTTTGATATTGAAGCTGTTGGAAACTATGTTTATCATAATCAGTTATGTCAAGTCAAAATTACTACTTGTAGGAAATGGAGGCACATACTGGCCCATTATTAGCAACTGTATACTAATTCTTGCTTCCTGATAGAGTAGTTGTGTTAAGAGTCCCTATGCTATGCTATATCCTTCCACTCCAACATGCTTACATACTGCAAAAACTTGTCTTACATTCCAGCACAACTTAGACATCACAGACCCTTTACTTCTCTAGTGCAATAAAGTTTCGTTAAGGGTTAGACTAGATCAGACTTGTGCTAACTGATACAGTAGATGAATATGACTGTGCCTCATAGTATAGTGCACTTAATCATCTGATATCCAATATTTATAGAGTAGCCAATTTTTCAGTACAAATACAAATAAGTGATGGCCAATGACATAAACACAGCTAATATATAAAGTTTTAATTTAAGTCATTTCAAGCCAAAAATGGAAACCTGGATGGAAATGTGATCCTTGATCTATATGCAAGGTACTAGTTGTGGAAAGCCTCCATAAAAGCCTGCATGTTATACATAATAGCAAGTTGCTATCATTATTATTATTTCAGTAGAATGACTGAATCATTGGATGTTAAAATTGTGAAAATGAGTTGTTTGGAATAAAATTAATCAATTAACTAATGCTTGATAAATTCTAATCAGTACCTTTTCTTCCTTAAACTTCATCCTAGTTTCTTCAGAAAACCCCAATTCCAAGAGGATTTCATCAATCTGCCGTAACACACATTATAGTGCAGTTAAAAATAGACAAATAGTAGAAATAACTATCTAAATATCTATTTAATCTTTTGCTGCTAAAGTTCAAAACGCTACATTTATAAAACAACAAATATAAAGTAGGGTACTTACTTCAGTTTCTTCCTCAAATGGACTAGACAATATTCACCGCCCTTAGCCCTAACAGAAACGCGTTTTATGAGCCATCCCTTCTGCCCACGACACGACACTCGCTTTAATACGGCTCTCTGCGCGCACGCGCACTCGCACTCAAGGTGCCCAAACCCTCCGATGACGGTAGTTAGGGTAGTTATAAACTACACTGTACGGTAGAAGTACGGTGGAGCAGGAGGTGTGAAGAAGAACGGATGAATGAACAAATGAACGAGAGATAGAACTTATTTAATAAAATAATGAATTAGCTAATAAATGAAGGAACAAATAACCTAGGAATGAACAACAAAAGTAAGAACCCAAACTAAGTAAAACAATAACAACAACAACAAAAATTAAAAAAAACGAGCTAGCCCAGTACCATACCAAGGTAACAAATTCAAGGAAGATCATTGGCACATCAAAGCACTAGCATTATCTACCTTTTAATCCTAGATTTTTTTTTATTGTTCTCTAAATTACAAATAAGTATCCAATGTGAAGGGGTCCCATTGTTATTCTAAAACTCCCCCTCTTCCTCTTTCCATCTCCCAAAAGAAGAGGGGGATTAGTTAAAAGTAATCAGAATTGTTACACACACACACACACACACACACACACACACACACACACACACACACACACACACACACACACACACACACACACACACACACACACAATGCAAATTCTCTTGCTGCCGCTAGGCGGTCACTCCGCACCTGGCAGAGCCAGGATGCCTGTGCACTAAGCAGACACTGTGAGCCGTGCAAGTAAAGCTCCTGGAGCGGGGCTAGGAACTCCAGGTGAACAGGCGCCTTTCCTCACAGCAAGTGGTGTGGGCACCGAAGTCCCACCTGGACCATTGCTGTTGCATGAGGAAAAGCCTTGAATTAGCACCCCAGCAAATGCCAGGTACCCAATCACAGCTGGGTGGACCGGTGGGGCTGGTGGGGCTGGTGGGGCTGGTGGGAGGCAGATGGAAAATCAGATGGAAAAATTGCCTGTGGGCTTGAACTCAGGACCTGGGCCGGGGGATGGGGGGGGGGGGGGGGGGGGGGGGGGGGGGGCCTGAGCCAGGACAAACCACTACACACACACACACACACCACACACAAACAAACAAACTAGACATTATTCACCGCCCTTAGCCCTAACAGAAACTCGTTTTAAGAGCCATCCCTTCTGCCCACGACACTCGCGTTAATACAGCTCTCAGCGCGCACACACACACACAAAAAAAAAAAAATGCAAATGCAAAATGCAAATTCTCTTGCTGCCGCTAGGGCAGAGCCAGGATGCCTGTGCACTAAGCAGGCACTGTGAGCCATGCAAGCAGGCAGGCCTTTCCTCACAGCAAGTGGTGTGGGCACCAGAAGTCCCACCTGGACCATTGCTGTTCATGAGAAAAGGCCTTGAGTTTGCACCCCAGCAAATGCCAGGTAACCAATCACAGCTGGGTGGACTGGTGGGGCTGGTAGGAGGCAGAAAGAAAATCAGATGGAAAAAATGCCAGAGAGTTGGGCTTGAACTAGGGGACCTGAGGCCCTGACCCCAGGACACAACCACTACACCACACAGCCACACACATACACACACACACACACACACACACACACACACACACACACACACACACACACACACACACACACACACACACAGAAACAAACAACCCAGGCTCACATATATGCACAATTTGTAAGCATGCCTGTATTACAATAATGGAATTATGAATGGACTAAGGGAGGGAAGGGGGGGAGCAGCTTATTGCAGAATTTAACTACTACTGCATTAATAATTTTGGGGTGGGTGCAATCAAACGTGATTTCTCCCATAAACTATAAAACACATGCCCTTGGAGCCCCACCTACCCCCCTCCCCCCTCCCCCCCATTTTCTTACACACCAATGAAGAGTCAGAAGTAAAATCAACCTGGCAGCCCATTACAATATCCAAGTAAAAAATGGCTAGCTAGACTCTCCATTTTTTGAATTTATAAAAAATAAAAATAAAAAAATAAAAATAAAAACCTCATACTTGGCTAAATTTTTTTTAACTACATAGCTAACTGAAGTCTAAAGCTATTAGCTATAGCTAGTGTTGTTTTGGTATAGAGATTCCACACATTTTTAGTTTTTATAGTTCTTTATAGCTAGTTACTAAGTAAAAAAATTGACGGCTTAGTTTCAGTGTTTTTTTCCTTTTAATTTTACCTGAAAATGTAGTCAGTTTCATTTTTTTTCATGTAAAATAATTGGTTAGTTTGAAGGTCAATTAAATTAGCTAGCTAGTAGCTATCTTGTGTGGTTTCTCAATTTCTTCTATATCTATTGTGTCTGTAACTTGTGTACTTTTCAGTAATTACATATCTTCTTGAATATACTTTAAAGAAAAGTATCTATTTTAATGTTTTACAGCTAAATGGCTAGTTTTTCTCCACTCAATAATCACACTTATAGGTGAATTGACAACAAAACACGTGCTGTTTTAGTTGCTCTTATTTTTCATCCACTGCTCTGGAAGTTTTGGTTTTAATCAAGATTTGCTGTCTTCTAAAGTAGCAATTTAGTTTACGTTCTTTACAGCTTAGATTTAGTTTTGCTTACCAAAATTAAAATACCCCAAAACTAAGAGATTTTTGTTTTTCAATTTAGTTAACTAAAACAACATTCGTCTATTTACTCCGTTGCACGACCAAAACTAAAATTTAAGTTTAGAAAAATAAATAATATCTGATTTACATTCAAAAAATGTTAATCCTAAACAACATTTGATTTACATACTATGATGTAACAATAAATAAGTATTACTAAGGAGGCTTACAGCCACAGTAAGCATCAGGCCATCTTTTTTATTGTAAGTACCTAAAGTACCCAACTCCTGGAGAAAAAATAATTGGCATTGCCAAGCAATGTGCCCTTACTGCTGCATTACTACAGTAAGTAGTAAAAACTTGATTTAATTGTCTTGCTAATGACAATCAACTGGTGAGGAATAGGGTGGGAGTCATACTTTGGTTGTCATTAGTGTAAAATGGTATAAAAACTGAGAATGACACAAATTACCAAACATGCATCAATTTTATGTGAACAATAACCGCATTAAGTTCATTACTGATGGCAATCAAAATGTCTTGTCTGTAAACATAAATCATAATTTATGTGCTTCATTTTATCAATTTTCTGAATTTGTTTCATTACAAAGGTATCAAGAGAATAGTTTTGCAAATGAGAAGCTACATGTAAACTTCAACTGCAAATAGGTAAAGGGTTTCACAGTCAAAAACAAAACATTTCAATTATTTTCCTTATCCAAGTCCATTAAACAATGTACATATACAATTGTGCGAACAGGTAAAGGGTTTCAAGTCTATCAGTTGTCAAACCATTATATTATTCTCACATCTCATCGCTTTTCCCTGCAAATTTTGTCTCCACAAAAACCGAGCTGATTTTTTCTCCCTCTAACCTTACCGCGTCGATTATTTTTTTACCGCGTCGATTATTTTTTTAAAACCAAGCCGATTCTTCCAGAAACCGAACCGATATTTTTATCGGGTCGGTATTTTTTTACGTATTTATCGCCAATTCCGGAAATTAATTTTGAAACAAACGGCCTTCCATACACCCCCCCTTTTGGTAGACACAATTTATTCTTCAGCTGTTTTCTCCGTTAACCACGCCTTTTCCGGATTCTTGTAGTGACCTTTTGCACTTTGCAAGTTGGGCTGGCTATGCTTCGCTATTCCTCGGTCGCTCTTCTTCCTTGCCGTGCTAGTTTTTTTGCTGCTAAAACTCTCAGGTTGACTCTGAGGGCCATGAGCTCCAACGCAGACTTGCTCATTAATCAGCCTAAGTACTCTTGGATCAAGGACTTAGGTTTACAAGCAGACAATCCTGGAGTTTTCGATGGCAATTCTTGGCGCGGTGGAGGGAAAGTATGTATGCACAGTAATGGGAGTGATCTAGTAATTTGCGTTGAACTTATATATATACACAAATTTCCCCATCCCCCCTCTAAAGTTGAATATCTGGCCGAAACAATTTTTGTGTTGTCATTGAGTGTCTGGTTTCTGTTCTCAACTTAAAAAGTGGGTAAAGGATATACATTTACACCAGCAATTTCTTGGACTAAAAGTTAAAATCGTTCTAATAAGTTCAGGATGTATGGGGAAGGACTATGATTTAAGAGCCATAACTTCCATTTTCAGTCTGTTTATTTGTATTTAATTATTCCTATGCATCTGTCAGCTTTTATTGACTCGAATCTCGTCTCGTAGGTTGTGACATCATATTCTCCTACCACCACCGAGCCCATTGCCAGAGTGACAGAAGTAAGTTCCTCCTTTCGAAGCAATGTTCTGTTGTTCTCATTGTGGTGGAAAATTATATCACTGTTGCTCTTACGATACTATTATTGTGTTTGTGACTAGGGCAGTATTGAAGATTATCAGCAAGCCGTGAAGAACGGTACAGAAGCATGGAAGTTTTGGAGAGAAGTGAGTGGGAGTGGTCTTTAAAACTCTAATATGTGTAAAAATTAAATAAAAATTTAGGAATGCTTGTAGTTTTTTTTATAGCTAATAGGATTTGTCTTTGTAACATTAACACGATATGGTTTAAATTAACACAAAATGAATGCTTTCCACTTCCTTTTGTTTTGTTTTTTATTAGACTATAAACATGCCTTGTGATATTTTTCATGAGAGCCCCAGAATATTGGCATATATTATACTATACATATTATATTAATATTACATTTGATGGAGGTTCTATGAAACCCATTTTAAATACTATGTTTGTATGAACTGTTACAAAATTCTTAAATTCATTACCTGACATTAATATTAATGATAATAGTAGTACCAATAAAATATTAATAACAACAACAACAACAACAATAATAGTAACAACAACAACAACAACTAATAATAAAAGATGACAAAGAAGAAGAACACTGTAGAGAGTTTCATGATCGGCTGCATGTCAGCAAATAGCAGAACTGTGACAGTGAAAGTTTGAAAGACCATCACCTGCATGGCTTACCTGCTCCAACTCGTTCACCTTTTCCAGGTGCCAGCTCCCAAGAGAGGGGAAGTTGTGAGGCAGATAGGCGACGCCCTGAGAAGCAAGATCGACCTCCTGGGGAAGCTGCTGTCTTTGGAAAACGGCAAGATATACCCCGAGGGTGTGGGGGAGGTGCAGGAGTACGTGGACATGTGCGACTATGCTGTGGGCCTGTCCAGGATGTTCAGTGGCAAAATTATTCCCTCAGAGAGTGAGTTAATCGCGATGCTGTTGACTTGATTAATTTCTAATCATGGGGTGTTGTTAAGGGTTTTATTGTAACTAAATACGGTGTGCTTGAGCACAAATGATGAGTAAGCAAGCTAGCCTTATTGGCTATTAGTTGAACTTCATTCACATTCATACATTCTTTTTTTTTCTTTTTTTTTATAAGTGATGAGCTAAGGAGGAGTGAACTTACTAATAAACAAATGTATTTTTTTTTAATGCATTAATAAAAAAACTAAAAAAACTCGTAATTCTAAGTTGCTCATTTCTAGATTTCATGAAGCATTGAGTAGTTGAAGTATTTTTTACGACGCAGTAAGTGAAAGTGTGTTTGTCTTTTGACAGCATGTCGGTCAAAGTGTAGCTTATTGGCATGTTGAATAGGAATGGTGTTGTCTTCACTTGTAGGTCTCTCTGATAGGCTGCTTATGACAGTTGAAAAGGAGAACATATTTTAATGTATCAGTTGGTTTTTCTGTCTTTACCTACTGGTCTGTCAACATAGTATGCTGTCACATGTGCTACTAATAAGCCACACACATGTCCAAATATATATATTTGATCGTGCATGGGATATCTGGCACAACGTGGCACATATGAATATCGGGAAAAGATTGATATATTTCTCAAAAATGTATTTATAAAGATTGACATAGACATGGCTAGTTCCTGTATGTTGCAACAATTGAAGCTACCGTTATAAAGCTTGGAGAGCTCAATGCCTGGATGCTGACGAGCGTGAAGTGCTAACAAATGTTTTTGACGTGCTCGCATTATGGCCGATATTCTTGTGCACTGTCACATATATACCACCATTGCCTTGTGTCTAACTCTGCTTCACTTGTTACCAAGTTGTGGCCACCCACTTGTATAAACCAAGCATAATGAAACTGTTGATTCCTCTTGCATTCTTCGGTAGCTATAAGCGCTCCTAAGAAGCTTTTGATTCACTAGTTGCCAATTTGTGGGTGTAAAGTGCTTTGTCCTGCAAGCTCGTGTATTGAAATTATCATATCTCAACCGTGTATTTAATTAGCTGTGTTAAACTCAGTTTTCCATACTGTGTCACCTCTAACCCTTTATTGCAGCTCCTACAGCATCCTGAGTGCTGTGCTATCTGTTGTGTTGGTACTCGTGTGTTTGTAGGACCAGGTCATGTCTTAATGGAGCATTGGAACCCAGTAGGAGTGGTGGGCATTATTACAGCATTCAACTTCCCTGTGGCAGTGTTTGGATGGAATCAATGTCTTAGTCTTGTGTGTGGGAACTGCACTCTGTGGTGAGTTCATTTACTGTGTGTGTGTGTGTGTGTGTGTGTGTGTGTGTGTGTGGGCATCTGTGGGTGGGTGGGTGTGCATATTATGTGTGAGGGTGGGTTTGAATATGTGTGTATATTACACTCAAACCTCTCCTGTTAAGACGTCTGGAACCAAGTGATGTCTAAGAATGAGAATTATCCGTAAAACGGCAATAGCAATGACAACACAACTATAAAATTACTGAGCACATGACTACCAGTAGTATGCACATGACTACCAGTAGTATGAATATTCCATTTCTTTTGAAACTGAAAACAATACACGTTATTTAAACGTTTTCTTTGTGATATTCTTTAGCTAAGTAGAAGCTGTAATGCACAATTCTTTCACACAACTGGACATACCTACACAAGACGTACCTACGTGGTTAGTCTAGTGGACAATGAATTTTCAAGTAAATATTGTTGCGTACGGCTTATAACCATGACAAATAGTGTATTAACTTACCACCGCCACTAACTTGAATAGAAATGGAACTCCAGTAGGTTTTCAAGTTTTAACCGCACCCGCAAAAGAATTCAAAACAATAAACAATTCGATTGCTAGGGTGATACGGGTAATGATCGATAAACCAGAGGATTCTGTTTAGTGAAGTTTGGGACGGGGTTGAACACCAAAAATGCCTGGGTCTAAGTACAAAAATGACATACATACGTCCAAACATATATATAAACTAGTGGTGTGCTTGAGCACAAATGGTGAGCGAGCCTGATAGTTAGGTAACATATATAATGTTGCAAACACTATAATAGCAGTTATGACATTTGATTTCAGCACAAATACAAAATCACTCACTTACCTGATTAATGGTAACTTTTGTAGTATCAAACATCAACCATTCTGATAATCTCAATCACCAGTAACTCTTGAACAAGCTCTCCACTACGATAAAAATAAACCAGTGTTATTATTTGTAATTTTACAACAAATATGGAATTACTACTTATCTCATTCTTGAGTATTGATAACTTCTGTAGTATCAAATTGAAGTTACTTTGACCATCTGAATTACCTTGAATTCTTGACAACAAGCTCTCACCTACAAAAACAAAAGACAATCAATTTTAGCACACAAATACAAAATTACTTTCTTACCTCATTTTCTTGAGCAGTGGTAACTTTTGTAGTACCAAATTTGAGCCATTCTGACTATTTGAATTTACCAGTCACTGTTGACAACAAGCTCTTAGCTATAAAAAAGAAAGGCTAGAGCATATTAGCTAACAAATATGGAATTACGTACTTACCTCAGCATCCCCTCGAGTAGTAGTAGCTTCCTTAGCATTAATAATTTATGTGCTTACATACGCTTTTCAGAAGTAGTGATAGCTCTCTTAGTACTGACTACAGGTGGCTTTTGACAACTAACAAGCCGCACTTAGCGAGGGGAAAGGCGAAGTTTTGAATTTCAATCTGGTAAAGGGTTTTCAATGTCATAGTAACATGTCGCAGCAACTTTTTGTGACTTGAAAAACAAGCGTTTTCGAGGGAATTCTCTCACAATTTGGAGTTTAAGTTTAAAGTGAGACTTGCTTAATGCTGTAGTTTCAGAATAAACTGGGGTCAAGCCTAAAAAGACGTGTTTTTTGGAGAAAAAAGTTCCCCGCGCGCGCATTTTAGGGGCATACGTACCATCCTTCCACACATATATACATATAACATATACCCGATTTTGCATTATCCACCCCTAATACTGTCTCGCTCGCTCGCCAACTAGTGATGTGCTTTAGCACAAATGGCGAGCGAGCCTGCTAGTTAGGTAACATAATAAATGACAGTATTGTTACTATGTTTTAGCTAAGTTCATGCAAAAACTATAACAGTAGTTATGACCTTTTATTTCAGCAAACAAATACTTAGTTACTCTCTTACCTGAGTAATGGTAACTTCTATAGTATCAAACATCAGCCATTCTGATAACCTCAATTACCAGTAACTCTTGAACAAGCTCTCACTACGATAAAAAAAATAAACCAAGTGTTATTATTTGTAATTTTAGAAAACAAATATGGAAGTACTACTTACCTCAATTTCCTGAGTATTGATAATTTCTGTAGTATCAAATTTAAGTTACTTTGACTATCTGAATTACCGTGAATTCTTGACAACAAGCTCTCAGCTACAATAAAAAAAGACCATCAATTTTAGCACACAAATACAAATTACTTACTTACCTCATTTTCTTGAGCAGTGGTAACTTCCGTAGTATTAAATTTAAGCCATTCTGACTATTTGAATATACCAGTCACTGTTGACAACAAGCTCTTAGCTACATAAAAGAAAGGCCAGAGTTATTTTTGTATACTTAGCTAACAAATATGGAATTACGTACTTACCTCAGCTTCCCTCGAGTAGTATTAGCTTCCTTATAGCATTAATATTACGGCATTCTGACTACCAATGGCTCTTGACAACCAATAATCGGAACTTCGTATCCCCCCCTAAAACGGCGAAGTTTTTGAAATTAAGTCTGGAAAAGGGTCTTCAATGCCATAGTAATCGGTTGTAGCAGCTTTTTGTGTCTTGAAAAACAAGCGTTTTCGCAGGAGTTTTCTCATACTTCGGAACATAAGTTAAAGTAAGGCTTGCTTAATGCTGTAGTTTCAGAATAAACCGGGGTCAAGCCTAAAAAGCCGTGTTTTTAAGAGAAAAAAGTTCCCCGCGCACGTGTTTAAGGAGCATACGTACCATCCATACATACATATGTGACCGTCTACAGGAAAACTGGCACAACGCGGCACCCTTCGAAAAAATTTTTTTTGCACTTACAGAGTTGTCGGCGTCCAGATATTGAGCTCTCCAAGTTTTATCGTCGTAGCTTAAGTCATTCCCACTATAATAGACCTAACCGTTCCCTTCTGTCGGCTTGAAACAATATATTTTAAAGAAATCGATCGATCTTTTCTCGATATTTACGCACGCCGCGTTGTGCCCGGTTTTTCTGTAGACGGTCACATGTATATAACATATACCCGATTTTGGATTATTCACCCTAATACTGTCTCGCTCGCTCGCCAACAAATATCCCCGATTTTCAATTGAGTTACCCCTGATAGTGTCTCGCTCGCTTTGCTTGCTCGCCAACTACTACTACTACTACTACTATATCTGTATTTCAGGAAAGGGGCTCCCTCCACTCCACTAGTTCATGTTGCGGTGACGAAGATAGTGCAGGAAGTTCTGGCTGCGAATTCCATGCCTCCAGCCATTTGCACGCTGGTCAGTGGCGGAGCTGATATTGGGGAGGCCATTGCCAGAGACAGGAACATCCCTCTTGTCTCCTTCACCGGCAGCACTCCAGTAAGAGAATGAGTTGTGTAGAACAGAGCCAGTAATTTTGACTGTGCTTTACCTTTAGAAACCATAATTGTGGCCACACCTTACCAGTAGTATTGAGCCACCACTAGTTTATAATTACTGCTGTTGCTACAACCATCTAGGTGGGTTCAAAAGTGGGAGTGATGGTACAGGAGAGATTTGGCAAGAAGATTCTTGAACTTGGAGGGAACAACGCCATTGTGGTGGACAAGGATGCTGACCTGGAGATGGTGGTGAGGTCTGCCCTGTTCGCTTGCGTGGGGACAGCCGGCCAAAGATGCACCACTACTAGGAGACTGGTCAGTTCTGTGTCCACCATTGCTGGGTCTTTCCTCTACATCTTGTTGTTTGTTTGTTTGTTTGTGTAGATGTTGCACGAGAGTGTTCATGATGAGGTGGTGGCTAGGTTGAAGCAGGCGTACAGTCAAGTGCGTGTTGGAGACCCACTGGATAGTAAGTTACAGACTTAATTTGTAGAAACTGTATTTTAGGTCAACCAAGTCAAGAAAATAATAACCAATCAGCTTGAACATGAGACAGTTTTACTGTGGAACCTCTGATAGTGAACTCGCTAATGAGACAATTACCTCTATTTAGTGAACTTTCTGCTTGCCCCCTCAAATAGAAAATGTATTGTGTATTAACTACCGAACAACCTCTGATATGTGAATTGAAAACCTTGCCCCAAATTGGCAAATTGTTCTCAGTTTGGAGGTTCTACTGTACTAAACTGAAGTCTTAGGGTAATTGCTAAAATATGGACTTTTGCGATGAGCTGGTAGGAAAAAACAAACTATAGTGTATAGCACAACCAGTGCCACCAGCTTCATAATAAACTATAGTGTATAGCACAACCAGTGCCACCAGCTTCATAATAAACTATAGTGTATAGTACAACCAGTGCCACCAGCTTCATAATAAACTATAGTGTATAGTACAACCAGTGCCACCAGCTTCATAATAAACTATAGTGTATAGCACAACCAGTGCCACCAGCTTCATAATAAACTATAGTGTATAGTACAACCAGTGCCACCAGCTTCATAATAAACTATAGTGTATAGCACAACCAGTGCCACCAGCTTCATAATAGTGTATAGTACAACCAGTGCCACCAGCTTCATAATAAACTATAGTGTATAGCACAACCAGTGCCACCACCTTCATAATAAACTATAGTGTATAGCACAACCAGTGCCACCAGCTTCATAATAAACTATAGTGTATAGTACAACCAGTGCCACCAGCTTCATAATAAACTATAGTGTATAGCACAACCAGCAGCTTCATAATAAACTATAGTGTATAGCACAACCAGTGCCACCAGCTTTATAAACTATAGTGTATAGTACAACCAGTGCCACCAGCTTCATAATAAACTATAGTGTATAGTACAACCAGTGCCACCAGCTTCATAATAAACTATAGTGTATAGTACAACCAGTGCCACCAGCTTCATAATAAACTATAGTGTATAGCACAACCAGTGCCACCAGCTTCATAATAAACTATAGTGTATAGCACAACCAGTGCCACCAGCTTCATAATAAACTATAGTGTATAGCACAACCAGTGCCACCAGCTTCATAATAAACTATAGTGTATAGTACAACCAGTGCCACCAGCTTCATAATAAACTATAGTGTATAGCACAACCAGTGCCACCAGCTTCATAATAAACTATAGTGTATAGCACAACCAGTGCCACCAGCTTCATAATAAACTATAGTGTATAGTACAACCAGTGCCACCAGCTTCATAATAAAGTGTATAGCACAACCAGTGCCACCAGGTTCATAATAAACTATAGTGTATAGCACAACCAGTGCCACCAGCTTCATAATAAACTATAGTGTATAGCACAACCAGTGCCACCAGCTTCATAATAAACTATAGTGTATAGCACAACCAGCAGCTTCATAATAAACTATAGTGTATAGTACAACCAGTGCCACCAGCTTCATAATAAAGTGAGTTTAAAAACTAAAATACATGTTTGTTTTTTTATGTTTATTCCTTAAATATAAATAATGTTGCTTGAGCTTTCTTGCCCAAATAACAAGAGTGGCAATTGGACCCTGAGGAGAGGTTCATTTTAAATAGGGTACTACCATTACCATCCTGATTGTACATCGTCCAGGTGACACATTGTATGGACCACTCCATAATGAAGGTGCGGTGAGGAAGTTTGAAGAGGCTGTCAAAGCTGCACAGGCTGAGGGAGGCAAAGTGGAATTTGGAGGAAAGGTAAGGGGAGGCCAATGCCGTAGTATGGTGGACATTGATAGTTGTTCAAAGGTAATAACTGGTGGCTTTGTTGTTTTGGTGTTCTCTGTTTAGAGAATTGACAGACCCGGCCATTTTGTGGAGCCCACCATTGTGACAGGTCTTTCTCACGATGCTAGGATAGTGCAGACAGAGACCTTCGCTCCCATAGTGTATGTTATCAAGTTCAAGGTGAGGAAACTGTCTCAATTATGAAGAAGAAGAAAAAAAAGAGAATAGAATAGAAAATTCAGTGTGGCTGTTTATGTACCACAAATTACGTATTCACTGGTTGTGATATTTGTTACAATCAAAATTAGTAACTTCTCTATCTTTTTTTTTTTTTTTTTTTTTTTTAACTATATCTTCATTTAGTTACTCTTCAATTGCCATTTATTAATTTTTACAACACCAGATCCAACTCGAAGGTAAGGTGAAGTTTATTTAAATGCCACCACATCTGATTCTATGCATCGGTACCACTGTGACTGTTGAATTGATGAAGATTTAGTACAGGAAACTTGCAAACGCATACACTTTCCGGCATATTTTCACTGAACCACCACTAGCTAAATCATCATTTTCTCAGAATTTTGATTGCTATTTCTCCAAAGATTTTAGCAACTGAACTCTACACCTACCCTCTCTTAATGTGATTAAGGTAACGAGTAGGGTTTAGCCTTGAGGATAGCTTAGTGCTCTCACTCATGCATGGCCAAGTCATTCCGTGGACAGTTGGTGTGGTTAACTAGAAATAATTCCAATGAATTGGCATGAAGAGAGAGATGACCCACATCAATTGATTCGACTGAGTTTCAATTATCCTAGTATTTCAGTTTACCAAACATCCAAAATCTAATAGTAGCATGTGCAAACAGAAAGTATTGCGAGGTCAGCCCCTTTCATTAGTCCTCTATAATACATTTTTCTAAAGTGTTCAGTTATCCAGACATTCAGTAATCCAAACATCCCTCGGTCCCAAGGGGTTCAGATCACTACTGAAGTTCTGTATTGGAGCAGGATCACAGTAATGACCACTTTGTTTGCAACTTGTTTGCAGTCTCTGGAGGAAGCCATTGGCTGGAACAACGAGGTGGAGCAAGGCCTGACCAGCAGTCTCTTCACCCAGAACCTGGAGAGCGTGTTCAAGTGGATGGGGCCAGCTGGATCAGACTGCGGCATTGTCAACGTCAACATCCCAACCAGCGGCGCTGAAATAGGAGGAGCGTTCGGCGGCGAGAAGGCCACGGGTGGAGGTAGGGAGTCCGGCAGTGATGCATGGAAGGGCTACATGAGACGCTCCACTTGGTAAGGGTCATCCGTTAACAAGGTGGTTTGACAGTGAGACTCGAGTTAGTCTTGTGTAGCTTGACCTTTTACTAATTGCTACGTGGGGAAAGGGTCTGGTCAACTGACATATAGTGAGCTGTGTAGCTTCTCCCTGGGCCAGGAAGAACAACAGAGAAGACAATAGATAGGTGATCAAGTGTCAGTGCAGCTAATTTACAAAGAGTTAAAGTATGTGAGTATATTGAATTCCATTCAGGAAGTTAGGAAGAAGAAAAAAATAGAAGTCACTATAATATCATATATTAATTAATAATAAAGTGTTCTCTTATATCAACGTTTTTAAAATACATAATGATAGTAACGATGTTTCGACAGTCCTTATGCTGTCCTGTTGTTACTATGATTATGTATTTTTAAAAACGTTGATAAGAGAACAATAATTTATTATTAATTATGTGATGTCAACGGAGAACTCCCTAAAAAAAGTATTATAACATATCAGCGTAAACTTACTGCAATCCTTATCTTGTTGACGGAACAAACACAACCCTGTCTTGACCAGACCTTTTCCTGTGTAGCAGTAGGTAAAGGGTCTGGCTACACGAGACTAGGACTAGAGTTTGGTAATGCTCAAGATAAGACTACCAGATGTTATTTTGCATTAGACCATTGAACAAGAATTCAAACTGTGTTATTATTTGCAGCACTGTCAACTACAGTAAAGAGCTGCCTCTGTCCCAAGGGATCAAGTTTGAATGATGACCATCAACATTTCTAACTTTAGCAAATTCTCTAATAACAACTTTGTCTTGTATTTTTGTTAAAATATCTTGAGAGGTTTCGCTGATTATTGTTTGAAGCATTTGGTTGTCATTATTGTTGCAGGTAAGTCAGGGTTTGGTTTCACAGTCTTCTTGTTGCAGGTAAGTCAGGGTTTGGTTTCACAGTCTTCTTGTTGGGCAGGTGTTGCCAGTTACCGACTAGTCCATTGTACAAAAAAAATGGCCAACACATTACTTGCTGGTGATTCACCTTTTCGTATTAGCTGATTTTACTCAGGGGGATTTAAATCTAGTTCCATACCAGATAATTACAATAATATAAAATGCCAAATGATTAGCTGAGATAATATAAAAAGACATTTAAAAAAAAGAAAAGAAAAAGAAGTATAATGGAATGAAGTGTTTGGGATCTTCTACGAGTCTCTTGTTTATTGTTCTTTCTTGTCACCATCAGGACTCTTGCCCTTTCCATAATAGACCATGCCAGAAAACAGAACTAAATTGACTATAATAAATATATTTTTGGGGTAAGCACAAGAATTAAATATATTGCACACAAGCATAAAGGCATACCCACTCACAGATAAGGAATGAAGCAATGAGTACTGCATTGGTGGTGAGGGAGAAGACCATGGACATGACGTACAGAGGGATGATGGTGAGGAGCAGGGCCCAGGTCAATGCGATGACCCTCAGCCGCCACAGCTTGTAACCAAACGGAGGTACCTTCTGCACAGGGTTGGGGAATTCCTTGTGCTGCACAAAGTGTTCATAAGCTTCATCCTAGACAAAAAAGGAATAAATAAATAAATACACACCTGAATACTATTCTTCATAGCTGCCTTTATTTTGGCAATTATCATAGCTCATCTTCCCAGAAAGACAAAGCACAAATGACACTAACTAGAACCATAGTCCAGTTGTGAGCTCCATACTTGCTAATACTTAGCAGAGTCCAGCTGTGAGCTCCATACTTGCTAATACTTAGCAGAGTCCAGCGGTGAGCTCCATACTTGCTAATACTTAGCAGAGCCAACTAAAATATTAAGAACTGTGTCCTGATGAAGTGGCAAGATTGAATTACTGTGAGGCTGATAAGACTCACTAGCGAGTCTAGTTCCGAGAATGACTAGTGGTGACAATAGTACAAAGTAAGGGAATTAACTAACTACAATGATACGATGTTTACTGTATAAACAAGCACAGGATTAGACTTCTACGGCACCAGTCGGCAATGACGGTAATCGAGCATGCATGAATAAGAAATTGTGATAAAGTTAGATGCGAATAGAGTGTTCTTGTGGTGGGATGGGCCCCAAACAGCATCTTTCCCCCTACCTTGGACACTGTAAGATTGGTAAAAATATAAATTGCTCAGCAATCTGTTAATTAAATATAAAAACCAAACACTGAGAAGTCACTTCCTCCATTACCATTTAAGTACCTGAGTACCACAATGCAGTGAGTACAAGGAGTCATCTGACTGACTGGATGGATGATAGTGTGTAAAAGTTTACCGAGTGACACAATACACATGTTGACTGTTCAAGGTGACTGAACTTCCTGACCATTGCCCCTCACTGGCATCACAAAACATGACTAGTAATACCAAACACGAACCAACCCCTACCAAACACGATCCAGTGCTCCTTGTGTGAACAGCCCAACAACATGGCGCACAACTCCCTAACAGAGAACAAACTCAGCTCAGCCTCCAAATGACAAACTGCCAACTAGTCATCCGGCCAAGATACAGCATGTCTTACCAACTCCTCCATCTTAAAAGGATATCCCCACATAAAACTGTGGCCTTAAACATTCGCTGAATTAGTTCTGAACCACTGAAATTATTCAAACCTACCAAATGAAGATAAAATAGCACGGGAAACTGTGGAATTTGGGATCAATAGCACTAGTGCTATGAGAAAATTTCGCTAGGCAAAGCAGTAAGAATTCTTGCTGCACGAGTGCTGTGGTAAATAATACCACACTTGTTAAGGCTATACATGTATATCAATATGTGTACCGTATGTAGGCAAGTGTTGAACACTATGCTCACGAATGCAATGGTTGATAAACCGACTGACCTTGTGCTGGTACATCTTGTGGCAAAATGTGTTCAGCTCTTCATGGGTTTCAGGAAGATCCTCCATAGGAATACGCCTGCAAGCAAACAAAGCAAGTTTATGTGCATAGCTTAACAAGTAATTAGTCATTCAAAATAGTAAAAAAAAAAAAAACAACAACAACAACAACAACAACAAAACAAAAAAAAAAACAAAAAAAAAAACAATAACAATAAATTAATTAATTCAGCTAGGTGATAAGTGTGATATTGTACTTCACATTCTCCTCAGGAGTCTATGGACGTACCTCATGTACCAAAAGATGTCGATGGTTTCTCCCAGGAGGAGATCAAGGTGAGTGGGTGAGGCGGTTGAGTCAGGATAGGCCACTGCTATATCAAACACGGCCTTGAAGTTATTGCCACGAAGATGCTCGGCAAGAAGGGCAAAACCCTTGGTTCGAGGAGTGATGTGGTGCTTCAGAATAGGAAGGCCTTTGCGTCTGGCATACTCGAGGCCTTTCTCCTGCTTCTCTTTGGTGAACCTGGTGCCTTCACAATAGATGGCCACCTAAGAAGGTAAGGGAGAAATTAAGCATGAAGACGGACAAAAATAGGTACTCATTAACTAAATAAGATGCACTGTAACTGTACCAAATGGATGGAAATTATTTAAAGTCTTTACACACTAATTAAGTTAGGGTAAAAATCATCTCTATCTTTATATAGCAGGCTAATGGCTGTTTGAATAATGATGAATGGTCACAATGTAAGAGAAGAGAAAAAAACAAAAAAACAACAAAAAAACAGTTGACATTCCTAAAGTCTCATTATTATATGGTAATTAATGACTACTGTTATATACCTTGACCAAAACCAACTATGTAATAATTAGAAGATTTACCTGGATTGGGAATGGGTACGATTCCCACGTCTTGGCAAACTTTTTAATAGTTTCCCTATCTTTCTGATAATTGTTCCGATACAGAAAAGGATACTCGAGAGCCCACAAGAGCTGCCCAAATCCTGGAACATACAATACTGACCTCTTGGGCAAACTACGAATGCTCTATGATAGAACAAACAAAAGTAGCAGCAGGGCAGATGTAAACAAACAAAATACATACGTGCAGGAACCCATAGTGAACTCCAAAGATGAAGCCAGCTATCCAATCCAAGTCTCCACGATGACTGGAGACTACAATCTGGAAGTCTTTGCCAAGTAAGTCGTAAGCTTCTGCTTCACCAAACGTGTGAATCCTGAGATTTGCATAGTCAGTACAGATCCACACAACCTCTGAAAATATAAAGGTAATTTAGTGGCTTCTCTGCAGTATGGATCCTTTAACATACGTCCTAAAACTGTGTACGCAAGTCCAGACGTTATTCTCCTGTAAGTTGTTGCGGCTACAGGCCATAGAAACAGCAGAAGAAGGGAGAGTACGGTGACTACAACCCCACTCGCAACGAATACATAAGTGAAAAACACAGCAATGAGTAAGGAGGGAACTCTCTTTAATAGAGTAAGTAGTTTAGCAGCCATTGCTACAAGAAGCCAGGAGGAGTTCCACTATACCAGAGCAGAGATATTTGGTGCTGCAACCACTGGGGGGGAGAACCGCAACCACACAACAAACAAACCTACGAAAGGTCAGCGCCACCGGTGAAGAGGTCGGGTACCTCATGTGGAAAATGACGCCGTGTTTTTAATTCTGACGATTCCTTACCTTTGATCTTCCTGGTAAAGTATGGCTGACACTGACAGAAAAGAAAAGACAGAATAACTCTACGAATCAGATCGATGGCTCAGAGATTTGTATGGAGGGCATGCGATGCATTGGTTCGCTGCGCTCCTGTCATTAGGCCAGTGAGAAATTGTGTCGGTAGGCGTCCTCTTCCAGGTTGGTGATCGACTGGTCTGTGGGTGTCTGCCTGTAATGTCTATAACATAAATTATTTACAGCATCAATGACACTTATGTAATATATTTAATGACCGGGTAGACTGAATTATTGATCCCTGAGATCCCTGAGAGAGGGCTTGGTTTGTAGTAACGAGTACCTTGGTAAGGTAACGTTTATTCAAAAGATGCAGTTAGCTTATATTTTGTAATGTGTGGTAGTTCATCAAAATTATGCTTACTGATCGATCTTTCTATTTTAATTGAACTATAAGATCCACAAGTATTTTATAATAATACTACTTAGACTACTGTCTTGTTAATTTAGTCATTTTACTCCTCTGTATTTATGGACCTGAACTGCAAGTAAACCTATGGAAATACTGCACAATAGCTGACATTCTCACTGTGGTGTGTGTATGTGGGAAATCACCATCTGTCAGTTCCAAGTAGCCAGAGTATACAGATTTTATCTCATCAGATATGTTACTCTTGTTTGCCGAGATGGTTTATAATATGGTTAAATGCTAAATTTATTTGTGAAGGGGCTCGGTGGTACCTGCCTAGTACTTCTTACTGTACCACTTCTACTGGAGAAGAAGGTGAAGGTGATTCCAAGGAGACTTTCAAAGTTGATGACTTGTCTCAAAAGCTAGAATCAATTGACGAATCACCTATCAAACTTGAAGAAATGGTCAACTCCGTCTCTTCCATCCCTAATGAAGTGTCTAAGGACCAGTCTTCTATTCTAGATGAAGATGACAAAGATGTCCTAGCCCAGACCTTCAGCAAGTCCCTGAGCGAAACTTCCAGCAGTGACGACTACCCAGACGATTACAAGAAGAACTTCCAAGCTTTCTTTGAGCACGAGCAACAGAAGATTGTCCAGAGAGAAGCAGATGAATTTAAACGGTAAGGAAATGTTCATTAAGCAGTGTTATTTTTATTTATTTAACTGATTCTTTATTTATTTATTTTTTGTTTATTTTCTCCTTAGCTTAACGGAGGATCCTAACTTTGAATCGAGCCATTTAGCTATGTGAGTAACTCGCTCTAATTTGCTCACTTTCCTATATGTACCTGTGCACTCCTTTTTTTATGTAGGGATGAGGAGTCTGGCTTTATGTTTGCTGATGAGGACATGGAAAGCCTAGAGTAAACACTACATGTCCATTCAGTGTAATGTACTAGTGAAAAACCAATATTTTATTTTAGTCTTTATCCAGAATCCCAAGATCCTCGGGACAAGCTTGATTCAAGGAGGACAGCAAGGGACGTGCAGAGGCTGTCCAGTCAGAGGATGGACACCAGACAGTACCTTAAAGAGCTAGAGAAACTTCCCATATTGTTTGTCCGCTGTGCTCAGAACAACACCTACATTGACATCTGTGACTATACGGGACGAATTTTAACTTGGAAGTCAGCTGTAAGTAAATGGTTACTATAGATACTATCTTTTGTTGCCATGCACACAAGTATGCCCTTTTATTTTTCAGTTTAATTTAAATACGAGTCATTCTCACTGTCTAGGTAATAATTCCCATTTACTACTACCATGTGATGATCGTTAATATGAACTGAGTTGTACCTGCTCCTCCTCCCGCCCCCATTCCTTCTTTCAAAGAATAAAATTTCCTTCAACCTAAATTATCAAGATAAACGGAAAATTAGCCTGGATTACTGAGATAAATTTTGTTCTTCATTTTGTACTTTATGATTCTATAGGGAAGTATTGGATTCAAGAAGTCTCGTAGAGGAACTACATTTGCTGCACAGTCAGTCGGTCAGGTGGCTGCTTTAAAGGCTGGAGAACTCGGCTTCAAAAAAGTCCGAGTGAAACTCAAGGGATTGGGCATTGGGAGACAGGTACGACGACCAATTAGTGATCTGCCTAATCATTTCACACACACACCTTCTCTTCCATTCTTATTCCACTCTTTCTAGCATTCTTTGAAAGGCTTTCAGTTGGGAGGACTGGAAATAATGAGCATCCAGGATGTGACGCCCGTGCCACACAACGGTTGCCGACCAAAGAAAAAGAGACGTGTGTAGTCAGAGTGTATTTTCAAGCATTTCATTGACTAAAATTAATGTTCAGTTCCAGACAATCACAACCCTTTCCTTGTTATCGTCAGCTGTGCTGCCTCAGATTGAAATAACTTGATCAGATGTGAACGTATTATGCTCCAGACATGACTGGTGACATTCTTCAAAGCTTCTAGTACTTAGAATAATCCAAATAGAAGCCAAATAATTTGTGCACTGTAAGACATAACCATCCCAAATCTGCACACTGTGCGTACCTACCCTATCAATTAGTAGTGAAAGGGGTTAAGAGTTCAAATATCATGAAGTAATATATTTATAACACATTACCGTGGAAACTAAGACTATTTGGTGGGGGGGGGGGGCGGTGGGAGAAAATTACTCATTTATTTAAATGTATATGTATTGTACATGTAACATTGGTTCTTAGATCTAATGACTAATATCTTCCTGCAACCAAGTAAAGTATAAAATCTAATGGACATGGTATTTGAGGCAAGTATGCATTATATAGTATTACAAACTAATTGAAAGGGGTCATAATTTATTATAGTATGTCAAGAAATATGAACCACTTGAATGAAAAGAGTCTACTCTGTTCAATAGTGTTATCACTTGGTGGCGGCTAACGCAAGACGAAGGAGACAAATAATCTTCAAATCAGACGTTGAGTGGCTGGCTGTTGTCTCCCAAAGGTTCACACTTGCTACCTTCAAGATGCAGCTTTTTGGCTGGAGGTTCTCGGACGCCTAGGTCAGACGGAGGTGTGACTTTTACCAAGATGACATCACTCTCGCTGCTCTCATTCTCCTTGCTGTGTTGATGCTTACCGAGTGTCGTGCCACTGCTGCTGTTTTTATTTCCTCCTTTGCAGCCTGGCGATCCAGACTTACTAGACTTGAGAAAATGGAACAGAGACTGGTGGTTTCCGGGCACTACCTTCTTCTTCTGTCTGACTTGAGTATCGGGTGATGCCAAAGTGCTTGTCTTGACCATGTCTGCTCTGAGTAGCAGAGGTGAACTTGAGCGAGGGTCACTCACGAGGCTCACCATATTTTCTTCATCAAACCCGTATTCCTGCAGAATTTCTGCGTGGACGTAATAGAGTGGCTTATTAGAAGGCGGGCGGATTTCTTTCACCGCTATGGCCTGCACTTTCCTTTCCAGCTGCCTCTTGGATATGCCAGAGGCAAATTCCAGCGCAGCAAAGTCCGTCTGAGGCTTTGCTCTCTTTGGAGTGGTAGCCATCACACCTTGCGAGGGGTTCGTCTTGTGGCCTGCCACGCCACCATTAGTTGCCATAGAAACATCCGCGGCGTTGGAATCTTTTGCCGGGTCCTGGTGTTCAGTTCCGCGGACTTTAGCACCCCAGTGAGCACGAAACTGCCGTATGATTTTGGTCATGCCCATGTAACTCTTGTGCACAAAGCGAACGAGGTCTGGCATGGCTGTACAAACACAAGAAAGAAGCAGTAAGAAATTTGTGCTGATGTTGTCATGATGTGCCTGCAATACCAGTCAACAACTCACCTTCCTCTGGTACTGGATGCTTCAAGCTTTCTGCAGTGTTCCCTGAACCTGTGGGGGGAGGGGGGGGGAGAAATCATGCGTAAGACAGCCCAGGTTTTCATTTTGCATGCTAAAAAGCTTGTTTAATAAATTTATTCATTCTAATTCTCCCCCCCCCCCCTCTCTTCCACACACACACACACACACCTTCTCAACCACATAAAGCCACACAGTACACCTGAACAATAAGTAAGCTTGTGATTAACTACTGCCTTTCAGAAAACTTGTATAATTCAAAAAAATCACAACCACCCAACCATTCAAAGGCAAAAGCAAACCCAACTCTTCCTCCTTCCTTGCAAAATTTGAAAACCCAAATATGACCAATGAGTGCAGTTAGTTCAACTACTCGGCAACCCTCCCCACCCTCGCATCCCTGCATTGTCACCTGTTCCATCCTTACCTGGCACAGGAGTATTATCTGCAGACATCTCGGAGCTAGCCTCTCCCTTGGTAACCATGGGGTGGGCGATGGGGAGTGGGACGAGCGACACTGCAGCAAACTGGGACAAGAACACCTCATCGACGGACTGATTGCAGCTGCCTGCAGCGCTGGCCGGAGAGGAAGAGTTAGCTCGTTGGCGAGGCCAAACGGGGCCAACAATTTTCATCGTCAGGGGCTGGCATTTTCTGGCAAATTCAGCTTCCCATGCTTTTACTTTTGCCAGTTGACTGTTCTTCTTGTCTTGAGGCTGTAAGAAAAGGATATTTTTTAATAATTGAGTTTTAAAGCAAAAAAAAAAAAGTCCTAAATGAAGCACCACAAAGTAAAACCTTTTGTATTCAAACATGCAAAGACAGAACTTAAAAAAGTTACGAAGAGAAACAAACAAACAAAAAAAGAAATGGCATAGTGACACAAAGTGCCTCAGAGATATCATTGATAAAACTCCTTCATGAGAAAAAAAAAAAAGAAAAAAAAAAAGAAAGCTAGGAAAAAGTTCATGTGATTTATTGTAAAAGGCTAAATTGCTGTAGTCCTTGTTAATAGATGAGAGACTTTATACTTTATTTTATATCACTTTTACAGGCTGAACTGTCTTCAAGATCCACTATATGATGGACTGCTTTCTTGTGCATGCGAGCTAAGGGTTAAAATCAACAGTCCCTTCAATCCCATAAAGTAAATTACAATGCAGTAACTTACTTATAAACATGTGGTCACCTGCTCACCATGTCTGTCTGCCATTAGCAAACACAGCCGCTACTTGGCAACACATTCTTTAAAACTATAACCTACAGTCTTTCAATTTGTCTAATTGTGGAAAGAAGCCATATTGAGTCAAACAATCTCACATCTCTGGGGTCATCCAGTGCCATCCTCTCTTCACTGTCACTGTGGTCACCCTCATCATTGGAGAGATATCCATGAGGAACAAAGAAACCGTCATCTTCATCCTCTTCCTCCCCTTCACCTCCTGCTTCTTTCTCTGCTTCTTTCTCTTCTCCCTGCATGCATGCATGTAACAGATGCAATGAATTGACCACACCTACTGCTATCTACAGTTCATAGCTCACTTCGCTGTCGGACAAGCTCTCCCCGGGATCTTCCTCTTCCCATTCTTCATCGCTGTCCACAGAGTAGTCCAGCAAATTCTATACAAACAGAGTTGGTAGGAAAGAAAAGAAAATCCCTACATCATAAATGTGTAGACTGAGAAAAATCCAAGGAAAAACAACAACAGATCACAATATTTATGATTATCTTTCTTTACGACAACTTTGTATAATAATAATAAAAAACTAATAAAACAAATAGCTTATAATAATAAAATAATGAAGGGATTTATGTTAATTTGAATGCTACATAACGTGCACCTATGTTACATACAATTAACACACACTCACGACACACGTCGTTTAATCTTGTCCAGCATAACAACAATGACAACAACAAGTGTTTCTATTAATCTAAAATGTTGCATTCTCTTGAAGCCGAGTTAACATTGTGTCAGTTGACAGAAGTCCTGACATAACTGGCTATACACCAATTATCCTAACCCCAAAACAGCAGCTTGTGTTTACACAATGAACTAGACCTTCATAAGTGCCACAATCACACAGGCAGGCAGCAGCACAGGGATGACAGCACTAGTCACAACTCAACAAACACGTCACTCCACAATTAACTACAATTCACCTTATTGGTATGGTTACCTGCTGTGAGCCCGCGGTCATGTGTGCGCATGCTCCTGGCGTGAGGCAGCGGTATGACCTTGGACCCACCCCCCTGTGTGGCCTTGGGGGTGAGAGACTCGGCAGGTCAGTGGCAATTAGCGTTAATCGCCCTGCATCGCTGGAGTCCCCCCCCCCAGCTCAAATCACATCCAAAGAAATGGATGGAGTATTTCTAGCTATCCTTAATTAGGTGGTTTGAAATGGGGAGGTGGTGGGACTGAGAACAGTGGCTATCAGTAGCTGCTAGCTATCAGGACTAATATACTTGTGCCCGGGTGCCATTGCTCCACGTGTGCCTGCTTAGCGCATGGTCGCCGTACTCGCAGGTCCTCTGCTGACCTTTACCTGGGCGTGTGTGATGCGTGGACTACATCTCCGTTAACTACGTTTAACTATGTTAAACTACATTTTAGACAAAAAGGAACACTTTGTGCTGTTGATATTTTGTATGGGCATGCGATGTTTAGGTCACCATAGAACAACACCTCTAAGGGCTGTCACAGTTCATATGTACCTGCTATTTAAAATGTGGAGTTGACAAATCATGTGTGAAATTGTAAGAAGGAAAAAAAAAAAAAAAAAAACAACACAACTACCAAAACCAAAAAAAAAAACCCCAACAAATTATTGTATTCTCTCTCTCTCTTTCACAGGCTTTTTAAAAACAATACAAAAAAAGTTTGGCTGTCACTGGGATTGAACCTAGGACCCCTTGCTTAATGCACAAGTGCTCTGCCACTGAGATACGACAACCAATAGGCAACCAAACAGAGAAAGAGAGATAATGCATCTAATGAGTAAAAGAAGGTTGAGAAAGAACTTGTGAAAAAAAAACACAAAAAAACTTACTGTATCTTTTCTGAATGGATTTCTGGCACATACTTTCCCTCTAGGTTTACTCCACGTTCCATAATAGGCAGGACGGTAGTTTTTATGAAACTGAATCAGCTTGAATTTTCGTTTTTCTTCTTTGCAATTTTGTGGTTCCCAAACAAGGCAAGAATCGCCATCCTCATTGATGCCCTCCATAGGCTCTGGGGTAGGTTCCCTTCTGGATGTCTTCTTGACGGGCAACTTGCATTCTGTGAAGTAGTTAGTAGATGTTGCTTGTTCCAGTAATAGCTTATCCATTACAGAAGTATCTTGAAGGGGCACGCGAGATGGTGTGGCTAATTCCATTCCATCTTTCACAGAAAAAGGAGTGAGAATTGAATAAACATTCTCAGGTTCCTAAAAAAGAATGAATAATTATGATTCATCAAAACTTATTATTATTATTATTATTTTAACCTTTTTAACAGGCTTTTCACATTTGGTAAAATAAGAAAGGAACTTTTTCTTGGCCTGCTCTTCTCTTCGCAGTTTTTCCTCAATCAGTTGCTCTTTTTCTTCAAGTTTTTTCTTTCTTGATTCCTCTTTTAGCCTTTTCTCATCTTCTCGTTTCTTCCTTTCTGCCTCTCGTTTCTCTTTCCGCTCCCTTTTCTCCAAATCTTCCCGTTCTTTTTTCTCCTTCCGCTCTTTCATTTCTTGTTCCCTTTTCTGTTGTTTTTCCCTACAAAAAAAAAACTTGGTCGATATAAATAAAAGTCATCTACACTCCATACATATATACCTTTTCTCCTGCTCCTTCTTAAAATTCTCAGCTTCTTTCTTTGCCCGTATTTCTGCTTTCTCCTTTTCTTTCTTGAGCATTTCTGCTTCCTTCTTAGCCTTCAATTCAGCTCTCTCTTTTTCCCTCTTCCCAGCTTCTTCTTCTTTCTTGGCCCTCATCTCAGCTCTTTCTTTGTCCCGAGCAATCTTCTGAGCTTCCCTCTGCTCCTTGGTGAGTTTAGTTTTTACTAAAACCTTTAAAAAAAAAAGTGTAAATCTCTTTTTTTTTTTTCTTCTTCCTAATCTGATGTATCCAACAGTTGTTACAGGATAACTATTAAACTAACAAGTTCGGTTGTGTTGGTTGAGTTGCTTAGACAACCATAAGTAACGTCTACCGTGAGGTACGTGTTGGTTTAATGGACCATTTGAATACAAGCACAATAACACACACACACACACCCCACATACTGCATGGTTGGCAAGTGCAGCACGGTATGGACACAACAGCTGCCAGCATTGCCATGGCAACAAGGATGAAACGTGAGTGTGTAATTGACTGGCTGGAAATAATCTAATTACGAGGAGTAAAAACACCAGGGACAGATGACTTGGGGCCATTCCTCCCACTCACGCAGCATCCTCCTCAACATCAGGATGCAACATAGCAGGAAATTGCTTCTATGTGCAATAGCATTGGGGGAAAAGAACTTCAAACATTACAATTAGTAAGGCCTTGCCAGGTCTCTGCAATTACAACTACTTGTCCTGGTTTATGACGTTTAAAATTACGTACACTTTGATCACCATTGCTTGTCAATACACACACACACGGTTCAGTTCAGAATTCTAGTGCAAAACTAATGTTGAACCAAACAGGTTGCTTTATTTGGTATTTAAGCAATAGTACTGCATTCAAGATAAAGAAAGGTCCAATCATATTAACAAGGTGTGCTTAGGCACCATAAATGACGTGATAAGTAGCCTACGATTCAATTAAAGATTTTTTAAATCACAAATTCACATTCCAAAAAGAAAAATGTAAATAAATAAATAACATACGTAACTCCAATTCATATCATCCATGATATCACACCACTTCACAGTTTGCCCTTCTCACCCATGACCCTAACCCATAGTAATTCACGATAAGAGCTTATTTTAAAGCACCTTCATTATCAACAACAACACACACACACCTGGCCACAGACTGATTGGATTTTTTACTCTAACACTCTCTATTCTGTAATTCTCATTGTGTGTTGTAAACATGGACAAACAAACAAAACATTTTTACTGTATAATATTAAGTTGGTTATCAGTATGAGTCATTCAGTCAGTCCCTCCACTTTCTGCTATTTTCTGTACCTGAAGAAGACCAGCTAACTCGGCCGAAACATACAAAATATTACATATTCAACTTGACATGTGTAGTCCAACAAGAAACAACTAGTGGATACAATAGTATTGGCTAATTATCAATATTATTCGATGTTATTGAAGTATGATTCAAAACAAAACAAAAAAAACTTGCTCATGCAGCTTTAATGCTTTTTTTTTTCACTACTAGTGGCAATCCCAAGTGGCACTACTGAGTGCCTGACACTTGCTGTTGATTTGGCAAGAATTGGTGCACCATTCAGTCATTATATAACATAACTAGAGAAGTAATAGTTTGACATTAAAAAAATGCACGGGGAAAAAAAAAAAAAAAAAAAAAAAAAACTTTCAGAATTTTTAATGAACATTCATCATGAGTAATGGGTTATGCTCACGTTTGACGTAATGTATATAGATGACTAAATCTCACCAATACTTGACACTGAAAAATTTGGAATAAAATCTGATCAGATTGATTCCCCAGTATTGATGCAGGTCTACACACTCTACACATATCAACACCCCTGCCCGCCCCCTCCCCATCACACACACACACACACACACACAACATATATCCCCCTCACACACATACACACACATGATATACCTGGGGACGCACCCATGTGACTCCTTCCCTACCCGCACACCAAACGGCATACCCACATACTGGCCCCACCCATCCTAAAACTCATCATTTACCGTTTGTGCTGTAGTTGCAGAAACAGGCTTGCTGTCCTTCGGAGAGGAAGAAGTAGAGATGGTGGAGGTTGTAGAGACAGTGACTGGATCCTCCCTCTGTGACAGAGAGGCAGTTGTAGACACAATCGAGCTCTCACTATCTGATTCACAGCCTTCAGCACTTTGTGTCAGTGTCAAGATGTTTGCTGTGACTGATTCCATTTTCCCCCCCTTGAATTAGATATTCTGCAGGAACATAAAGAAGAGAAAGGAACACACCGGTTCTCAATACACAAAACTAGTAGTGTTTCACTGTGAATAGCCACAGTGCACTGATATTGGCTTCCTCTAGAAGTTTCAGCATTGCTTTTCATAATACGTAATTAGTATTGGCTTGGAAAGGTCAATATTTACAAACATAGCAATGGCATGATTAGTCCACTGTGTAAAAATGCTTCCTCCCTTCATATTGCATTTGGAAAGACATCAAACACAAGGCCTCAATTTAGAAACATTAATAAAAATAACCAGATCAGCACAAACTCAGTAAACCTCTTCCTATCAGGAACTGCCCACCAAGTGATGGCTATTCACCCCACCCACTGCAGCAAGATATTGCCTGGAGTGCCATTAGTCTTAATGTGGCAGGTACACATCTGGAGTAGTCTGGCTGAAGGTGAAAAGTGCACGATAACATGGATTGATAGGGCCATCTTAGCAAACCACGTCATTATGGGTGTGTTAATTTACCATCCCCACATCAGGGAAAGAACCGGAATGCAAGCTATTTTGGGGTTTATTTAGAGTGAAGTGTCCTTTGCCCAACCATACTTCACCCTTCAAAACTAAGAAACATAACGTTCAAAAGTGAACATTTAGAGGATGGTTTTCCATGAACACTACATAATTATTTACTGCCTCATCATACGTGTTTAGAAGTGCAAACTTAGCATGAATTAGCCCAATAAGTTTCTCCTTTCCCCCTCCTGCCTGCCTTGCTGTCTACAAATCAACAAGATATGCATTCTGGCCACCGTCATGCATGTAATTTTACACGCACGTCCATTGCAACACACCTGGGGCAGGCCAAACAAGGGCCCACCAAATATACACCAGAGGTGGTAATGGCGAACTTTGCCAGCAAACCAGATGCAGTAGTGGCAGTGTTGATAGGTGAAAGGGACGCAAATGCTGACACAGGTGGCAATAACAGCCAAAGGAGTTGAACAATAGCAACAAGAATATACTGGGAGGGAAATATAAGGAAAGTGAATGATGGATCATCTACCCACTAATCCACACATTCTTTAAAGTCTTATATTCTGTCTGATGACTGTAAAAAAAATATTTTCCACAATTTTAAGGTTGGGATTAGCTGGAAAAAAAGATATAGCAATAATACTACACATGACAACTACATTGGGATCTTTTTTACTGCATTATACAACTCAATGTCAATCTGGAAGAAAATATATTTTTACTAGATGTATTAGCACTTGTGCATTGCAAGCGGTCCTGGGTTTGATTCCAGTGGCGACCAAATATTTTTAATTCTGTATTGTTTAAAAGCCTCTGAAAGAGAGAGAATACATCTAATGAGTAAAAGAAGGCTGAGAAAGAAATTATGAAGTGATAAAGCACATCAAAAGCTTTTACAGTTGATTAGAGAGTGAGGATGAAGGATGGGAGCTCAGCTAGATTTGTCAGCCCTCTTCCCCTCAGCTATACTGAAGACTCTAAGAAAGCAATAAGACTGAAGCTCCAAATTACAACTCTGTATATTAACCTAGACTTGAAAGGTAAAATTATTTATAAACATGGCAATTGCAGGAGTCTTGCCATGAAATATTGTCTTCATTGGAGGAGTGGGGCCTGTGTATAATAAATATTTCATGACTTAGTGTGCTAACTCAAACATTTTAAATCGTAGCTGAGGGTTCTGCTCTGGTTCTCAATCGTGTAACATGTCCACTATAACAGGTTAGCTGTAGACATTAGTGCAGTCCTAAGCTTTTTTTATTGCCCCTTTGTGATTCTAATTTACCCTCTCTCACCCTCTTCTATCTTCTCCCGCTCACTATCAAATAAGAGGTCAAAGGTCAATGTTAGATTGCTGAACCATAATACACACCTCGTACCTATAAACACTCTTGAAATTCAGCAGTAGTTATGATGGTCACATGATTACACAAACAAATCTCGTAAAAATAAAAAATGTGCTAAAATGAAAATGTTGGGTGTGCCATGTACAAAATATAAGGTGCTAACTATTTGATTGAGTGCATATGTTTACAAGTGCTATTACACAGAACATGTCAACCACGCAAGGATTCACACAAACTATTGTTCTGAAAAACATACCAACAAAATAGTTGCTGATAACAAGTGGTGTTAAAGTAAAGAGATAGTGTCAAAGTACACCAACTTACTAGCGAACGAATTAGAGGCTACCGACCAGGAAAGAGACTAGAGAGTAGAGTCGCGCCACGCACAGCTTCTTCAGGGGAGCAGCATCCAGAATGTACCGAAAGGATAAAAAAACAACAACTAACTTTGGCGCCAAATTCCCGCTCAGGCACGACTAATACGCATGCCCACGAATCAATCCGGATATGACTACTCGCACATTGCCCACCACACAAATACGGACGTAAAGTGCTGCCAAAAACGAAAAGCTTAAAAATCATTTTTTTTACAAACTCTTTAAACTCCACCCAATTGCGGTGGAAGATTTTTCGTTGTGAAACGTGCAAATTAACGGAAATGCATTCCAGAGCTCCCAGAATTCTTATTACCAATATTATGCTAATTTTAGTTCAAGCATAAGCATTCGTCATACGGTAGTTGTACCGTGTTGGTGAAGGATAGTAAGTCTCCCAGTTTCGGACCTACTTGGTTTCTGAGATCAAGTTCTACTGGGGGCATGCTCCTACTGTTCTAGCTTAGGAACACTGAATCAGTTATTTCTATTGGAAGAAAGTGTTGTCAGAGTGAAGTTTATGCAATAGTCTATTTAGCTAGAGTTGCCTACTTTCATTGACTATAACTTGTCAATCGTTAGCTGAGTACTATATTCTGAGGTTCGCGTTGTAAAAGTATCGGAGATTACTACAAAAAACGAGTTTTAGTTTGGAAATCGAGACGGCCAACAATGTGCAGTGGCTAGCTCAGGTCAAGTGCATTGCTTATCGTGGGCTTCTAAGAGAGTGGACATTTGACAAGTAAAAAGTAAGTGAACGTGAGAGGGGGGTGCGTGAGTCATATATGCCTTTCCTCCATTTCTTGATATTACGTTGGGCCATCTTTTGGTCAATTAGCGGTTGATTGGCTCTTCACATTCTTTCCGTTGTCCCTGGATACGGGTTGGCTACGCGGTGATGTCATTGGAATGCTTAGCGTGTACAAAAAGTGCAGGAATGCGTCTGGTGTGGTTTATAAATAGAGATTGCTTTACACTTCCTTATTTGGTACCTCCCTTTGCCTTGACATATGCTTGTGCATGGGATGTGCTAGTTCATAAATATCTGGATTCTTGCTGTAGACTGAGGCTCTTGACAGCTAGCTGAGGTTGTGTAATAGTGTCATAGAAATATTAAATATTTTTTCAATTACAAGTGTCCCCCCCCCCCCCCCCCCTGTACTGTTGGGGTGCTAAGGTTTGACACTGAAGTATTTTCCTCCCTGAGAATTGTTACTAGAGCTTTATTTTGAGATACATACCCTCCAATAGCTCAGTACATTGATATCTGGTTATATAGAAGCAAGCGCAAGCAATGCTAAACCTTTCCCTTCCTTTCCTTTCCCCCCCCCTAATAAGCTTGGCATGTTCTTGTTGCTCATAACTTGTCAATTTATATCTGTCATGACAAATGATGAGGCCATGTTTCCCTTGTTCGGGATAAAGAGCTGGAAGCATTAAAATGCATGTACCAGCAAGCAAGACTTGTTTGATGTAGTGTAATCTGTTACCACATTTAAAAGGATTTTTGCCTCCTCCCTCCCCTCCATATTAATAATGATACAGTTCCTTTTTTCCATGTGGAAGTAAATGGAATATAATAAGGCTTTTTACAAGAGAGTTCCTTAGATGTTTTTTGACACTGTATTGTGTAGTGCCCACTGCCTCAGGTACCTTGTGTGTATACATCTTGTACAACCTTGAGGTGTTGTAGGTTGATTTTTGGGGTCAGAGATATGAGATTCTATTAGTAGCTGAGGAAAACCACAAATATGATACAATTGTAATGGATTGATATCTATGTGCATCAATAGTAGCTTATCTACTTTGTCCCCATGAATCACCAGTAAGGCATATTATCCAGGAACTCTTTTCTGTTCAACTGTTTTCACCTTGGGTCAAGTTGTGCAGGCATGAGAAGAGAAGTACACATGCACATTAATTGTATCCTTGGATTGCAATCTGTTGACACCACTGGAATTCACAAATACTTCCAGCTCATGGAAGGAAATGGTTGGAATTGAGATGTGTGTGTGATTTGATTTTTGAGTGTGAGGTGAATGTGTGGTGTAAGGTAGAAGTTGAAAGGGAGTGAGTAGTGTGTGTGTGTGTATGTGTGTATTTAGGTGATAAATTGATGCAGTTTTGGGTAGCAGTGTCAGTCAGTGAGTGCTGGTGTTTGTCTAGTGTACCAATCTTGAAAGGAGTATGGTTTAAGTACACAGAGTAGATCAAAAGATAAAGTCACAGGATAAGCACTGGTGCAGAGGAAAGGAGAGAGAGAGAGGGGGGGGGGGGCACTTTGGATCTTCTGAGAATAATTGGGTGCTCTAGCTATAGGTAGGGTGGGTGAGCCAGTAGTGGGTTTAACAACTTGAGGTGTGGCAATGGGGAAATGGGACAAAAGATAGCAGGAAAACTGGGTGGCATTCTGCCATGTACATGTCCAGTATGCCTGCGCATTCTGTCTGTAGTCCCAATAAGTTGTGATGTATGTGGATCTTTTCCATACTGCACATACAAACAATGTATTGTCCTCAGTTCTATCAAGAAGACCAGGTGAACGGCAAATCTGAAAGTTGTTTCAAGATTTAAGTTATAATCAAAAGTGGTGTAATAGCTGTCAATAGCGACGAGTACAGATTTGTGTATGTCATGCATAGCAACTTTGGTAATTTCCCATTCTGAAGTTTGTAAACAAGGCTAGTTTAAAAGCATAACTTTCATTTCATGGCCATAGCTACAAGCATGACCAAAGTTTACATGGCAATTTATGGGCGTGTCTCCAATGTAGTAGTGTGTGCGGTGCTGAGCTGTCTTGTGCACTTAACTCTGTATGTATGTGTCCCCTGGCTCAGAACCCTCAGGTAATGGTTACCATGGCATCATTATCTACAATCATCTACACCCAACACACATTATTGGATTAAAGCCATAGAAGTCCTACCATCAGTTTAACTTTGCTGTAGAGGAAGCCAAGTCACTCAACCCAGTGGTGTCTTACATGTGTGCCTAAATAAAGATGGCTTCCTCTTGTGCCCGATTGTTATGGCTTCTCTTGGCTAGTGGTGTATCAGGTATCAGTGGGGGTCATCCTGCCCTTGTGGCCCCAGTGTCAAGTAGAGTATTCAATTTGTAATGCACAGGGTCTGCTGTAGCTTGATATGTCCTTTTGGCGGTTTGTAGGTGCACTGGGCATTCTCGCACCCAGAGGATGTTGTTGAGGAAGGCCCGTGTTGCTATGTTGTAGTTAGATTGGGAGTGCTCTAGAGTAAACATTTGTGCATTTTATGGTTTTGCTTTTATCATTGGTATTAGATTCCAGTGAAAACTGCAAGCAACAAGTTGGAAGTTGTCGATATTCCCAATTATATTGTGTAATAAACCAACGCCAGGTATCTGTTCCCACTCCTTCACAGTGGTAGCTATTGTGCGAGGTCCCCCCAAAATCTTCACTTTTTTTTCTATGTTTTGTTTTGTCTTTGTTTCCCTGTTGTTGCTGGTCAATTACAAACACCAATGTGTCAACACCGATACAAGCAGCCATACAAGCTGCTTCTGATTTGGTAAACCCAAGATTTCTTCTTGTACTCAGAGCGCCTGCTGTACGTGACAGAATTGACATCTGCTGGCACTTCCAAGCAAATGACGTTTCCCCCTCCTATCTTGCTAGAACATGTCCAACAAAATGCCTTTTTATGCTGCTTCCATGTTTCTCACATCCAAAGTTCGGGTCGTCCACTTAACACTAGTCTTGCCTATTCAGTTGAGCATGTAATGGATTGTCACATATTCCCCCGGTGTTGCTGTTAGGAGCAGATTGCCATGTGCTTCATGTGTATGTGTGTATACAAGACAGTTGTGTAAGTGGTTGCATTGTTGGACAAACATGCTTTTTGACAAGAACTGCCGTAGTTCTCCAAGGTGACAGTTGTCCCTCTATGCTGGGATGGATGGTTGTGTTAAAATGTTGAGCCCCCTTTTATCATCATGGTAGCCTCATACAGAAAAGGTGGAGGGAAGTGTGAAAGAGTGTGTGTGTGTGTGTGTGTGTGTGGTGAAGGGGGGGGCAGAGAAAGTGCTGCTGTGTGAAATAGTCTAAAATTGATTTTAAGTAGAAATCATCTAAATAGTGGTGAGGAGGAGTTGATAGTCTTGCATGGTTGTGTTTCTTTTTTATATGTATGTATATTATATATTGTCTCGTAACCTCTACTTTTCCACCTGATGCTTTATTTGGGTTCCTCCATAGCAACTTAACCCGCATTGTGGATATCGAGGTTGCGTCATGGTTGATGGTATTCATAGCTCCCATCTTGTGATCATCCCAAAGGTACTGACATGGCACTTACCATGAGGTCAAATGTGACTTCTCATTATAGCCCAACATCATTCATTTCCCTCCATCCCAAACTAGGTTGTACACAACAACTCAATCCGTGTCCAGCAGAACATGTGGGAGTTGAAGTTATTCAACTATTTTTGTACTTTTCTCTCCCCAACCACAATGGCTCCCAGCCTATGTATATTTTTAAGGAATAGAGTTTCCGGTTTAGTGTTGTGTCTAATGTTGCTGGTGGTGTAGTACTCATGATTAGTGTGTGATGTGTGGATGTTTGTGAGTGTGAAATATTACCTTTGTATTATGGTGGGTTTCACATGGCTTGCTTCCTTTTAGGTATCTGCTGTGGAGTCTGGTCTGCTGAAATTCTTGCCAAGTCATCAGAAACCACATTGGGGGTATCCTTAGTACTGTGAATTTCATTACCTCCTCTCAGCAACTGTGGCTGGAAGAGGAAGCCTTCAAAGGGAAGCTTTTTGTTGCTGCCAGTTGAAAAGGGTTCTCTTGTTATTGATTGAATTAACATTGGAATTCTCAAGTCTTCAGCTTCAGAGCCATGAGTAGGCTCGGGGAACAGGAGTATGGCATGCTGAATGGATCGTGTTTCAATCCCTACGGAACAACTTCCGACGGTGTTAATGCAGTGGGAGACAAGGATAAGATCGCCTCCAGCGACAAAGACAGCGGGAGCGACTCAAGCAGAACCCGGTCTTCATCTCCGCCGTGGGTTCCTGGTAGTGAGAACTTTGTCAAGGACAGTATGAGTGTTGGGAGTGTAGGGAGTGATGCGGGCTCCGTGGGAGAGGTGGGTGGGGCAAGTAAGGAGACAGGTACTTCTGATGCAGGGAGCATGCTGTCTTCTTCGGTGGGTGGTGGAGGCAGATCAGCGAGCTTGCCTGCTGGAAGTTCATCTGGAGGACAAATGGGTGATAGCAGAGCGGGGAACGGTCGAAGTGGCAGTTGCAATAGTGAAGAAGACATGGGCATTGAAAGCGATAGGAAGAAAAAAGTGAGAGGAACTCATCCAGTGGGAGGAGCTCATTCAGTGGGAGGTGATCGGGATGGATCAACTGGAGGAGGCTCTTCTATTGGAAGCAAGGAGACGTCTTCCAAGACCAAGCTCCAGGAGGAGGATGATGAGGCCACCGACAGTGCTGATGAGGGAGAAGGGGAGGAGGACACGCCCAACAGCATGATCATGGATTTCAATCCACCCTCCATCCCACAGTCCAATCATAGCAGTGCCAGTGAAGGGGGTGGTCCCTCTGGGGGCAGGGCACCCGGTAGCTTCACAATGGGCAACGGCAGCAGAAACAATAGCAGTAGCAGCAGTACCAACAATGGGGGCGTGGCTGGTACTGGTTCCAGAATTGCTCACAGGGCTACTGTCGGGCAGATGTCTTCAAGTGGCAGCAATCACTACGATGAAAATGGTGGCATAGAAAATTCACCTTCTGCATCATCACGAGAGAGATCGTCTCCTGGGGCAGGGAGTCGGTCTGGAACTATAGCCGTTGAGTCCATGTCTGCTACGGTAGAGCTGAACGCTGTGGAGCCATCCGGTGGCACCGTCAGCATGATTGTTGGCTACGGAGTACCAGCTGCATCAGTTCCTGCTCAGCATAACACAGAGAGCAAGTCCCTGCCTGGCTCGGAACTAGGCACGCCCACTCTGGATGATTCTCCCCTCCTGCCAGTGGAGGAAGAGAAGGTGCCTGGGACGCCACTGGCCACTCCCATGGCCACCACACCCGTTCTATCACCAGCAATTTCCCTTCTGCAACAGGTGAGCCGTCGTGTGTATGTGTGTGTTTATGTGTTGGTGACCATTGTTTATATAATGATGTATTCAAATGTATATGTAAGGATTTGTATACATTGATAGAAAGAGAAAGAGGTCCTGGTAGTACCAAGCAAACTGCTAATCGAACCAGTTAGGTCCGACTCCTGAATACTATGCTGGATTAGGAATTGAAAATTTACCACCAGTGTTCTGACCTGCATGAAGGGGAATGTAGTTGGAGCTTAGCTTATATTGGTCTGTGGTCTTAACCCAGTTGGCCTTTAAGCCTAGCCCACACATCTCTTCAGATAAGCCCTTGCTACTGTGCCCTCAATGACCAATGGCAGCTCTATCAAGATCTTCTAGGAAACTCCCCACTGGGAGGATATGTGATGCTCTGATTCATTTGCAATGAATCTCAATGCCTGTGGCTATATTAGTATAGTCCTGGCCATATCTGGTTTCCTAGGCAGCCAGTGAGTCATGAATGATCCAATCTGAGTATGTAGTTGAGATAACCTTTTGGTGACCATGTATCCCCTCTGCTGTAAACTTACCTGATGTTATTTACAGCTTTGAATGAGCAGCCGGTTAAATACATTTATTGGTGATTGGTTTTGCAAGTGTTATTATTTATGATCATGAATGCCCTGGTGGCTCTGCTTGGACTGGTTATTTTCATGATATGAATAATGCTGAGTGTCAACCCCCATATAGATTTGAAGAATGCTATTTTTACGGAGGGTGTAGTATCCTTGTGATTTTGGCAGTTTTTACAAATAATTTTTGTGAAATTATAGTACACCTATAACTAAAGTTATTATTTTATATTTGTAAGTTTTGTCTGTGTAACCTCTTTTATCCAGCATCTAGGGACCCGGTAAGAGTGCCCATAAATTTGTGAAGTTGCCTTAACATCAAGTAATGTATTGTCTTCCCTAAAAAAGGTCAATCCACCCCCTCATTTAATTATCATGTTAACTGCCCAAATAATCAGATGCCCGTTATACTGTAAGGAGTCTAAGTGAGAGTATAATTATTTGTTTTTGTCAAGACCTAGTCTATCTGTTTCGTAACTTTTTTGTCAAGTTCACTCGTTGGTTTGTCTTGAGGGACTTAAAATTTACAAATGACTCGTTTGTTATTTTGAATTTTTTTTTCCCCGTATGGTGTTCTGAAAGTGATCAGGAACAATTTCCTTTAAGTGTGTACAAGGACTGGCTCTCCAACTTCTTGGTATTTCTCTTACAGCACATGTCCTGATTTAAACAGTCTTAGCCCATTCAACATGCAGGCCAGTGTACCATCCTTCTAATGCCTTGTTGACTTATGAAACACATGCTTGGCTCTCACTGTTGGTCATTTTAAGGCCATATATTTAGTAACTTAATCTCCGGTATTTAGAAATGACGAACAGAACAAATGTTGCATGGATTGTATATTGTCCCTCTCTCCTTTTCATTTAATCCAAACAACTTTGTTTTGGCCTTCATTTCCTATGAGATGACAGTTCCCTTTTCCCTCGCCAGATTAGGATTTATGGTATAGGTCTCATATTGAAAGGTTACTTTCAAAATCTGTTGTGTGCTAAGAGTTGTCTAAACTTATGACTGTTAGTTTTAGTTCATATATATGCACAACAGTTTAGGTTGCAGTGCTTGTGGAAGTACTCTTATAAGATGGCTTTTTTTTTTTTTTTTTTTTTCCTTTCTTTTCCCTCCCTATCCAACCCATGTATACAGCCAAAATGTTAATTCCCCCCCCCCCCCCCACTATTTTAATTGCAAGCAGCTGGTTATACCAGGACTTTTCCTTTTGGTGTATTCAAAGGATGCTTGTTTCTGGTACAGCCAACAGAAGTTTGGCAATTATTCGTACACAGTAGATTCTCAATCGGGTTACACGTGTAGAGGGATTTGCTGGCCCGTGTCCGCAAACACGAGGAGTAATGTTTCTAGTCAACCTTTGCGTTGTTTGGATGTAGACAGCCAGTGAAGAGCTACAAGTAATTGTGCTGTGGTACACATTTCTGGTTGTGTGTGTGTTGGTGCAAATTCATTGTTTGATTAGCTGTGTTTGTAAACTTGCTCCAACTTTATAGTATCTCGTGAGTAGGCTGGTTGTTATTATATATAATATATTCATGCTTGAATTTTCAATGTCTTAGATTCCTGCGAGTGGTGTTTCAACTACCGCCATCTTGCAGGGCTCGAGCGTAGGGACAGGGGTGCCGTTTGGGTCACCCATGCCTGCACCGCCTTCTCTGTCAGCCACAGGAAGATACAACCCTCTTCCGTTTGAGACAACTTGGGGGTGGCAGCCTCCATATAGGTGAGTGCATTTTATAGCTTAGTATTAGTAGTTGGGACTCAGTTGCTCACTTCTGATAGGTTTCTTATACACATACATTACATTATATGCAGCTATGTAATTGTTTTATTTATTTTTTTAATTTTTTAGCCCCTTTTCACTGCCCACCAGCCACCCTGGGAGTGTGGCTACTACTCCTGCAGCTGCTCTGGACTCTGGGGGCTTCCTTAGGCCAGGCACCACCACCAACCTCCCAGCCACCATTTGTCAAGAGTCTGATGGTATGTAACTCTTTGTTGTATCTGTAATGGCTGACAGGCTGATGATGTAATTGCTATTTAGTTGACCTGCCAAGTCAGGAACACTAGAAATGCAATTTTAGCTACAGCTCTCCTAATGGGACTATACTAGCCACAAAGTGTCCAACCTATTGTGGGGTTTTTCTGCCAACTTTTTTTTGTAGACATGTGCCTCTTTTCTTAATTCACACATGTGTATTGTGTGTGTGTGTGTGTGTATATATATACCTAATCTAGAATATAATAAACTTGTAATCAAAACGGGTAGAGACTACAGAACATTTGGCACTTTAGAATTACTGCACTTACTTGTCCCACCTCTTTATTTGTTTATTGCTTGCTTGTTTCTTCTGTGTTCTTGTAAGTTGAGCAATAGGTGCGAGAACAATATCAAACAATCTTTCTGAATACTGAAGTGCATTTGTAAATTATTTTATCTCCTCTACAAAAGATTCAGCATTTTGTTTGGTTAAAAAAAATATAAAAAAAACAGCAAAAGACTAACGGCTGATGGTATTTTATTTATTTTTATATATATTGCCACTGACAATCAAGTGTTGTTTGAGAAGGTTTTATATATTGCCACTGACAATGAAGGGTTGTTTGAGAAGGTTTTATATATTGCCACTGACAATCAAGTGTTGTTTGAGAAGGTTTTATATATTGCCACTGACAATGAAGTGTTGTTTGAGAAGGTTTTATATATTGCCACTGACAATGAAGGGTTGTTTGAGAAGGTTTTATATATTGCCACTGACAATCAAGTGTTGTTTGAGAAGGTTTTATATATTGCCACTGACAATGAAGTGTTGTTTGAGAAGGTTTTATATATTGCCACTGACAATCAAGTGTTGTTTGAGAAGGTTTTATATATTGCCACTGACAATCAAGTGTTGTTTGAGAAGGTTTTATTGACAACTGGTAATGACTTGGCTAACATCTGCTGCCAACTTAGTGGGAGGATATTGGATACTATTGGAAATTGACGGCCCAGTTAAGATACCCTAACTACCCGTAACTAAGACTCATATAATTCAATGCACACAGACTGCGTGTGGCTTTTCTTTTTCTTTTAATTGCTTCAATTATTTCCTATACAATTGAACTCTCTAATGAGTCTTGTATGACACTTTCTCTCTCTGCCTGTCTTTTTTTTTTAAGTGGTATTCCTTATTTCCATGTAGCTGTTGCATTCCAAGGTGTTTGGTGTCACCCATTAATTACATTGTGTGTGTATGTGTGTGTGGCCTTGGGTGGGATTTGGCTGCTGTGGTTATATCTTCTCGGCTTGTATTTGTGTAGTCATTCCGACAGTTTTGTTCCGCCGGTATCGCTGGGTGTCAGGTTGCGTTCAGGGTGCAGGTAAACTAAGCACAGCTCCAGTGAATTTGGAGCCTTAAATATCCAGTGTTGGCATGTATTGATTGGAGCAAGGCTATCAAGTTTCCACCCTTGACATTTCAAAACTTTACCAAGTTGCCCTTGGTGATGCAGATGGAATGAACCCAGTTGCATCTGGCTTTCATTTGGAATGTGCTCTGGCAGTCATGTAATTCATTTAGCAGCAGGACTGAATTCTCACTAGCTATCAATTGAAATTGTGGTTGTCTAATTGGATAACTGAACACAATAGAAAAAAGTATTGCTAAGGATATTACTAAGGGGGTGTGGTATAACAATGTATATATGTACCATGTTTGCGCTTGCTATTATTTCATTTTGGGTGTTCAGTTAAAGGAAGTATTAAGTGACTTTATATACAGTATTGTAATATCTTCCAATTTGACTTAATTAATGCTCAGGGCATTTAAGGGCAATGGGAAAGAGTGAGGTTGTTAAAGTGTGAGAGAGTGGTGAGGTCATAGCCTGGCTGCTACAAATTGCTTATTTCATGTTTACCATCTCTATATTGTTGGCTTCCTACTTCCATTAACAAGTACCAAGCTTCCACTACTGAGTGGCATTGCTCCATGTTTCTATGGGTACAAGTGCCTGTCAGACATGTTGAGACCCATGCTCAATGGCCTTGTATGCAGTGAGTTTGAAAACCCAACACCATGTTAATGTGAGAAATTCAGGAGCCTCAGTGAGATGTGCCTAGATCTGCCCCTGGGGCAGTTTGCTGGGCCTTAGTATATACCACACTTTGCAGCCCATTTAGCGTAACTGTGACCTGATCCTGGGGAGTATAGTACTAGAAGTCTCTCTGTAACAGCTGTCCCGAGTTCCTGTTTGTATTGGAGAGGAAAACCACAGTGAGTCCTTGAGGGGTATCTTCACTGCTAGCCTGGCAGCTATCTGTCTTCGGTTCTAGTGTGTGTTGTCTGTAATTGTGTGTGTGTGTGTGTGTATGAACTACTGCTGTTATATGAAGTTAATAACAGTTAACTGTCCATCAAAGAAATTAGTTTTTGCATGCTAATTTCCTAATATCATTATTGTTGACTAGTGATTCTGGTACTTCCATGCACAAATGCTTTGTACTGGTGATACTGGTGGGCCAGGCAGCAAACAGAGATAAACATTGTCTTTTGGATGTCATTTGTGTGGTGACTGGACATCAGTACGTACAGGAGACCAACATGAGTAATGTCTGGAGACTTGTTGACTTACTAGGAAGTGGTAGTCGCCGTGTGTGCTTCTCCTTTTCAGGTTGTTTCTTTGGTTTCCATGGTTCTTTTGTTGATCTATTTAAAAGTGGTTGTACTGTGTACTCTCTTAGGGTTTCTCAGTGTGTGGGATGGTGCCTGTTATGTTAGGCATGGCAAAGCTTGCTGTTAAAAATGTGCTATCTATTATGGAATAAGGGTGAGGAATGCTAGAAGCAGAATGCACCGGTTTGGTTATGATATCCTATTGAAGCTCTTGTTCGTTGTTCCAGGTGTCAGAAATCACCACAGAGGCTTTTTGTTTGTATTTCTTTTGCTATGGCTCATGCAGAGATGTGCAGGGTGTTGCATTCCACTCTTCAAAGTGTATCTGTTTGGAATGGAACTAATGGAGTCATAATCTTGGACTGTGTTTGGGTGGCAGAATGTCTGGCGGCTATTTTACTGATCAGTGTGGGTGGGGGAGGTGGAGGGAGGGAGGGACAGACGAGGAGGAAGTGTTGGGCTGAGGTGGCAAATTAAGAGTCTGTGAAAGCCAAGCACAATACTGCACATGGCAGCTGGCTTTCCTTGGAACACAGAGTCCCTATTTGTGCTACAGAGCAGATTCACACACACACACACACACACACACACACAGACAGAGAGAGAGATTGAGAGAGAGATTGCATGATGGAGTCTTAAAAGTATTTTTGGTAGCTACTATTGTGTAGTACATATTGATGAGCTTGATTGGTTGCAATGGTTGCAGCTGTGGTGGAACAAAGAGCTGAGAGGTGAGCCATAGATAAACCTCTCTGAAATGTGGTTGAGGATTATCTGAGTCTTCAGGTGGATGTTGGGGTGAGAGATTGGTTCCCCCCCTGCATCAGTGCACTGCACGGAACTAGCTGGGGGGGGACAGATTTCTGCCCACCACTGCCAGACCAAGCATTGTGAGGTTTCCTGGTAGGTGAATCCTCCAACCATACTCAGGTTGGCACATATGCTAGTCAGGCTTAATTAACTGCACCTGAGAGAGAGGGCCAGGGGGAGAGGTGGGGAAGTTGGACAAGTGGCTGGTCTGGAATTAAACACTAGTCATTTAGGGGCTGGCTGACTTCTATGTGTGTGGTGTAAAGTAGCTCCAGAGGCATGCTTGCTATGAAATGATCCAAACTGGAACGTATTGGTTCATTAATTTTCTTTAAAAGACAAAAAAAAACTTGTTTGCTCATAATTTAGAACATTCCGGCTAGGTATATTACTTATATAACAGCATCAATTGTGTTCGTGCTTATAGTCTATAAAAGGCATGAAGTTAATATTTGTAAGAATGTGTATGAGAGTTTGCGTATTTTCTTTATGTTTCCTGTGCAGGCATTCTCATTATCAGTGTGCGCTGGAGAAACAGACATTTTTCTGGCTCTTTGATAGACATTGGTCACCATGAATGGGCCCCACCCAGGTAAGCCAGCAAAGGGGAGCCTAGCCTCCTGCCAGGTTAATTAGTGCCACTTGATTGAGTTACTTGTATATACCATAAGTACACTCCTTGAGGTGGGCGGGTATGGCACACGTGCTGCTAAATACTGGTGTACTTGAATTATTTTTTTTAAAATAGTATGTCATATTATAAGTAGGAATTCATATTTTTTATGTTTCCTCATTTTATGTAAGTTTATAGGAGTAGGGCAGCTAATTCTATTAGCCCAATGTGCTTTTGTGTGGAACTTGCACCTTCAGCAAAAAAAAATTTAATAGTATAAAATTTCTATGGTTACCATGCAAGAATGAGGCTCATGTGAACCAGTGATGTGTTTCAGCTGCTTTGTGTTGAATGGAATATAATTTTTCCCCAATTCAATTAAGAGATCAAATCACAGCAAGTATGCGTGATCATTGCTAAGTTGATTAGCAAGGCATGTACCCTATGAGAAGTTTGGGTTTTATGGGTTTTGGTGTCCAGAGAGATAGGCTGGCGCTGGTTGTTATGATGCCAGCTTTGTGAACCGCCACTAGACACAATAGCTCCTCTAATTGGATACCTGGCTGTATGCCGTTGCTAGGCAACATAGGAATTCCTGTTAGTCCAGGAAGGCTTGCATCCAGAATTGTCAGTCCCAGCTTTCAGTGTGGTGGCTGTGGTGTATAGTGCTGGTCAGAATTTCCCTTTCTGGGGTTTCACTATGACTTGATAGAAATCAAAAGCTGGAAATCAATAGAATCAATGGCCCATCAAAGCTGATTTGATGCAGTTTGTGAGTCAGTGGCCCCCTAGTGGGTTAGCCCCTTTTATGTGGTCTCCAATTTGGAAGCACAGTTGTACACATTCAGTGTCCTGTTTTCTTACTGACCAGTAGTTTGTTATTTATGTAGGAGTGTCACAGCTACTTCCATTCCTTGTGTGTGTGTGTGTGTGTGTTCTAAATCCCCCTCCTGTCAGGCCACGGCATGGGGTCACACCTGGGTACTTGGTTGAGCTAGGCTTTTAAAAATAAATAAGTTATGGATAATTTGAAAGTACTTAACATATTATTGAAAGTCAGTTAATAGAATAGATTGAGTAAATGCTATCCCCCCTTCTCCTCCTCCCTCCCAGGATGGTTGAAGTATTGTGTATAGTGAAAAATAGTGTTTTGATTCAATTTGGGTCACATGCTAAGGAATTGGCGTTCATATAATTCACTTAACAGCACATTGATGTTTCTTAATTGAAGTCCCAAGTCTGTCTATGAGTGTAGTGTCTTCCTGCTGTTTGTTTGTTATACAGTGCTGTACAAACATGCCAATTGTGCAAGTTCATTGTTTTTTCCTTGTATCTCTTCTAGGCTCTCAAGTATGTACCCAGACAACACTGTTATCAATCTGTACAAGCAGCAAGCGACGGAGAACCTGCAGGTGAACGTCATGGAGCTGGAAGAAGAAGGCAGCAATAAGGAAGATGTGAAGAAACCTGTGATCTCCGGCCGAGACCACAAGACTCAGAAGTTGAAGAGAGAGGAGAGGAGCTCTACTTCGGTGTTTGGTGAGCGCAAGGAGGAAGAAGAAGAGGACGAGGAAGAAGAAAGTGGGAAGACCAGGATGAGGAGAGAGTCCCTGACATTATTGCCCAAGCAGCAGCAGCAGAGACCAGAGAGCCACTTCTCAGATATCAGTGACCCCAGTGACACTGAAGACAATGTAAATGGGAAAACCCATCCTGTCCCGCCTCCACCGCTAGTGACTGAGGCAACCAGCAGCAGCAATGTCATCAACGGCAACAGAGTGGCATCCAATACTTCTACCAAAGAACCTGCTCCTTACACCATAACTCCACCCCTTAACCTCATCAACGCAACCCAGGGACTCTTTTCCATTGGGAAGAATGGAGTCCTGCCGTTCATGCTTCCTTCTGCTGACCAAAAAGGAGTGGGTGGATCAGGAGGAGCAGCAGAAGCCATTCATACATCCCAGCTCCCGTCATTTGTGTCAGTTGGACACAACAAGGCCACTAGTAACTCCCTTCTTGTCTCCTCTGCTCCAGGCCCCAATTCCTTCAGCATGGTGTCTTCAACCGTATCCTCCTCGTCCTCCCTTCCCACTCACTCTAGCTTGTCACTCGAGAGAGCCTCAAAGAAAGAAGAGCAGAGCAATGCACCATTGCCAGTGCTGCCCAGGAAACATGGACACCTCCACAGTAGAGAGGAGATGACTGAGTCTCCTCCAGAGAGTCCCAAAACCACCAGCGATGGACACAAGCAGTCTGCACCCGTGCTCCGTGACCAACTCATGAATTCCTATCACCAGAGCATATCTGGGCCCCCAGTGGGGATATCAGTCAGCACCCCTGGGCAAGATCAGAGGCACATGTTTGCAAATACTGGAAAGGCAGCTACAGGTATGGAGTCACACCTGGCTTTCCCTGGATCTGCTCTCGGCTCAAAACTTTCAGCATCCACTGGTAAGCCTACGATTGGGGAACCAGGAGGCGTGGTCACTGAAGTCGGTCGGACTCCCATGGACTCCTTACATACTCTTGTGGACGTAGCTGCTACTAGAGAGAGGATGATTAGCAGGAATCAGAGGTCAGTTTCTCCACGTCCGACAGCTAGCAAGCGCTCTCCGAGTCCCATGAAACCTCACACCAGTGGTACAGATAACAGAGGAAGTTTGCCTCATGCGTTTCCTTCATCTTCATCCCCTAAAGCTTTGGCGGACAGGATCACTGGTCCTTCGATCATGAAGCCTTCAGCGACATGTACGTGGGGGCCACCGGATGTCCCGCCTACATCCACGAAAACCCTGGCAAGACCAAATAACGACGATCACGATAGTGACAGTTCTGGTTCCGGCTCTCTCATTAGTGTCAACCGGCCACACAAACCCTCAAAGAGGAGGAACAGGAATGAAATTGGCGGCATTAAGATGCCACCGAGCAGTAAAGAGGAGACTGCCAATTCTAAGCAGCAGCCTCAGACGCCCGCTCTTCCACCAATACCCAACACTTTCAACTTGAAGATCCAGCCCATATCTCCAGGTGTGGAACCGTCTGGCCCCCATCATGGCAAGGAAACCATTCTCCATTCACAACTTCAGCAGCAACAACAGGCACAGCAGTTGCCCAAGCAACCTTTCCCCCACGCCTCGCTAAACAACGCCCACCACTCCTCCTCAATCTCCTCCCACGCATCTTCGGAAGGTGGCAGTGCTGGTAGAGATGCTGCTCCCCTACCACCTCTGAGAGGTTCGGCAAGCAAAGTCTCAACCAACTCCACTGCCGCCACGACTCCTTCAGCTCAGCAGCAGCAGCAGCAAGCCCAGGGACACGTGGCCACCGTGGGGGACTACCTTCAGAACATATCTGCTGCCACTCAAAGCCATTCGAGCATGATCTCGCCACAGCAGCACTCCATGATGAGTACCGCTCCCATTGGTAGAGACGGTGTCATGCTAATGCAGGGGCCCACCCTTAAAACTCCGCCTTCTACAGCCCCCTCAATGTCCTCAATAGAAATGGATGTCTTGCAGAGGAATGCTATAGACGCAACATCCGCTCATCTGAGCATATTGCACAGGGGAGCAAGTGTTGAAGTGGCGGCTGCTAAAGGCCAGCCGGTCATCCAGATTCCACACGATGGAATTCCAACCTCTGGCAAGCTGCCTTCTGGAGCACCTATAGGAGTAGATGGCCACAGAGCTGGCTTGAATCTACAGTCTCCTATAGCTATAAATGACAGGAGGGTGAACTCGCGAAAGCGTAGGCTCCAGGAGCAGCCCGTGGAGATACCTACCAAGAGGTCCCTTTCCAATGAACAAGAAGATGCTATGCTGACCCCAGCCCCACCTTCCTTGTACCCTGGAAAGCCACTTCAAAATATTCCTACTTCTTTAAAGAAGAACATTCTGGAGCCCCCTGGGAGCTCTAAAGAGCAAGTGGGTGGGCCCAAAGTGGGTGAACCGTTGCCCCCTGGATTTGATTACGATCCCAACATGCCAATGAATTTGGAGATGCAGTTAATCGCCTTCAAAAACCAGCAACAACAGAGGAAGATGAAGCTGGAAGAATCTAAGGTTGATAGAGGCAAGATGACAGAGATTGGCAAGCCATCTCCTGCACAGCCTATGCCTCCTCACATCCAACATTTGGACAATGCTAAGAAGATCAAAAACGAATTTCTGAACACCCGTTCAGCCAGCCCGTCATCGTTGTCATCTCACCATCATCACCACCACCACCACAGGGGCCCTTCTCCGTCCCCACCTACGTCTGTTGGATCAACTGCAAACTCATCATCCAACAAATGGCATGTAATTCCCAACAGCGAGGCTGTGACGATCGTTTCATCGGGGTACGGAGGACCCGTGATTTTAAGTTCGAATCATCAGCTCATCAAGTCCGAGTCTGAGTTTGCTCCGAACAGAGGACAAGGGTACCCGTCGAGCAGTTCTACTTCAAAGCCCCCGTCAGGCCACTACTCACACCACGTGGCACAGAAGCAAGTGGATAGGAGGCGATCAGGAGGCAACAGCAGCAGTAGCAGCAGTGGCAATGGAGGGGCAGCGCGTCGCAACCAGGAGCAGATTTATGTGAAAGCTGAGGAGGAGTGGCGAGCGCAGGTATCTGCAGGAAATGCCATGATGCCGAATTCTTCATCGCCCATGAGCATTGTTGGAAGCAGCGGCAAGCCACAGCAGCTGCTACAGCCTGACCACCACTCTCACCAGCTCCTTCATCCTCAGAGGGGAGATAAAGAAAAGGTTTCCAAAATGCAGGTTGATAAGCACACTGTCATATCCAGCGGTGTTAGCGTACAGCATCCTCAAAACCACATGGAAAGGGTTAGCCCCTCGCCGTCCAAGAAGGTCCCTGCAATGCCAGGGTCAGAATGGAGTCGTGGTGTGACCCTAGCTGGTTTGGTCCCTGCCGTGACCAACATTACCTATTCCCCACAGCCTCACTCCACACATAGACCAAGCGCCAGTTCATCTCCTCACCACTCCAGAGACCAGCACCAACCCACTGTCAAGGCAGAAAGAGAAAAGGAAAGCTCTTCTGCTTCTTCTTCCTCTCGCCTTATGGGATCATCATTCACGACTGCTCATTCGGAACAGCGTCATGAGCAGAGGTTAGTCCCCAGAGAAGTGGAATCGAGGACTGAAAAGCAGGGCCATTCTTCTCACCACAGACAGGCATCAACGTCTTCTTCTTCTTCAGGCAGCATGCCAGCTCTGCAGGGTCACAAGTTACAACAGCAGCAACAACAACAGCAGCAGCAGCAGCAGGAGGCTAACCTGGCTCTACTCCAGCAGACACAGCTACAGCAACTTCAACAACAACTCCAATTCCAGCAGTTGTCACCAAATGCGTTGAGAACGAACAACATAATACTTCCAGAGGAGTATCTTAAGCAGCTCCAGCTTCCCGAGCAGCAACAACTCTTAATGTGGCAACTTGCAGTCCAACAGCAGCAGCAGCAGCAACAACAACAACAACAACTCGGAGTTGGAGCCGCCGGCATACCTCTAGAACTTTACAACCTCCAAAACCTGCAGGCAGCGGCCCAGGCTCAAGCTGCAGTGCAAGCACAAGCTCAAGTTCAGCAAGCCCAGGCGCAGGCTCAAGCTCAGGCTCAGGCCCAAGCACAGGCAGCGCAGGTTCAAGCAGCTCAGGCCCAAGCACAAGCCGCACAAGCCGCACAAGTTCAAGCAGCTCAGGCCCAAGCTCAGGCTGCACAAGTCCAAGCTGCTCAGGCCACTCAGCAAGAGCAAATGGCTGCTATGCTGCAGAGTGGTATGATGCCGTTTATTCATCCTGCAACCATGACCGCCAATGGCCACCACCTAGGAGTATTTGATCATAATGTGTTAGGTAAGTGAACAAGTTTGTTGCAAATTGACACAAGTTCATTATTTTTTCTTTCATTGCAGCAACAAATGTTCTTCCTTACCAAGGCAACCTGATCAAGAGGTGATCTCAGATCTCAGCAATTTCTTAAAACTCTTTGCACATTATTTTTTGTGTTGTATACAATTTCGCACATAATGCAACAATACAGTAAATATCTTGACATTTCTTTCTATCTCCTATCTCATCCAATTACAATTCTACAATATTCTGTCTTTTTTCTTTTAGATACTCTTACATTATTGTTAATGCTGTTTTAATAGTACAAAAAAAAACAAAAAAAAATGGTGTTGATCACTAGAATTATGAATTTATTAATAAATTTGTCAACGTTATGAGCTGCGCTGCACTAAAGAGTATATTGAAACTTGTAAGCAACTCGGCTAACTCAAATAATTGAACTCTGTTTCTGCAATTTTGGTAAAGAATCTCACTTTACCAGTGACGATTCTTACCTTCTACCCAGCAGTTGTATAAAATGGCGTCAAAAAATACGCCTATGTCTGAAATAACCGTCGAGCAACTGGATTTTGAAGAACTGAAAGTTACCTCGGCGATTCTTGTGGCAACTGCACACCACTATGGAGGCTTCTGCAGCAAAGAAAATGATGCTTTCATGGATTGTCGGATAGACACAAAGGACCCGAGAAAATGCCTGGAGGAGGGCAAAAGAGTGACCAATTGCGCCAGAAAGTTTTTTGAAAAAGTGAAAGGAAGTTGTAATGTCGAGTTTACAAAGCACTGGACGTGTTTGGACTACAACAACCAAGAGTATAGACACTGTAGAAAAACACAAGCAGTCTTCGATGATTGCATGACAAAAAAGTTGGACATGCACAGGCCTGAAGAAGACTGATTGTAATCAAACTGATGCATTAGAATTAGCTAACTTGTAAGTAAATAGGCAAAATATCTAGATTTCAATTTCAGTATAAACAAGTGCTGGTATGTACGTTCTTCATTCTATAACATTTTGAACAGGTGAACTGGTGCTATTCCAGGATCAAGCTGGTAAAGGGTGTCCTTAATTGCAACCTTTTAGTGAGGACAGCAAATAAATTCAACTATTGCAACTAGAACTTTACTCCAAGATAAACATTTGAGTAACAACACTTCTGTAGCTTCACTCCCCGTCTTTCTATTCGGACAAAATGATAAGTGCTAATTTAGTGTTCAGTTAAATGTTTAGCATGGTCACAATCTTCAACAATGCTTGGGTGCCCTGAAATTCTTGCAACAAAAGATCTTGCATTTTTCCTTCCCAAGGCACTCCTTGTAATTGATTAATTTGCCTGGGGGGTGATTTGTAATAATACCATCATGAGAAATTTTGTCTGTTAAAATATAAAAACATGACTGAGACTTGTTAATCGTTCGATCAATTTATCTTCAATCCTTTCTTTGCTGCAGCGTGTAATTGCTTGTCCAATTTCCCTACAAATTAGGAAGAAAGTTAAATGATAAGGAAGTTAAACAATAAGAAAGTCTATTATAGACACAGTTAAGCAAGTCCTTAATATTCAATTGCATATAAAATAATGACAACATTGGACTAGACCACAAGAGCTGACTTTGTCACTGAACATGCACTTGTGTTGAAAGAGGAAATGGTCCTGTTGTGTCATTGTGGTTGGTTGATAAAAACTTAAGACTTGAAAAAACGTGCGACAGAATGAATTAGCGAGTAATCTTCAACTCCCTCAATTAAATAGTGATGAAAAACAAAATTAATCTCAAACTTCAATCTAGCCAGTTATTATGGCCTTTTTCGTTATGGTTTTGTGTAATTTATTAATTATTTCATGCTTTTCTTCTATGCTACCATTCGTTGCTATTGTGCTCTCTCCACTGCACATATACTGGCAAATATCCATCCAATAGACTTGCAGCTTCTGACCCCACTGGGATAAACATTTACACATGATCACTACGGATAGGCCCCCAGCACCAATTACACTTGTATGAGTGCAACATGGCAACACATGTGACTTACAGGTAACATGTGCGACTTACAGGCAACACATGCGACATACAGACAACACATGCAACATACAGGCTACACAGGTGCGACTTACAGGCAACACATGCGACATACAGGCAACACATGCGACATACAGGCAACACATGCGACATACAGGCAACACATGCGACATACAGGCAACATATGCGACATACAGGCAACACATGCGACATACAGACAACACATGCGACATACAGGCAACACATGCGACATACAGGCAACACATGCGACATACAGACAACACATGCGACATACAGGCAACACATGCAACATACAGGCTACACAGGTGCGACTTACAGGCAACACATGCGACATACAGGCAACACATGCGACATACAGGCAACACATGCGACATACAGGCAACACATGCGACATACAGGCAACACATGCGACATACAGGCAACACATGCGACATACAGGCAACACATGCGACATACAGGCAACACATGCGACATACAGGCAACACATGCGACATACAGGCAACACATGCAACATACAGGCAACACATGCGACATACAGGCAACACATACGACATACAGGCAACACATGTGATATACAGGAAACACATTCTGACAGTATTAGTGAGATGCTTCAACACAAATTTTGAGCAGACAAATAGATTGGTCGAAATGTACATGCATTTTGATGACAGAATAGTTTAAGTGAATTATCATTCGCCTTTCAACAGCACACTAAATAGAAGTAGCTTTGTATCATAGTGAATACTTGTAGGCAGTTATGTTTCAAATATAATGGCTAAATAGTAAACAAAAGTTCAAACATTTTCAGTCGTTAAGATAAGCTTATCTTATTCTGATAGCATCTCTTTTTGCTTCGTTCGATCAATAATTATATATTTATAACACAGCTAAATGTGACACTATTTCGTCTATTAAATAGTGGTTATGATATTGAAACCCTTTACCAAAAGTAATAATAGGAAAAAATGCGAAGCATTACACTAGTGACATCATACATACACATTTATCAGTTGCATCATGGCTTATCTTACCCCTGACTACACTTTACCAACTATGTAACACAAATGTCTCTTTACAATACCATAACCAATCAGCTTTCTCGAATTAGAAATTGTAACATGCTTAGGAATGGAGCAGTGATCCACTAGCAATTTCAAATAATGAGTGTTGAGAAGTACATGTTAAATGAAATGCCATATTTATAATAGAAGCAAATTACTGAATTAATAATTCTAGCTAGGCGTGGGTGGCTACTATCTTATAGCCTTTATCAAGCTAAAAAAAAAAAAGTGTGATAGTTGCCTTTTGAAGGAAGATTTTTTTTTTTTTTTTTGCTTATAGCAACAGCATAGTGGTTACTGTGATGGTTGCTAACTAAATAAACTAGTCATGTGCTTCAACACAACTGGTGAGCATGCTAGCCTAGCTACTAATATCTTTCTATCAATAATTAGATAATCAACTTACTATGTACTAATGAACAGTTGTCTTGGTATTACTGAGGCCTTTGAAGACCTCACCTTTTAGTTATCTTGAAACTCAATTAAAATCCTTAGCAGCAGTATTGAGTTCAAGTGTATTGGTAGTTACTTGTAGTTTACACCACAAAGTAGTCACATATTCACCTATGCTGAAGAAACTAGCTAAGGTGCCATATTGCATTGCATTTGAACAAAGTCAATTGAAGTCAAAGCTCTGAAAGGCTTTCCTACTCGTCAATTCCGTTATTCTTATCACATGCGCTACAAATACGACACATGTAGTGTATCTACATAATAATAAGTTTGTGTGTCAGTAACTACGACGATGGTATGTGTGTGTGAATAATTAATGAGCTTAAGCAATGTGGTAAAGCAATGTGGTAAAGCATCGTCATTACCTGACTGGGTAACATGTCGTCATATTCAGAGAAAGTTCTTAATTGTAACTAAAAAGTGGGTAGAATCAACGAGTAAAGGTGGTGTAAGTTTCAAAAAGAAAGGCGAAAGTACAAAAAGGCAAAAGTTTCGCAAAGCATAAGTCCATAATCATGATAGAAGGACAGAGAGATTCAGAAGCAGGAAAGGTAGGCAAAGGAGAAGGGACTTCATGACCCAAGAAGAAAGAGCTGAACAAAGGAAAGGTGGAGGTTGAGAAAAGCTGAGATGATAGCTCAGAAAAAGAGAGCACTGCAGCTGCTTTGTGCTGGCAAGCAGAAAAGCTGCCATGGTTCACTTTACCATGTGTGTGTGCGTGTGCATGTGTTGTCCAAAGTGCAAGAGTTAATGTGGTAAGTGTTGCCAAACAGCATTCACGGAAATACACAATAAATTAAATCATTGCATTCAACAGCATGTGAATTCAACCATTAAATAAATAAATAAACAAGCAAACAAAAAATAAATAAATAAATAAAACTTACAGATTTTATGTTTGCCTTTCACTGGAAACTTCACAGTCAACTGCTGGGGGCAGTCCACCACAAAGACAAACTCCGACTCTGACTCTCCCTCAGGATACTAACAACAACACATTACAGTCATATTCAGACTCCTCCCATCAGTGCTCCCCATCCACTGCTGACACCTTACCCACTCCCTACTAAGTGATATACAACAATGCCCAAAACTATGCTTATACAGCCCTACAATCACACACACACACACACATCACTGTGGCAATACCCAAGACCATTGTGGAAATTAAGTGTGGCATAGAGAGTGCTGGTTAGACTAAGCACTGACCAGTGTGGGTAGAACCCTGAACAACTACTCAACCATCCACTTGCTAAACAGCCAGTCCAATGGCTTCGTGTACCAAAGCAGCCACAATTAGCCACCACTAACTCTTTATGGCTACCTTTGCCAAAGACTGGCTTCTACAGCTAACAACCTGACTCTAACGGGGGAAAGGACTTCTCTTCTTGCACACTGGAAAGTGCAGTGCCTATTACTAATAGCATAACATTATCAGACAATCCTCATAGAATGACTTATAACACTACATGTAGTAGTTGCAATGTATAGCAATTGACTCCCTCGGCTATTCGAGACACCATTAGATGATACGGTCTCTCCCCCGGATCAACCAGCCGTGACGGAATACGAGACCACTGTCCTATCACAACAAACATCTCTCACAATACCCACTCCCCCTGTGGACATGCTCAGGCAGAAAGCAACCCAATACACCTGCACTTGAGTGTGAAACATGTAACTTGGGTCTCATATGTGTGTGTATGGAAATTCTCATATCTGCATGTGTGTAAACATTAAATTAATACTGCCATGTGATTCTTCAAATGTAGTTCAAACAAGCACACACAAAAAAAAGGGTATTGAGTGCATGTGTCTCTTCCCTCACATGACTAGTTTGTTAACTAAGTTACTAAGTTCTACCTATAACTCTACAAGCTGTGTCTAGAGCCAGCCCAGTCCTGACATTTGTTGAGGTGGCAATGGCAACACCAAACATCTGGGTATTCTGCATTACTTCACCATAACACATCACAAGCTGTGAAAGAATGCTCAAAAGAACACCAAAGTGCACAAATCACGGGCAATTCCTGAGAGGAAAAAAAAAATGCACCCGAAGCCCAGAGTGCAGCCAAGCCAGCCAGCCAGCCAGCCTCTGTTACTTCCTAATAAGGCTTTGCCCATTACAAATTCCTATTGAGCAGCTCAAGATACCTTCCTTCACTGATACAAATTATTGTAGGAAGATCAACAGCAACAATACACGCCCTGGTATGTACACATCCATTTGGTCAATAAAAAACTCTGTGTAACTGACCCAGTCCAATGCCAACATTGTATCTGCACTTTGTAGCAATAAAAACCACATGTAAAGTGAGCCAACAGCACCACGACCTTGTGTGGTCACTCTCTGTCGCCCACCCGCCCGCCAACTCAAATGACATTCAACCCAGATCATCCCCCAACACCCGACTCCTCCTTTCCTGCCTTTGTTTACCCCTCCCTTCTCTTCTGAGTGCCCATTAATGGCAGTCTGTCTGTCTGTCTTACTTGTTCTCTGTACTCATCCTGTGGAAGACAATCCTGCATATCCACACAGCCAAGCAGACATCCTGAGGGATAGCCCAGAGGAAATTCAAGATACTCTTTACCTAAACATAGGAAAAACAAATAAACAAAAAAAAAATATCAAAAAACAAACAAACAAAGGCTATACACATAGAGTGATATGTACTTTTTGACTTCACCAATTGTCAATTATAGCGTCTTCACTAAAAGACGCCATATTAATATTTGCATGACTCATAAAAGCAATTTAGACTCCCAAAACCTATACAGGAAAACCCAAAAACTGCTAACTGTGAAGTATTCTGGCTCCTAGCAAACTTGATACTGAATCAATAAGACAAACAGTCTCACTATTATTACTATTACTACTACTACTACTACTATAATGACAGAATTACACCTTATCAATACTCTAAGGACAATCACACCCCAAAGTACTCAAACTAATCTTGGACTTTCCTACTCCCTGTACTTCCCTTTACCCAAGCACATTAAAAAATGTCATACGAACTAATGTACTCAGTTTTAAGTATTTGAGAAGGCAATGCTCAGTCCAAAATTATGACACTTATCCGTACACTGAGCACCTCACCCTCTGCCCTGTCCATGTAGAACTGCTGAATGCGAAGAATGTCCTTGGAATCTGGCACCTGGCTAGTGGCAGCAATCCATAGTCTGCCTCTGTGCGTGGAGTACCAGCCACGACCTTCAGCCCTACACACACACACACACAAACACTCACACATGCACACTCACACACCACAGTATTGATGGTCCACAGATAGTTCCATTGCAAGCATTCCTTGTAGGTACGAGTGCATTATAAGTGTGTACAGGGTCAGTGCATTTGACTGAAAAGCCATGACCGTCAACAACGTACTAGTCCTTCCGACTTCGAGGGAGGACAAGCACTGTTACACATACATAGCACAACAACACCAGACTATCTTGAGATGAGCCAAATTACAGGGACTACTCCCTGAAAATTTAATTGCAGGGACTCCCAATAACTAAACACACACACACACACACATACTACTTTGGAATGGACTTGCACAGGAATACGGGGGCCAGCTGTGAATAGGATCCTGTCATTAAACTTCTGGCTGTCCCTAAACTGACACACTTAAGCTAATTCAGATGCCACCGCACACACACACACATGTGGACCCCGCAGAATGCACTGGCAACCACCACTGACCAATCCAAGGCTGCCTGCCACTCGTGCACTCACTTCTTAATGCCATGGACTAATAAGGAAGCCCAAGGCTGATGCATGCTCAGACAGAGGCCTTCATCTTTCATCTCCTGCAGCCCGCGGTCCTGAAGACGATCCAAACATTTGGAGCCAGCACTAACACTGGCTGAACGCCCATTACCATCTCTCTCCTTCTTTGGGACTCTTCTGCCATCTTTCTTAGTGGTCTCGATGAACTATTATATATATATAAACACACACACACACACACAAATACTTGATGAATATGGTATCAATGGGCTCAAATGACCCTACTAGGCAATTCCCTCATAAGCAAAACAAACAAACACGACTGCAGGAAACCATTTACAAGCTACTCAAATAACTATTCATTAATGCAAGCCATAACTCATCCCCCAAGAGGTATGGCCTAATCCTTCCCACCGCAGTGTGTTTGTGCCCTCCAGCCCACCACTGGAGCTGTTATGACAATATTTTGATTGTGAATTCATTCAAACATGGACTACAAGAACTTCCTGTAAAAAGTCACTTCACAGTGAATTCATCAAACGTTCCATAAGGAGGCAGAGACTACCAGTCTTCCTCTGAACAATAGGAGAACAAATCCTATTATTACTTACTATCACCTCTCCAAACATGCGCGCGCACACACATACACCAAGCAAGCACACACACATATACCAAGCAATTAGTTACAACAAGGCATCAAATTTCTGACAGGCATTACAGACATGCACAAGAAAATGTCCTAAGCATGTCGCACTCCATTGCACAGCTGTAAGTGGCTGGAGCCAGCCATACTTGCTATTAAATACTGCTGGGACCTCAACAGTACAGCTTCCCATTGGTAGGCCATTACATTATACAAGTGCTCATCAATTCCAATAACTTCACATACAAACCAAAGAAGAAGAAAGATGTCATAAACAAGCCTTGCAGGCACACACTCATGCACACAACCTTTCAAACAAGAATTTCCACTTCCTCTCCACCCGAAGCTCTCTTGTTTGCCGCCTTATCTTTATCTTCCATGACCAGCTAGTCTTCATGGCTTCTGTAATAATAGTCTTTCTAACTGCATCCATTGCCAGTTCATTGAACGACTCAATGGAGTACAAATAGCACAACACCTCGCCCAGCATTCCACCTGACCACCACTATCTGAACACTATAGCATGGTCCAGATTTACACCAGCTTAATAACAACACCAATCCCTCCTGTGCATCACACCTACAATATACCAATAAACGTTCCATCCAATACTAGTCCAGGAAAATGCCCAGTTCTTCCAGAAATACAACAAAACCCTCTAGCTATCTAAAAACCTCTGAGCCTGACGTTGACTTTTTATTTTACTCACACAAAGAGCAGACTGCTACTCTTACACAAACTGACACCTCATATAAACTGGTTATCTTAGGCAAGCAGTTCCTTTGATCCCTGAACTCTTAACTTCATATCTCCTCCTCATAGCCCCAACCCCCTCTAGACACACACACACACGCACACACACACACACACACACACACACACATATTACTCTTCCAAAGCCTGCCCATCAATTACCCCTAAAGTCTCCACCCACCCCACTTAGCTGCCCACATCAAGGACCCCACCTTCCATACCTGTGGTCTGAAATCCACCACAGCTGGGTTATACACGGCAACAGCATGGGTCTCCAAGCCAGGAGGAATGTCTGTGTCCATCATGGCTGCTTGTCTTCCTCTGGCCAGAGCTGTCCTGGCATGTTCCTCTGCATATACATCTACAGACAGACCAATAAAACACACTTTGCTCATTCTCCTGGCACTGATGATGTAGCTACAGCATATCTACAAGAAACCCACTAATAGATTACATGACAAACATATTCTCAAAGACTTGCAGATTAACAAATGGGAGTAAGCACCACCAATACTACATCTGCCCTCTACTCTGCCCCTTTCTGGTAGTTATCTCAGTTAGCGAAGTAAGGAAAGAGTACTGAGAAAAGCCATGTTTGCCCAGATAATTTTAAAAACTTTGATTTTTTTTAATTGTTAAAGTGACTTTTATAAACCAAAAACAAACAAATGTATAGCCCTACAACCAATGAGAACTGTAGCCTACCAAATGGGAATAGAAGCAGTCCTAGCCTCTCCAGATCCAACCTATACTAATTGAGTTTGTTCCCACAAAAGTATCTCAAACCATCAACTTTGAAATAGTCTGGCTTCTACAAGCCACAGGAACACTAAACTAATTACCACCTTATACCTTTCTCACTGACACAGAAAACCAAGACAGCCAGTAGATTCCCCAAGCAAACCATTGACTCTCACACTTGCAAGTACCCACACACAAAACAAATTCTCTTGCTGCCACTAGCGTGTCACATGCACCTGGCAGAGCCAGGATGCTATGTGCTAAGCAGGCACTATGAACTATGAGCCATGCAAGCAAAGTTCCTGGAGTCAGCTAGGAACTCGCAGGAGAACAGGCCGCTCTCCCAACTGGACCATTGCTGTTTCATAAGAACCAGCCTAGAATTTGCACCCAGCAAATATCAGGAACCCAATCACAGCTGGGTGAACTGGTGGGAGGCAGAGGAAGGAAAAAACCAGTTGGAAAGCAGCCAGAATGGAGTCTGAACTCAGGACCTACAGGCTTTGAGCCAGACACAACCACTACACCAACACAGTCCAAACGTACACACACACACACACACACACACACACACACACACACACACACTATCTAATGTCACATTCCTACTGCCACAGGACATACTGCACTTAATTAGACGGGTGCAGATCCCACCTAGCTATAGATGACCCATGTGTTAATCCCTGCATAGAACTGGGGAAAGTTTATTGCATGTAAAAATGTGTGTGTGTGTGTGTGTGTGTGTGTGTGTGCGCGCATATCAGGCACAATATTAATGAAGTTTAGCAAATGGATATTAAAGATGCTGTTGGCAGCTACAGAAGTGTGTGTCTTTTCATAGATCTAGATAAAGATTGAGCAAGAATAAAAATAAAATGGAGAAGTGTATTTAATACTACACAATAAAGTGCTATCCTAGTCACACTGACTAACCTACTTTCACCTCTTCTTCAACGACCTTCTTTCCCATGATGTCCAGTGTCACAGCTTTGGTGCGTCGAGATCCATACTTCTGTTCCCTCAAGCTCTCCTGCTTGTTACGAAGTGCTTCTTTCTCTGACGCAGACAGCCAGCGGTTGGAATCCACAGAAAAATAATCCGATTCATCATCAATGACTTTTGTGCGACTAGCACTAAAACAAAAGTACACATTAAAGATTATCAAGTAACATCCCAATTTAGTCTAGCCGTTATCTTTGACATAAAGATACAAAACAAAAAACAGAATCCATAGCCCAACAGCAAACCTCTCTAGCATGTTTGAACACACACACACATTCCTTCCCGCCAATATTTGGTCACCTAAGCACAGGCAAGATTCCTGGGCTGAAAGAATGCAGTGATGCCACTCAAGGAATATTGCCTTTCTCAAACACAGGAAGCTCATTGTAACCATAGCTGGGCTGCAATCCCACGACTGGCAGTTGAACCAGCCTGGGGAAGTTGAATCAGCCCGGGGCAATTAAAATAGCTGAGTTATTAGGTCACTAGCCAATTCCTGTATTAGTTGGATACAGAGAAATCACACCTTTTAAGGTATCCTAGGACTCTCCTCTCATGTCCTCATCAACATAACAATCCTGCACACATGCCTAGTGTATCGTCCAAAACTCAAACCTTCATTCAAGCCACATGTTCAATATATATAAACATGCACATAATACGTATACTAATTCCACTATCCCACCGAGATTGCGCAGTCTACCCACTTATATCAACAGTAGCTGTGAAGGTAACTATCAAAACTGGATTTAGACAAACCTAAACTCAAGCTCCAGTAATTCAATACGTGATGTGAGTACCAGTGTATACGTGTGCACCTATGTGCGTATGTGTATGCGTGTGTACACACTTTGTGTGCATGTTTATGTGGGCTTTGTGTGTATATGCATTTGTGTGTGTATGTATGTGATATACCAGAAGACCACACCCACAGTAGACTTGGCTCACCTGGTCTGGTCAAACTCTAGCAGTTTGTTTCGATGATGAAGTGCTTTGTCTAACCCACGACTGACTGAATGCAAGTGGTCTAATGGACGATCAATGTTCTAGAACAACACAACACACACACACACACACAAACACTTATAGTGACTACACTCCTAACAAGCCTAAGCCTAATTCTGGTGCCTATGAAAGGTCTGGCACTCATCCAAATAGAAATAGAGAAGTTTCACAAGTAAGACCTCAAGGTAGCCAGCACCAATGTGGGATTCACTATTGCCAAACAACCTATTCCAGGTTAGAGCAATACTTATAATTAGGTCAAAGACTTGCAGAGTAATGGATATTTGAGCTCTTTTTTTATATAGCCCATGTTAGTCAAGGTAACAAAGTGTATTGTCTATAGACTAAATGGACACTCAATCCTATCTATATAGTCCTCAAAATAATAATAATAATAATAATAATAATAATAATTAATTTAAAAAATATATATAACACAAATTTTCACTTTTTCTTGGAAAATATCCAACAATCAATTTTGCCATCATAATAAAAACTAACCGAATGCAAGAAGTATATTATATAAAGTTCACTTTTCCTCTCAAACACACCTACACACCTCCATATTGTGTTTCTTGAAAAACTGCTCCCTGAGCTTCCTGGCCTTCTTCGAGTCTTTATTCATCCACTCTTCTTCCTCTCGAGAGCATACCAGTGCACCACAGAACAGACAAGGTCCAGATCCTTCCTAGAGACACAGGCAATGAAGCAGTCCCGATCAAACGAAGGAAAAAAACAAAAAACATCACTCCAACATCACTGAACAATTCCTTCAGTCACAGCCAGGAACACGAACAACTCAAAGCTTTGTACACGAGAACCAAAAGCTAATCATTAAGAATTAAGCAATTTTTTTTCTTTTTATGCCAGATAACTGAAATATCTACCAGACCACCACTTGAAGACAAAGATGTCCCCACTGATGGGTGCACACCCTACGTATATACATTACTTAACATTATGACTGCACAGAAAAGCATTGAGACAAGAAAAAAATAATAGCTGGACCTTTCCATAGTCAAATAAATTGACAAGTGTGTAAATAAAAATATACGGTTCAAATAGTACAGAGTCAGCTATGTACGTATGTCACAC
>WLWD01004485.1_pt1 | contig 63211 bp, 43 predicted proteins | sample 6712731 | NCBI WGS metagenome assembly WLWD01 (sample SAMN12718690, study PRJNA576275) | sponge metagenome | isolation source: marine sponge | host: Mycale hentscheli | place: New Zealand: South Island, Marlborough, Capsize Point | collected 2014-11-01
CCCCTCCCTCCCATCCCTTTCTTCTGAAGTAATATTGGGCATAGAGGAAAAGAAAAAAATATGAGCATAAGTACTATATGGTAATATTCATTCTCTACTTTTATTCGTGTTGCAACTAATAATAAAAGTTAATTCAAGCAAGCTCTGGCATGTTATATGTCAAGGTGAAGATTACTTAAAATGTTTTATATGATATATGTACAGCTAGTATACTTTAAACCTTATACTTACACTTCATGAGTACTTTAGCTATTTTTTACATCATCACAAAATAATAATATAGTGCACGCTTCCTCGGTAGTATTGCAAGATTTGTAGTGGGCAACACCTCAGGTTGTTGCATTATTTCAAGCTAGCTCTTCAATAGTGCCAATCATGTAATATCTTGTGATGCAGCCATAAGATTCGCTGGAAGTCTCTGTTGCAACACTTCTGTCCCATCCCTGAAGAGTGCCTGGCAGACGTGGAGATGAGTATGCAAGACAAGAGTTGTGAGGAGTTGAAGAGAGGGTGTGGCAGACTTGTGGGTGCCCACGTGTCACATGACCAGGTTAGATTGTCACTAAGTGCAGGGGCAGGATTACATGGATAGATTAATAGATGATGAGTTGTAGATGAGTTTTCCCATACCATGGCATGGTAGTGACAGTTTATGGTGAGAATAGTGTTTGGAGGGTTCTCAGTATGTAACATTTTACCTAATAATTTTTTCAAGTATTAATTAGGCAGAATTACAAGGTTAGAGGATGAGTTAAGGGCAAGATGCATGTACTGTGCATGTGACGGTATAGGATAATTTGTACAAGCTGAATAAAGGAGAATTATAAAATAGTGAATTACATTTACAGTAGGTGCCTAAAAAATGTTTTGGATTCTGTTCCGTAGAATGGTCATTGCACGATTAAAAGCAGGTAAAATTGGTATGCCATTTGGTAAAAACAGCCGTTCTGTTCCGTTCTACCGTGTTACTGTTTTAATCTTTACCTTTCACCACATGCCTCACTCTAAGAAATATAAAAATTCATTTATTCAATAAAACATTCTGATTTTTTGTTTACAGGCTCCTGGAGCGGAGCTTTTGGGGTAAAATTTTTTAAGCCATCCAATTCGAAGTTGTCTCGCACTGAGAGTTGTTAGTTTGACCACTGCACAGTATCGATGTTTTCTTGATGTTAGAATCTTCACGGGCTGAGATTATTTACTACTGGAGGTACACCAATAGCTAACAGAAGACCTACAAAGTGCGGACCTGATTTTAACTCTGTGCCCATTAGAACTTCGTGCTGCAGCTTTATTAAAGCAAGTTAAATTTTGTACGAGCTTTTTTGCACTATCCCCATAGCATTTAATGGCTGATACTAGGCCTTAGCTTGCTAATATAACTATGGAAAGAGTTTCTATGTAGCTAGAAAATATCAGTGAATTGATGAAAAAAGCTTATCTGTTTTTTACCATTATAGTAAACAGTGTCAGCCGTTCAGTCAAAATGGTATGGAACGTAACGGCAAAAACTATTGTTTAAAAACTACCATTTTACGGCTGTACTACTGAACTGAATATGGAACTTTTTGTGGCGCCTACCGTAAAAAGTATGAGGTAATGATAGCAATAGAAATATTTTGGACATAATGAATGAGAGATATGTAGTATCAATATTGTAAGATGTGTAGTTTGGTATAAATGTTGGAATAAGGTAATTATAGGTGTTCATAGATTCTAATGGTAACTATTTTATTTATTGTCTTGCGCATCGGCAGAATGGATGCAAATTTACCAATTTTTGCAATTGATTATGCGGCGCATCGGAAGTACCAGCGGATTGATCCAACTGACTGCTAAACTACTACAGTATGAACAAGGTAGTCAGCATTGTTTTCCACATCAGTCAGCAGCTGCCAAGTCGTAGACTTCGGTTAGAAATGGGTCTACTTTTTTTCCATTCAGTGTTGTATATTATTTTATTTTTTTGCTTCCCAATGTTGAAATTGAAGTATGTCTCCCCTTCTATCAATTTAGTTTTATTCCATCTCTTAACATGCTACCTTCTCTGTGAAAGTATCCGTGTATTTACAATGGCCATACCCTATTATGCACCAGCCACACATTAAATGTCATTTGAGATATTATTTTGGTGTGATGTATATATCACTTATAGGTAATGTAGGAATTAGTATGACTCCCAACTGAGATGGTCAGTATAACAAAACAATGTGCAATTATCATAACATTTGTTGAGATGGTTGTTTTGGCCCACTATGAAAATGAAAACTATTATTTCCCCCCGGTATGGACAAGTTACTAAACAGTGCAATGGCCATGTATGTAAGGGAGTATGTGTCATTTGGGTACAATAACAACAACAAAAAACAAGCAACAACAACAAAAACAGCAATAATAAAAGCAAGTCAGGGTGAAATGCACCAGTTTTTAAGATATAACAATTGAAGTAACTCTGCAGTGGAGTTTTTCAAGTTGCATGAGGTCACAGGTTACCTATCTTAAGATGTGGTAGAAAGGGTTAATAATTCGGTTTCCAGCAAGTTTTTATATATATATATATGAAAGAATGCAAACTTATACGTAGCTAGTTCCATTTCTTGTACTGATAAAGTTGTGCACTAAATTCTCTTCACGACAATTCCATGCTTTGTAGTTGTTTAAGTACTTACTTCGATTTTTAGTGTTTCATTATAGCATAAGTCATTAAAATTTTAATACTATTGTTTTCCTGGGCTCATTCTATATTATTGGATCAGTCACCAGTCATTATGCATATATTGGACACAAGTCATGTAGGCCGCTTGGGCAAGAGCCCGACCACTTTTGATGCCTCAAAATAATGAATAGGCGTGGCAATATCAATACTATAGAATTCGTATTTTGATGGGTGTGGCATATTGACAGATTTGTGTGACCGCGTGGTTGAAACAGCTTCTTTTGCTCAGTGGATTCTGTATCTGTTGAAAAATTTTGCCTGACACCTCTCCACACAGGCCAGATTTCTTCAGCAGAAGCAAGTGGTCAGTGAACACAGGCATCTAGTATTTCAAGTTTTTGAAACAATTTATTATTATACTATAGATCATGACATTAAATAAATATCTTCATCACATCATCTCTACATTAAATTTATAATATATGAACATACTTTTTTAAAACTTAAGTTTTTTTTAGCATACCATAGCTAGTGCATACACTATATGGAGCCACTGACTGTCTTGGTTACTTTGATCTCCTGTTCATATTGGCCACACTTACTTCCTGGCCTGACCACTTCAAAATTGGCGGAGCCGCCCCTGGATTATGTCCATGCAGACCCGACATTTGTCCATGCGGACCTGACACTGGCCCATGCAGACCTGACACTGGTCCGTACAGACCTGACACTGGTCCCTGCAGACTTGACACTGGTCCATGCAGACCAGACACTGGACCAAGACCTGACACTGGTCCATGCGGGCCGGACATTGGTCCCTGCAGACCTGACACTGGTCCATGCCGACCTGACACTTGTCCATGCAGACCTGACACTGGTCCTCTAGCTTGGTCAACTAAATCCTTCCTGATAGTCAATACTGGGCGCCAATGTTGTCATGGATTTGGGCTACTAGCATGGTTGAACAAACTCATTCCAGGCAGACTGTAGTCTTATTGGCTTTTAAGTTCAAAGTAGTCTAAAAGCAATTGAAGTGACCCATTAGCTTTACAAATTTGCACATGTTATTTCCATTAGGCATCTGATTGTTAACAGGATTACAGAGCGACTATAAAATAAAATTTTATGAACAAAGTTTTATAGCCACCAAGAATATCATCATTGCTGCAGCTACTGAAGCAACAACATGGATACAGCTGTAATAACTTTCTTGGCTGTGACCACATGCGTCATCTTTCAATGTAAGCTAATAGCAATGGCATTAATTCCTATGATGTAACTCTATTCTCTTTAATTGCAGGGTCTAATGCAGAAAATATAGTTGTAAAAGAAAATAATACTTCACGTACGTATGTTGAAATTCTGAGAGGAAGAGACGGTCTTCCTGGCAGAGATGGAGTGCAAGGTCCACGAGGACTTCCAGGACCACGTGGTAAAGAAGGGCCACCTGGACCTAAGTCTGGAGGGGCCACTTACACTAGATGGGGAAACAGTACTTGTGCTGACATTGCTGGGACAGAAGAAGTCTATTCTGGAATAACTGCTGGTTCTTTATACAGTCACCCAGGAAATGGAGCTAATCACTTGTGTCTTGTGAAAGACCCACAGTACACTTTAAAATACAATACAAGTGGACCATCTCATAAATCCTACATTTATGGAAGTGAATATCAATATCCTATTGTAGGAACACATGATCACAATGTTCCCTGTGCTGTCTGTCATGTGACCACCAGATCTGCAGTCCTCATGATACCTGGCAAGACCACATGTCCTCCAAACTGGACCAGAGAGTACTATGGATATCTTATGTCTGAACGTCATGTCCACCACCATCGCTCCATGTATGAATGTGTAGATAAAGGCATGGAGTCACTGCCAGGGAGTGCTGGTGACATTAATAACTTGCTTACTAATTGAAAATATAGTGTTTCAAATTAATACACATATAAGCTGACATGTAAGCAAGCTGAACCAGGCCTGTCATGCATACTATGGCATAAAAAAATAAGGCAATAGACATACCTGAGTGCAATCCTTCAGCACACATGATGCAACAACAGAGAAGGAGTATAAAAATGATAGAGTGATGAGAATGGTGCTTAAATTGAGGTTTGTGTGGCTCAACAATAATTAGTAATATGGTGTACAAAACTAATATCATAACACAGTTAGCAAGAAAATACATAGACTTGCTAATAGCAAACAGAGCGAAGATTATTAGTCTGACTAAAAATGGCACAGCAGAAAACCACCGACAATCTCTGCCATCAAGCTCTGTTCCATCCTTGTAGCATCCTTGAATGGAGTCCATGAATACATGCAGTATTATCTGATGTCTTTGTGGAATCGTTCCTAGCAGGTTTTGACATAATTTGAAAGGATAAAGTGCCAGAATCAATATGGGAAGAGCGACAAACCCTGCCAACACGAAAAGTGCTGACACAGCATATGGAATGTGGTGAGATCTAAAGTATGGTACTATGGCATCATTGAACAAAGCATGCCTGCACGTTCCATTTATAGATGGATCACATATGGTGACAGGCACTAGGAGATCATAACAAACATTTAGAAACTTTACATTGGAAAGAATCAGGAAAGTAGCAAATGCATGTATTATGGACGACTTGGCATTCCAATTCCATTTGTAATGTGTAAAGATGACCTCAATGGGAGAAAATATTACTCTTATCACTCTGTTATTAGAATCATACAGAGTTATAACCCAATATATTAGGATCATAAGCAGCAGAGGATACAAAGCCACAAAGAAATCTAGAGAGAATACTGTTATAGAATGGACTTCAAAGCAAATGTCCAAATTGAACCAACGTAAGAAATCTAGATTCCATATTCCATAAAGTGTTCCTAATAGCTGAGGGACAATTTTGTAATAGGTTGCTTCTGGTCCATCTCCCAAGTAGAACAAAATGTTTCGTGCAAAAATCGGGCATGAAAGAATTTGACAAAAAAAGACGTATCCTTGAAGTGGATAAGAAGCAACATTTAATCTAGTAGCTACAACTATCACACAGAACAGTGTGAGTAGACCATAAGCCACAGTGATGTACTTGATGAGACTAGTTAGTCTACTACCACAAGTTCTACAAGTCATGTCATAGGAATAAGCAGGCAAGTATGTATTGTTCACACATTGTCCACACAGAGTACCAGTTCTGTTATACACGCCACACATGGCTTCATTCCAGTCACTGGCATTGCTACTGGCATTGCTAGGTAGAAGGTAATAGGTTTTTATACTGACTTTGTTCTTCTTCACACTGTCACAATTGTACAGACATGGCCCAACTTCTACTATACCGAGCTTTATGTTATAAGTTACACAATAGCATGATAAGACGTAGTTCTTCATTCCTTCTGGATCACATAGAAATATATATTTATTATTTGGTAGACATCTGCAAACATTGTCCAACTCATTGCAAGAGGCCCATACTGGACAAGTAGATATCTCGTTGTTTAAGCAGGACTGAGTAGATGAATTCAAATTCATTAACTCTTTTGTATAAGAGTCAGCCAAATCGAAAGATACACTAAAGGTACCGATAGTGATAAGCCAAGTACTCCAGTTTATAACTTTTCCCCTTAACATATTTTTATTTACTCTGAACAGCTCTGGTCTTTTAGTAGATTGAATGAACTTTAAGTAATGAGCTGTTTTGATGAATCTCCAGCTTGACTTTTGTGCTTTCAGTATGCCCCAATATCAACACACCAGTTTATATTAATGGTGAAAAATGCACATTTCTATTGATACACAGATAAAGCAGATTTGTATTGATGAATCTCCAGCTTGACTTTTGTGCTTTCAGTATGCCCCAATATCAACACACCAGTTTATATTAATGGTGAAAAATGCACATTTCTATTGATACACAGATAAAGCAGATTTGTATCAACACCTGTGGATGTGAACTCATTCCCACTTGAGTTACATTTGTAGCAATGCGTGTGACCCAAGGTATTTCATAGTGTACATTTTGTATAACACTGAATTCGTGCACTCCCAATTACAAATATTCTGTCCTTTTCTGTTATATCAAGGTTTATTGTATTTGTGATGGGTATAAAAGCAAGTAAAGACTTGGCTTATGGTACATGTTTGTTCATTAAGTAAAAATCAAGTACTACATGACATCATAAATTCTATCTTATGGATTAGCATTCAGTTTTTACTAAAACTATTTACCTTGACCTAATAATATATAATTTCACATACTTTTAGTGCTATGTTCACTGGTACTGTTCTAATTCTCATGCTATGATTCGTAGTTATTTGTTGATACTCACAACTTTACCTGCTATACATTTTACCTCGATCTTTTTTTTTTTTTTTTCAATTATGCATCAATAGCTATTCTCATATTATCCTCATGTGTCCCACTAAATCTCATATTCTTATAAGACTTCTAATGAGCATAATTAGAGTGACTAACAGTGCACTTACTCATCTAATATTAGTATCAGTAATGCAAAATCCCTTGGGGGGCAAATCCTGCCCTATGTAAGTTTAAAGTTTTAAATTGGAACTGAAGTTTGATCAGTTACATGAGTATAGAGTCATACAATAATTCTTCTTAGTAAGAGCTGACCAATAACTTTTTCCATGTAATAAGTGGCTTCCCACACAAAGAGTAAAGTCCAGTCACTTTATGTAACAGCTTACTTCCAAACTTGGAAATTATCATCATGTCCATCCCAGTGTGTACAGTTTAAAATGGCACTGTAATTTGATAAATCACACTAGTAAATGGCCATATAAAAACCACTTTCAGTCTGTGCTGAGTAATGACACCTTTCATTATTGGGAATTTCTTCCCACACTTAGCCTGGAGTCCACTCACTTTCAGTAACATTAATAAGAATACTATATTGGTTTGTTAATCCTTCCCAATGAATCAATACAATAATAGTGCTTTAATCTCTCCTAATAGTAATAGTACAATAACAGTGTGATAACTTTTCCCAATAGGAAAGATACAATAATAGTGTGATAGTGTTAGCAGTAGATATTTACTAATAATAGTAATGATTATAACAATAATAATAATAATAATAATAATAAGTAATCTATATAATAGTATGCGTGTGTGTCAGTAACGATGACTATGATGATGGTATGTATTCATGAATATAATATTTGTTTATATTTGCTTTAATAAATATTTTTGTTCAGCTACTTTCTATATTGAGACATATACTAATAAACCTTTAAGCTTAGGCATGTGCTTAAATATATATGTAAGTATTATATGTACTTATATATTATTGATTGCATGAGGAAGCATACATTATGTTATAGTTATAAACCAAAATTGAGGTTTGTATGCGATTTATAAACTCCGAGACACGAGGGCGCAGCCCGAGTTGCGAGGATTTATAAATCGAAATACAAACCTATGATTTTGGTTTATAACTATTTTATAGCCCAAACATAAACAACGAGCAAAGTATAGCGTTAGATATCTTAGTAATTGTATTAAAGTACCCAAACTCTTCATTATTCCATTTTGCTTTGATCTGCCTTCCACCATAATTATGGTTACTAAGAACTATATCAGACTTTTCCCCGCTAATACATTTTCTTACGAGCATACCAGACTGTATCCGATTTATAGTTCTTAACGACAAGCGCGGTCGCTCGGGTAACGGGCTATAAGTGTAAATATTTTAAGAGCACATGCTAGTATTTTCATGAGCTGCAGATGAGTGATAGTATTAGTGTTTAGGTTGAAATGTCATCCCTATATTGTGCAACAAGTTTAATAAATTGTTTGCTTTTTTACATTGTATATTTTTCCAATCAGTAAAACGGTCACGCTTCAATTGTTCAGAGATAACTCCACCATACATTAAAAAATACAGTTATCCAGAACATTGCAAGTGTTCTATATGAGAATATTGAACACTTGCGTGATGCGGAAATACTCAAAGAAAATTATCCTAATTACAAAGAATGTGAATAATGCTTACGTACAGCAACATGCACGCATTACTTAGCAAAACTCTGAATTTTGTCGTGTGTAAATTGAAGCTAAGATTGTACGTGATCTGATGTTTGATTACCCCTGAGAGTAGGACTACTATTACAGTTTTGGATAAATGAGGAGAATTATCATAACGAATTATGATATTATCCTAGCATTTGCAAGCTTGCTGAAATCCAACTCCCCAGTGTTGTTTCTATTGGATACTTAGCTAATTGTGCTAAATAATCAGATTTCGTAAAACACTCATTCATTTTTCTGTGCATGATTTTCTGCTCATGATTTCAGGCACGAACTGTAGTTATTGAATTAATTTTTAGGCCTCTGCACGCACCATTTCACTTAACCTTGGCTCTGTGTGTGTGATAATCATTGTATGCTCCACTATAAATTAAGTATGGACCGTTAGCGAATATAAAAGTATGTAAAAACTGCATTTTAACTTTTTCAACATGAAATCTTCTATGATATTCTTCTTGGGTCTAGCAAGCTGTCTATTACTGCAAGGTGAATTGTTACTGATTTACTAGTTTATTATCTTTTAATTCGATATTACTTTTCTATTTAGGCTTGAAAGCAGAAAATATAGTTGTAAAAGAAAGTAATACTTCACGTACGTATGTTGAAATTCTGAGAGGAAGAGACGGTCTTCCTGGCAGAGATGGAGTGCAAGGTCCACGAGGACTTCCAGGACCACGTGGTAAAGAAGGACCACCTGGACCTAAGTATGGAGGGGTCACTTACACTAGATGGGGAAACAGTAGTTGTGCTGACATTAATGGGACAGAAGAAGTCTACTCTGGAATAACTGCTGGTTCTTCATACCTACACAAAGGAAATGGAGCTAATCACTTGTGTCTTGTAAAAGACCCTCAGTACACTTTACAACACAGTGCAAGTGAACCACGTTATACATCCTAAATTTATGGAAGTGAATATCAATTTCCTGTTGTAGGAACACACGATCACAATGTTCCCTGTGCTGTCTGTCATGTGACCACCAGATCTGCAGTACTCATGATACCTGGCAAGACATCATGTCCTCCTAACTGGATTAGAGAGTATTATGGATATCTTATGTCTGAACATCATGGCCACCATCGCTCCATGTATGAATGTGTAGATAAAGGCATGGAGTCACTGCCAGGGAGTGCTGGTGATACTAATGGAGTTCTGTTCAATCATGTTGAGGCTGTTTGCAATGTCGGCATTCCTTGTCCTCCTTATGATAACGTCAAAGAAATAAACTGTGTTGTGTGTAGCAAATAGATTTTCATTTTCTGACAACTAATTTCATTGTGATTACCTTCACTTTTGGTCATTGATCTATTCTCCTTCTTTTTTATTTAGTTTAGCCAGCTATTGTTTTGTATAAGTATATAATAGTTATTTTTACTGCCACTGTGTTTGGTCACTGTAAAGCGTCCTATGTATACATATAAAGTATTCCTGTAATGTAACCTATGAAGTATAAGCTGTGGATTTTTAAGAACAATTCTGTTACATATGGCATATAACTATAACGAACAGTGCATTAACCAAGAATTAAAAAACAACAACAACCAACTCCACTAAGTTGTAAGACTTAACTGCAAATGTCTCTGCTCTGCTGTCTCCCTCTAATTTCTTGTGCCAGCACTAATGCTAACGTTTTATTGTAGCCTCTGGGGGTGGACACGGATTGACCTCTTTGAACTTTGCTATATATATATATATATAATATAATATATATATATATGTATAGTACTTATTACATGAGTCAGAGTGTGATATTGTGAAATATCTATTGCTGGGATGGCCTTGGCCTCATGGCTTCACTTGTTCAAACACTTTTGTGGGCTTGAAAGGAAACTGTAAATTAAATTTTGGAGGAATAGAAGTCCTGTGGAACCTTTTCTAAAACTAATTAGTATGCACTTACTATTACTAAGAATAATAAGTTGTATAACTCTAAACTGAGTTGACGCTTCATAATAGCACCTTTATTTACAGCTATTTAGCTTCCTTGAAATTCATTTCCTCTTGTGGGTGGGGCTTCAGGCAGATGCAGATACGGTCTTCTGTCTGGGGTTTTTTAGGCTTGAGCTATCAATTGTGGCAGTACAAAAAGTGATCCTGGCAAAGCAGTGCATAGAGTAATTCCAGCAGCTATTGTTGTCAGAAACCTTGAGTTTGGAGTATGATTCATTTTTTAAATTCAGGATGAACCTTTGAACGTGAAGTTCTCGTATATAAACCAGTTGAGACAAAGGCAGCATATTTGCAGGAGAGACTGATTCTTATAAAGGGGCTACACCTAGGCATTTGGAAAGTCACCACAAAATCATTTCTGACTAGACTGTAGCTGCTAGTAATACACTTTAGCATCACGAAATTACTTGAGAGTTTGATACTGATAAAGGTAGTTCTCTTTATCTCCTGTGACTTTCTTTCGGTGTAGCTTCATAATTGAATGTGGTATTCTTAACAACAATAAAATGTAAACATAACGAGAACACTAAGTGCAAACCCTCAGCGTTATTTAGCTTGTTTAAAAAATGCAATAATTTGCAAACAAGTTCACTACTGTTGGATAAAAGTTCTTAAAATTTTCAGTTTGTAACTATAATGGCTTGGTTCTATTATGAATATAAATTTTAATATATTTAGCAAGCTGTATAATTATGTTAGCTATGGCTTAGTGTGGACAATCATCCAGACAAGCTGATGAGGCTTTCTGTCAACCAATAAAGTGCATGTGTGTGGTAACCACAGGAACAATTGGACTTCTCTAACATGCATGTTGCACTCTTTTTTAAGAGTAGGCATACTTACAGTTAACAAAAAGAATCACACCTCCAGCAACAGAAGAGACTTCCTAACGTAAAATACACCAGAGGAAAGATCAGCACAGGAACTACTCTCAGGTGAGCATGCGTGATTGTAAATAGCAGTTAAGTGAATGAACGGGAGTGGCCGTATAGCAGCACTCACCGTAGTGTCTGTATTTTCTCTTGTTTTTCTCACAAACTAGCCGAAATTGAAAAAAGGCAAATTAAAGGACTTAAATCGTTATCTAGTCTGAGTCCCTCTTATCTCAAGGCATAAAAGGCAGCCATCTTCGAGATCCATTTTTGACAGAATGAATGAATGAGTGACAAAGAGACTACTGTAACCCTCATGTGCAAGCACATTGAGGGTTAACAAGCATAGTTCTTCAGACTTTGACTCTCATAGTGAACAATGAGAGTCAATGTCTGAAGAACTACTCTTATTAACCCTCAACAAAACAAATCAGAGAGCAGTAAGATCAATACTCTATATAATATTGGCTTCATAAAGAAATTTTGTGGCATAATTGAGGTTACTATAGTGAATAAACCTGTATAATTTCTAGTGATTTATTGATTAGTACACACACTTATTCCACAAACCTCAGATTGTGATGCTCACATGGTACCTTTACTAAAACTAATTAGTGAGTTCATATAGGACTTCACTTACCATTGTTAGGCAGGTGTGACAAGACAAGGGACTGTTAATTGAATTATATATTGAGTAAAACAAGCTAAAAAAATTCCTTTACTAAAACTAATTAGTATGTTTGGTAAGACTACTTCACTTACCATTACTAAGAATTTAGGCTAACTAACCAGGTTAAAAAAGGTAAATTGGATTATAAAGTGAGTAAAAGCCAAACAAGACCATTACAAAAACTAATTAGTAAGTTTGTATCATGAGCTACAGGAAGGGATTTTACTTTTAATTGCATGACTGGAGACATTACGGAGTAATCTAGTAAGATTTAAAGTGATTCATAGTGAAGTGCACGCACATCTTACCTGGACCTTGATTTTTACCCCATGATATTGGTACCTTTATCAAAACTAATTAGTAAGTTCATGAAGTCTGCACTTGCGATTTCTTGAAATCTAGGCTAGTTGAGCATGATGGGAAATCATTAACAGGATTACAGAGCGACTATAAAATAAACTTTTATGAACGAAGTTTTATAGCCACCAAGAGTATCATCATTGCTGCAGCTACTGAAGCAACAACATGGATACAGCTGTAATACTTTATTGGCTGCGATCACATGCGTCATCTTTCAATGTAAGCTAATAGCAATGGCATTAATTCCTATGATGTAACTCTATTCTCTTTAATTGCAGGGTCTAATGCAGAAAATATAGTTGTAAGAGAAAGTAATACTTCACGTACGTATGTTGAAATTCTGAGAGGAAGAGACGGTCTTCCTGGCAGAGATGGAGTTCAAGGTCCACAAGGACTACCAGGACCACATGGTAAAGAAGGATCACGTGGTAAAGAAGGGCCACCTGGACCTAAGTGTGGAGGAGCCATTTATACTAGATGGGGAAGCAGTACTTGTGCTGACATTAATGGGACAGAAGAAGTCTACTCTGGAATAACTGCTGGTTCTTCATACCAACACAAAGGAAATGGAGCTAATTACTTGTGTCTTGTAAAAGATCCACAGTACACTTTGCGATACAGTGCAAGTGGACCAATTGTTAAATCCTACATTTATGGAACTGAATATGAATATCCAATAGTAGGAACTCATGAACACAATGCTCCTTGTGCTGTCTGTCATGTGACCACCAGATCTGCCGTCCTCATGATACCTGGCAAGACAAAATGTCCTCCTAACTGGACCAGAGAGTATTATGGATATCTTATGTCTGAGCGTCATGTCCACCATCGCTCCATGTATGAATGTGTAGATAAAGGCGTGGAGTCACTGCCAGGAAGTTATCGTGATACTGATGGATCTCTATTCTATCATGTTGAGGCTGTTTGCAATGTGGGCATTCCTTGTCCTCCATACAACAATTACAAAGAAATTAATTGTGTTGTGTGTTCTAAATAGGTCTGTGATAAAACTTTAATGGAGCATTTAGTGATTTTATATATTTGTGGCTCAATTTATTATTTTTTCTGACTTTAGCTAGAATTATTTTGTCTACTGGATCTGTCAACTTTTAGGAAACCTATGTATGATTAGTCTTTGATATTGTTAATATTATGCAACTTATAGCAATAATGTAATGTTTAAGTACGTTCAGTTTTTTTAAGAAAAAAATTGACAATTGAAACCACGTGAATAATAACACACCTTGTAAAAAAGTGAAATGTCAAGTAAAAGGGAAAATTTCTAATGTACAAGATCTGTATGCAAAACAAAAAAAACTACGTTTATTTAGTTTTTTAATCAATATTCGTCGTTTATCACATAAGTCCACTGATTATTAAAGGTATAGGTATGTAGGCTATTACTATTTATTATAGCTAACAAAAATACTTCCTTTCTTCTTTTTCTTATAAATGGCCAAATTGAATAATTGTGTGATAAAAAGATTTCTATGCCATACTAAAGGGGCATGTCAAAACAAAAATTAATGTTGTTACGATACTGGGAGTAAGTGGAGGTTGTTTCATGATGAAAAGGTTTGGGAAGCATTATTTGGCTGATACAATTTAAGGTAATGAGAGAATTTGGCTATAGTGGGCCAATTTTACTGCAATGGGCCAGTTATAGAATAATTCCATGCACAATGTTATTTTAATGAAATAACTCAAGTTATCACATGAGTGTTATCTCAGGATCTCACAGTGTATTGCAATCTGATTAACCTCTGATGTGGTAGTAGTTATAGCTGTCAGCTTAGCTTACCAGTTTTCTGAGTTTTTTCAGCTAGTGTAAGTACTTGGTTATTGGAAGACTTAATTTATCAGCTACACTTATTTATGGCAAGTTATGTGGACTTCCGTATTTGCTCAGCCATATTTTGTTCTTCATGTTTTTAATGAGTGTTTACTTTTCTGTGTAGTTCTGTACGTAACATTCAAGCTGGGAAGTTTATAGATAACTTGTAGGCTGCTATTTAGAAAGGCAGAGGCTATCGTTTGCTACTTTCTGATTTTGTGACTGTTAAGAGCTAGCTATTACTTAGCCAGTTTCTCCAGCTGTTATCTAGCAATTGTTACAGCTATTGTTAATTATTGTGAGATTGTTTGCTGACTCAGGGAAAAGTAATATGAACAAAGCTTGCCCTATAAGAAAAGAAAAGGTTTTGAAGATACAGTAAAATCTGTAGAACATGATTATAAATTCAAGGGAAATCCAATAGAAGTCAGAAAAGGAAACAATGATCTGAAAATAAAGGACTGAATCTTAAAAAATTTTTTTACTTGCTTTGGCTTCTTTGATGAAGATGAAAAAGTAGAGTGAATATGACTGATGTGAGTGTTTAAAGGTGAGATTGTGTCGTTTCTAGCTCCAATTGTTAAGTCCCTTGTGTTAAACAAAGTTTTGTTTTCATATGGTTATTTTGTACTATTCCAATTGCCTTTGAAAAAAGAAGAAATATTTAATAAAATCGGTAAAGGATAATAAAAAAAATACACAGAATACAGTGGTGCTCTCCAGTCCATTTAGTCTAGTTTTTCCTGCTTGTGGAGTAATTGAGCTTTTTACGAGAACCGGATGATAAATATACTCACAAGATGAAGGCGGCGTAGCCAATAGTTGATGTGTGTGGACGATAACCAGAGTCCCACTGATCTCCTTGGACAGCCTATTCCTCTCCTGTGAGCAAAGTAAGAGCAGAAAAGTTACCTGGAATACAATTAGTAATAAACCAACTTAACATTAAAAAGAAGTAGTTCTTTTGTATTTAGTTACCAAGTAATATAAAAGGGGGCAAACCCTGGTCGTTTATTGAGTGAAGCCTGCCCAACCAGGTTGGAAGTGCTGCTAAACTATCAGCTGGAGGTGTAGGGAGCCTCTAGAGAGTTTACAGCCAAATTTACACCATGAGTTACCAACTATTGTACAAATTACTGCAATGAATTTATCTAGCATAGAATAAACCACTTGTTACACACAGCAGATATTTCACTCTCATTTTTTTTCACTTACCTTTGGCTCATAATAGACAATGGATTTCAAGTAAGAACAATATGCTGTTGTGTACGTGCATTACTATGGCTAACAAGATCTGCCACTAATAAGAAAATTAACTTTTGGCAAGTTTTGTAATGCTTAGTAGCGTCATGTCAAAGACAATTTAATTCTAAGGGATAAATAAATAAATTATGTAAGTTTCAGTTAACCTATTATGGTGGTTTAAAACGTTTGTATATTAGTTTAGTTATAATTTATATCAATAGTGAATCATGAAAAGGTTTGCCATTCAAAGTAGAGTTCTTAGAAATGTGATAAACATAGCTAAATAGTTAAATTTTAACATGTATGAGTAATAATACGATAACCGTGCTATTGATCCCCAATAGCACAGGTTGCCCATGCTATCACTCGCTAATAGTAGGCCAGCTTTTTTTGCATCATAGTTACACTGTATCTCACTATCTCTTTATTTTTGGATTGGTTTCCTCTTGAACTTCATTTTCAGCCTACGACTTCTCATCCATACAGGTAGGCCGTTCAGGCTAAAGAAACTCCTGCTAGAAGTACCCTAACTGTACATTTCCAAGGCTTGAGTTGCACACATGCGCACTTACCCCTATTTCGTTTAGCTACCACAGTATTTCACTTAGTTATGCTATTTCACCTTGTTACATGCTGTTTCACTCTACCTGTGCTAGTTCAATTGAACAGTGAATTCCCCCATACATTTTGAATGGGAAATTTACTTGCCCTGTTAATAGAATAGGAATGAAAGGCATGCACAAATTAAATCAAATATGACTTTTTTTTAATGCCAAAAGTTAGCTTTTATTTGTTAAATGATTACATTTGCTGAAGCTTTATTCACAATGTTTATGAATATCAGACGTCTCAATGTAGAACGTGCACTTGCAGTTAGAAGTGAGTGCTAAACACGCAAGTAAGTTGTGGGTCATAGTCTACACAGAAATATCCTAAACGCTGCCATATTGTTACAGTGTTTCTTACAAGCAATGACTTATGGTGGTAAACACATCACAGAATTGTACAGTATATTATTATACATAATTATACAGTACAACTACTCAAAGATCATAAATTTGAACTCAAAAAGATTGAACTACATTATATACAAACAAACTGAAATGACAAATATTTGCATTAAAAATCCTTGAGATTATTTGTATTAGTGGACTATGCAGCATAAGTGTGACGACTAAGTAATTTTCTCTTCCAATTTTGTTAGTTTAATTTTTTTGCATGTATTAATTTTAGCAGTATTGGCCAAATTGTTCACGTATTGTTTAATTTTAATGTTTGGCTTATCTCCATATTTAAACATCTTGGAGCATTTCTGAAATATTAATTTTAACTTTTTTTCGCAAACTAAATATCAGTGTTTAATGTAGCTGCAGAAATGCATTTGTTCGTAAATTACTTATCTATTTGGGCTTGAAAGCAGAAAATATAGTTGTAAAAGAAAGTAATACTTCACGTACGTATGTTGAAATTCTGAGAGGAAGAGACGGTCTTCCTGGCAGAGATGGAGTATAAGGTCCAAGAGGACTTCCAGGACCACGTGGTAAAGGAGGACCACCTGGACCTAAGTCTGGAGGGGCCATTTACACTAGATGGGGAAACAGTACTTGTGCTGACATTAATGGGACAGAAGAAGTCTACTCTGGAATAACTGCTGGTTTATCACACGAACACAAAGGAAATGGAGCTAACTACATGTGTCTTGTGGATGACCCACAGCACACTTTACAATACAGTCAAAGTGGACCATCTGCTAAATCCTACATTTATGGAACTGAATATGAACATCCAATAGTAGGAACTCATGAACACAATATGATACCTGGCAAGACATCATGTCCTCCTAACTGGATTAGAGAGTATTATGGATATCTTATGTCTGAATATCATGGCCAACATCGCTCCATGTATGAATGTGTAGATAAAGGCATGGAGTCACTGCCAGGGAGTGCTGGTGATACTAATGGAGCTCTATTCTATCATGTTGAAGCTGTTTGCAATGTCGACCTTGTCCTCCTTATGATAACGTCAAATAAATAAACTGTGTTGTGTGTAGCAAATAGACTTAGGTAGTGTTCATTTTCTGACAACTAATTTCATTGTGATTACCTTCACTTTTGGTCATTGATTTATTCTTTTTTTCTTTTTCTTTTTTTTAGTTTAGCCAGCTATTGTTTTGTATAAGTATATAATAGTTATTTTTACTGCCACTGTGTTTGGTCACTGTATAGCTTCCTATGTATGCATCTAAATATTCCTGTAATGTAACCTATGAAGTATAAACTGTGGATTTTTAAGAACATTTCTGTTACATATGGCATATAACTATAACGAACAGTGCATTAACCAAGATAACTTACCACAGCGATTAGTAGAATAAAAAATAACCAAGTCCGCTAAGTTTGTAAGACCTAACTGCAAACGTCTCTCCTCTTTGCCATTATTTTTTTCCTGGCATTATTCCAAAAGTTCCCCTAATTTCTTGTGCCAGCACTAATGCTAACATTTTAATGTAGCCTCCGGAGGTGGACACGGATTGACCTCTTTGAACTTTACTTCTAGATATCTTCACTGCAGTAGATTGTACTAGGTTTGGTAAATCATGGTGTAAAGTTGGCTGCAAATCGCTTTAGGGGCTCCCCAAATCCCCAGGTGATATTTTAGCAGCTACTCTAACCTGGTTGGTTAGGCTTCACTAGAGGAAAGTAGCTGTAAAAAAACACAAATAACTGATTAGCTAGGTTGGTGGATATAACTACTAATGTAATGAGCTGGCGCATTACAGTGATCACATAACTATGAATAACATTGTGAAGATATCTAGTGTGGAATATATATTTATACTAAAGATCTCAATTGAGACTGTTTAGTGAAGGTCTTGCATCGCTCACCCAATTAGATCTAACAATTTCATTTCTCTTATTCTTCCTGGGCCTTTGGTTTGGCCTACGAGATTAGTTTTTCCACCATAGTTCCACTGCAGCATCAGAATTATAAATTTTCAACAGTACTGGGTCAATACAAAGTGTCTGTAAATCCTTCAAGGTATACTAGTAATAGAGTTAGTTTCTAGTTCTTAATCAGATTAATCTGAGATAAATTCCTTTCCACTTTTGCTTTGGAATTTGAAGTAAAAACAATAACCTGGCTCATGCAAGAGGATTGAACCATTCACTCGCATTGGAAGTATGAAAAATATTCCAATACACAGGTCTGTGATCTATAGGGTTGATGATAGAGAGATAAATTGTACTATGTAATTGTACTGCATATTGCATAAAATAAGAAGAAAATTCAGATACAATAAGGTCCGTGTCAACTGACACATTCCTCACAGGAACAGTAAATTTCTTCACAATGCTATCAACTCAATCCATTGACAATTTTCTTCAATAGCATTTCCCACCCTTGCGATCCAAAGACCAAAATATCATCTCTCTAAAATATTACATCACGGCATCTGAACTGCAACTGTATACGCTCAATGATTCGATACAGTATTTCTTAAAGTGATTCTTGTGATACACTATTCCCTCAGGGAATTTCTTTAGGGTTAGATACTAATAAAAGTAACTCTCTTCCCTCTTGTGATTTTTTTGTGTAGCTGCATAAATAGGCCATTGAAACCATTTTTCAGTTTCCTTTTAAGTTTTCAGCACACTTGTAAGTGCAGTCAGACCACTTCATCACTTTGCATGACTTTCAAGAAAGTAGAACAAGGTGCTAAACGATCTATAAAAACAGCACACCCCAGGAGATATTGCCCATCCATTTATTTTGTGTAGTACCCTTTAAGCTTCACTCAATCTGTGCTTTTCACTGATGAGTGTTCTGAGAGAGCTGCAAGACGATGAGTATATGTGCCTTACTGTGCCAGTACCCGACGCATAGCACACAATTTATGTGTGATCCATCTCAATTCATTTGCCCTTAATTTAATGACGACATACCGGGGCAATGGAGCCAATCACTTGTGTCTCGTTAAAGACCCGCAGTTCACCTTAGCTTATCGCGTCGCTAGTACAACTCCCATCTCAAAAATATATGGAACAGAGTACGAACATCCACTTCGAGGAAGTCACAATCACAATGCTCCTTGTGCTGTCTGTCATGTGACCACCAGATCTGCAGTACTCATGATACCTGGAAAGACGGCGTGTCCTCGTAACTGGACCAGAGAATACTATGGATATCTCATGTCTGCTCAGAATGACCACCATCGCTCCATGTATGAATGTGTAGATAAAGGCATGGAGTTACTGCCAGGGAGTGCAACCAACAATTATGGTGCTCATTTTAATCATGTTGAGGCTACTTGCAATATTGGCATACCTTGCCCTCCTTATAGCGATTACAAAGAACTCAATTGTGTGGTGTGCACCAAGTAGAGACTCTAATGTGTTAATAATTAGTAGATGTATAACAACGTTTAACAGCTCAATGTTGTTGTGTACATTTGATTGATCATAGTATGTTGAAATCTTTCTCAAGATGTAGTAAAGACAGCAATAATTATTGTTGACAATATGTTGAATGCTAGTGATAGAAATTGGGTACTAACTAGCTTGTTATGCTAATAATGAAACAACAAGAATATACAACTGAATATTGCCATGTTTGAACCATAGTTATGCAACGAAAACTTTCATATTACAATATCTGTTGTAGAATTGATCTTATGTATTTTGGTATATTAAGAATTAGAATTGCAGTTCAAAACCGGAAAGAATTATCAGCAATATAAAGTTTAGCTTTAACTTCATTTTTTTGACAGAACGGAAACTGCTCAACATAGCTGTCACCTTGCATGCCATTACAACTATTGTGTACTACAGTTATCCATGGCAGAATTGGTCCATGCAGACCTGACACTGGTCCATGCAGACCTGACACTGGTCCATGCAGACCTGACACTGGTCCATGCAGACCAGACACTGGTCATGTAGACCTAACACTGGTCCATGCAGACCTGACACTGGTCCGTATAGACCAGACACTGGTCCGTATAGACCAGACACACATGTCCATGCAGACCAGACACTGGTCCATGCAGACCTAACACTGGTCCATGCAGACCAGACACTGGTCCATGCAGACCCGACACTGGTCCATGCAGACCTGACACTGGTCCATGCAGACCATACACTAGTCCCTGCAGACCAGACACTAGTCCATGCGGACCTGACACCGGTCCATGTGGACCTGACACTGGTCCATGCGGACCTGACACTGGTCCATGCAGACCAGACACTGGTCCATGTAGACCTGACACTGGTCCATGCAGACCTGACACTGGTCCGTATAGACCAGACACACTGGTCCATGCAGACCAGACACTGGTCCATGCAGACCTAACACTGGTCCATGCAGACCAGACACTGGTCCATGCAGACCTGACACTGGTCCATGCAGACCTGACACTGGTCCCTGCAGACCAGACACTAGTCCCTGCAGACCAGACACTAGTCCATGCGGACCTGACACCGGTCCATGTGGACCTGACACTGGTCCATGCGGACCTGACACTGGTCCATGCAGACCTGACACTTGTCTATGCAGACCAGACACTGGTCCATGCAGACCAGACACTAGTCCATGCGGACCATACACTGGTCCATGCGGACCTGACACTGGTCCATGCAGACCTGACACTGACCTGACACTGGTTCATGTGGACCTGACACTGGTTCATGCGGACCTGACACTGGTCCATACGGACCTGACACTGGTCCATGCAGACCTGACACTTGTCCCTGCAGACCCGACACTGGTCCATGCGGACCTGACACTGGTCCATGCAGACCTGACACTGGTCCGTGCAGACCCGACACTGGTCCATGCAGACCCGACACTGGTCCATGCGGGCCTGACACTGGTCCATGCAGACCTGACACTGGTCCGTGCAGACCCGACACTGCTCCATGCGGACCTGACACTGGTCCATGCGGACCTGACACTGGTCCATGCGGACCTGACACTGGTCCATGCAGACCCGACACTGCTCCATGCGGACCTGACACTGGTCCATGCGGACCCGACACTGGTCAATGCGGACCTGACACTGGTCCATGCAGACCTGACACTGGTGTATGCGGACCTGACACTGGTCCATGCGGACCTGACACTGGTCCATGCAGACCCGACACGGCTCCATGCGGACCTGACACTGGACCATGCAGACCCGACACTGGTCCATGCGGACCTGACACTGGTCCATGCAGACCTGACACTGGTCCATGCAGACCAGACACTGGTCCATGTAGACCTGACACTGGTCCATGCAGACCTGACACTGGTCCGTATAGACCAGACACTGGTCCGTATAGATCAGACACACTGGTCCATGCAGACCAGACACTGGTCCATTCAGACCTAACACTGGTCCATGCAGACCAGACACTGGTCCATGCAGACCTGACACTGGTCCATGCAGACCTGACACTGGTCCCTGCAGACCAGACACTAGTCCCTGCAGACCAGACACTAGTCCATGCGGACCTGACACCGGTCCATGTGGACCTGACACTGGTCCATGCGGACCTGACACTGGTCCATGCAGACCTGACACTTGTCTATGCAGACCAGACACTGGTCCATGCAGACCAGACACTAGTCCATGCGGACCATACACTGGTCCATGCGGACCTGACACTGGTCCATGCAGACCTGACACTGACCTGACACTGGTCCATGTGGACCTGACACTGGTCCATGTGGACCTGACACTGGTCCATGCAGACCTGATACTGGTCCATACGGACCTGACACTGGTCCATGTGGACCTGACACTGGTCCATGCGGACCTGACACTGGTCCATACGGACCTGACACTGGTCCATGCAGACCTGACACTTGTCCCTGCAGACCCGACACTGGTCCATGCGGACCTGACACTGGTCTATGCAGACCTGACACTGGTTCATGCGGACCTGACACTGGTCCATGCGGACCTGACACTGGTCCATGCAGACCCGACACTGCTCCATGCGGACCTGACACTGGTCCATGCGGACCCGACACTGGTCCATGCGGACCTGACACTGGTCCATGCAGACCTGACACTGGTCCATGCGGACCTGACACTGGTCCATGCAGACCTGACACTGGTCCATGCGGACCTGACACTGGTCCATGCAGACCTGACACTGGTCCATGCAGACCCGACACTGGTCCATGGGGCCTGACACTGGTCCATGCATACCTGACACTGGTCCGTGCAGACCCGACACTTTGCTCCATGCGGACCTGACACTGGTCCATGCGGACCTGACACTGTCCATGCGGACCTGACGGTCCATGCAACCCCGACACTGCATGCGGACCTGACACTGGTCCATGCGGACCTGACACTGCGGACCTGACACTGGTCCATGCGGACCTGACACTGGTCCATGCAGACCCGACACGGCTCCATGCGGACCTGACACTGGTCCATGCAGACCCGACACTGGTCCATGCGGACCTGACACTGGTCCATGCAGACCTGACACTGGTCCATGCAGACCAGACACTGGTCCATGTAGACCTGACACTGGTCCATGCAGACCTGACACTGGTCCGTATAGACCAGACACTGGTCCGTATAGATCAGACACACTGGTCCATGCAGACCAGACACTGGTCCATTCAGACCTAACACTGGTCCATGCAGACCAGACACTGGTCCATGCAGACCTGACACTGGTCCATGCAGACCTGACACTGGTCCCTGCAGACCAGACACTAGTCCCTGCAGACCAGACACTAGTCCATGCGGACCTGACACCGGTCCATGTGGACCTGACACTGGTCCATGCGGACCTGACACTGGTCCATGCAGACCTGACACTTGTCTATGCAGACCAGACACTGGTCCATGCAGACCAGACACTAGTCCATGCGGACCATACACTGGTCCATGCGGACCTGACACTGGTCCATGCAGACCTGACACTGACCTGACACTGGTCCATGTGGACCTGACACTGGTCCATGTGGACCTGACACTGGTCCATGCAGACCTGATACTGGTCCATACGGACCTGACACTGGTCCATGTGGACCTGACACTGGTCCATGCGGACCTGACACTGGTCCATACGGACCTGACACTGGTCCATGCAGACCTGACACTTGTCCCTGCAGACCCGACACTGGTCCATGCGGACCTGACACTGGTCTATGCAGACCTGACACTGGTTCATGCGGACCTGACACTGGTCCATGCGGACCTGACACTGGTCCATGCAGACCCGACACTGCTCCATGCGGACCTGACACTGGTCCATGCGGACCCGACACTGGTCCATGCGGACCTGACACTGGTCCATGCAGACCTGACACTGGTCCATGCGGACCTGACACTGGTCCATGCAGACCTGACACTGGTCCATGCGGACCTGACACTGGTCCATGCAGACCTGACACTGGTCCTATGTGTAGACCTAAAGTAGCTTCTAGACCTAAACTAACACATACAATGTAGGGAGTTACACAAATACAAAATTACTTTCTTACCTCATTTTCTTGAGCAGTGGCAACTTTTGTAGTACCAAATTTGAGTCATTCTGACTATTTGAATTTACCAGTCACTGTTGACAACAAGCTCTTAGTTACAAAAAAGAAAGGCCAGAGTTATTTTTGCATACTTAGCTAACAATATGGAATTACGTACTTACCTCAGTATCCCTCGAGTAGTAGTAGCTTCCTCAGCATTAATACTTTATGTGCTTACATAAGCTTTTCAGAAGTAGTGATAGCTCTCTTAGTACTGACTACAGGTGGCTCTCGACAACTAGCAAGCCGCACTTAGCCGGAAAAAAGGCGAAGTTTTGAATTTAAATATGGTAAAGGGTCTTCAATGCCATAGTAACCGGTCGAATCAACTTTTTGTTTCTTGAAAAGCAAGCGTTTTCGCAGGAATTTTCTCACACTTTGGAGCTTAAGTATAAAGTAAGGCTTGCTTAATGCTGTAGTTTCAGAATAAACTGGGGTCAAGCCTAAAAAGCCATGTTTTTTTAAGAAAAAAGTTCCCGCGCGCGCGCTTAAAGGGCATACGTACAATCCATACATACATACATACATATATACATATAACATATACCCGATTTTTCATTATCCACCCCTAATACTGTCTCGCTCGCTTCGCTCGCTCGCCAATAAATAAATAAATAAACAAACATCCCCGATTTTCAATTGTGTTACCCCTGTAAGTGTCTCGCTCGCTACGCTCGCTCGCCAATAATAATAATAATAATAATAAGTAATCTATATAATAGTATGCGTGTGTGTCAGTAACGATGACTATGATGATGGTATGTATTCATGAATAATTCATAGTCTTATACAGTTTGGTAAGGCATAATCTTTACCTGAAGGGGTACAGTGTCATCATATTGAGTTGAAGGCAATTAATTTTCTCCAAAGTATTTCACTTCTGAAATTAGACACAACATCAAATGTATTCATTCCAAGAAATGTTTACTGAAAAGACACTATTCATCCTCCCTTGCTCACAAAGTACAGATTATGGAATCAGAATTACAACAAAGAATTAAAAATGCTCAAATTACTTAGATAAATCCTATAATTTCATCTTTTTCCTCCAAACCTCGCTCTCTTTATTCTCACCTCTCACATCTCAAACGTTCATCTTCACTTCCGTGCATACTCAAGCATGAAGACAAAACTACTAGTGACCCACTTGGCAAAGCAGAACTTTTTAACAACTATTTTAATTCAGTTTTTACTCGCAGTGATTTTATTCTTCCACCTATGCATTGTCTTCCAACACCTTCAACTTAGCACCGTACAGTTTTTTTCTAGTGAAATTTTTGATGTATTGAACTCTCTAGACCCCAAAAAATCTCCTGGACATGAAAACATTAGCCCATATATTTACAAATTCTGCGCATCTTCACTTGCACATACAGTTTCTCTTCTCTTTACTGTCTTTATGGAATCTCAATCCATTCCAGCTGACTGGAAGGTACACAAGTTATTTCCTCTCCACAAGAAAGGAAGTGTATCTGAAGTTAGCAACTACAGGCCTATTTCTCTCCTAAGTATTCTTCATAAAGTACTTGAATTAATAGTCTACTCTAGGATATTAGATTTTATATATCCCAAAATTTCAAAGACACAATTTGGTTTTATCATAAATAGATCCACTCTTCAACAACTTCTTCTATCACATACTTCAGTTTTCAATTCTGTGGAGTCAAAGCGACACACAGAAATTGTGTTTCTTGATTTTGCCAAAGCCTTTGATTCAGTCCCCCACAATGAACTTCTGTATAAACTTTGGCTAACTGGCATTACTGGTCCTCTTTTGTTATTTTTCAAAGATTACTAACAAAATAGAAAGCATTTTGTTGAGGTTGAAAATCTGACTTACTTCCTGTCAAATCAGGTGTACCTCAAGGTAGTGTACTTGGACCTCTGCTTTTTCTTATTTATGTTAACGACATACCGTCTCTCTGCTCTTTTTCGTCTGTGTTTTTATTTGCTGATGATGCCAAACTTATTGCCTCTCTAAACTCTGCAAGTGAGAATTTAGCTCTTCAAATGGATCTTGACAATTTATTGTCATGGTGTCAATCTTGGAAACTTTCTTTAAATACTTCTAAATGCGTATACATGAACGTCTCCCTATCATCATCTACTAACAACAATTACACCATCGGTAATGATACAATTAAAACAGTAACTCAACAGAGAGATTTAGGTATTTTACTCTCTGATAGTTTATCTTGGTCTGTCCACATCAAACAAATATGCAGCAAAGCTTATCGGTCTCTGTATTTAGTTAGGCGAGCAATTCCTTGCACATCACCATTAACATTAAGAAGTCCCTCTATCTATCACTTGTAAGATCTCAGCTGACCTACTGTTCCCAGCTATGGTTTCCCAACAAAATACAAGACATTATCTTATTGGAAAGAGTTCAACGGCGTGCAACTAAATACATTTTAAATAATTATAATATTTCTTACAAATTAAGACTTCTCAATATTTTACAATTACTAGACCTATTATTTTTTGTTAAATGTTTTAAGAATCCGTCTGATTCATTTAATGTATTTAATCACGTCACTTTTCATTCTGAGTCCACAAGATCTTCATTTAATCGTAAATTCGAAATTAAGTTCCAACACACCTCCACTACACGACATCAATATTTTAATCGCATATCTCTACTATGGAACACATTCTCACCTATTGATCTTTCATTGTCCTTCACTTCTATTAAACGTTCTCTCAAGCAAAAAATTTGGATCTATTTATTGCACACTTTGATTCAGACAATTCCTGCACATTTGTAGTTTATGTCCTTGCTCTAGATGTCACAGTCACTTTATTAATGTATCACTCCCCTCTCACACTTAGCTGTTTTATTATCATTTATATACCTTTTCTTTTCTTTTAGCTAACTAGGCTGCTCTCTTGTACATAGAGTTTTTCCTTCATCCACCCATCATATCACATTTCATCTCTTTTAATTCTCTTTGTTATATAGTGGTTGTAAAGTTATAATAATAATAATAATAATAATAATAATAATGGACAAGATCCCCCGAGAGACTGTTTAGGTAACTTCGGCCGCCAGTACAGCTGGGCCTATACTGAGTACTAGGATACAATAACAGTGTGGTAAGTTTTCCCAATGTAGATATTTTAAGAGCACATGCTAGTATTTTCATGAGCTGCAGATGAGTGATAGTATTAGCGTTTAGGGTGAAATGTCATCCCTATATTGTGCAACAAGTGTAATAATTTGTTTGTTTGTTTTACATTGTATATTTTTCCAATCAGTAAAATGGTCACGCTTCAAAGCCTCATTCCTCAGAGATAACTCCACCATACATTAAAAAATACAGTTATCCAGTTGGAGTGTTGAATATGAGAGAATATTGAACACTTGCGTGATGCGGAAATACTCAAAGAAAACTATCCAATTTACAAAGAATGTGAATAATGCTTACTTACAGCAACGTGCACACACTACTTAGCCAAAATCTGGATTTTGTCATGTGTCAATTGAAGCTATGTTTGAATACCCCTGAGAGTAGGACTACTATTACAGTTTTGGATAAATGAAGAGAATTATCATAACGAATTATGATATTATCCGAGCACTTGCAAGCTTGCTGAAGTCCAACTCTCCAGTGTTGTTTCTATTGGATACTTAGCTAATTGTGCTAAGTAATCAGATTTCGTAAAACACTCATTCATTTTTCTGTGAGTGACTTTGTGCTCATGATTTCAGGCACGAACTGTAGATATTGAATTAATTTTTAGGCCTCTGCACGCACCATTTCACTTAACCTTGGCTCTGTGAGTGTGATAATCATTGTATGCTCCACTATAAATTAAGTACGGACTGTTAGCGAGTATAAAAGTATGTAAAAACTGCTTGAAGTTACATTTTAACTTTTTTCAACATGAAGTCTTTTATGATATTCTTCTTGGGTCTAGCAAGCTGTCTATTACTGCAAGGTGAATTGTTACTGATTTACTAGTTATTACCTTTTAATTCGATATTACTTTTCTATTTAGGCTTGAAAGCAGAAAACATAGTTGTAAAAGAAAGTAATACTTCACGTACGTATGTTGAAATTCTGAGAGGAAGAGACGGTCTTACTATCATGGCCACCATCTCTCCATGTATGAATGTGTAGATAAAGGCATGGAGTCACTTCCGAGTGCTGGTGATACTAATGGAGCTCTATTCTTTCAGGTTGAGGCTGTTAGTAATGTCGGCATTCCTTGTCCTCCTTATGATAACGTCAAAGAAATAAACTGTGTTGTGTGTACTAAATAGATTTAGGTAGTGTTCATTTTCTGACAACTAATTTCATGTTGATTACCTTCACTTTTGGTCATTGATCTATTCTTTTTTCTTTTTTTTTTAGTTTAGCCAGCTAAGTATATAATAGTTATTTTTACTGCCACTGTGTTTGGTCACTGTAAAGCTTCCTATATATGCATCTAAATTATTCCTGTAAAGTATAAACTGTGGATTGTTAAGAACAATTCTGTTACATATGGTATATAACTATAACGAACGGTGCATTAACCAAGATAACTTACCACAGCGACTAGTAGAATAAAAAATAACCAACTCCGCTAAGTTTGTAAGACCTAACTAAAAACGTCTCTCCTCGACAACGGAAACAACTCTAAAAATAGACTGATTACTAATTTCAACTGTGACACATGTACAACGACGGGTTTGGACTTTTTCTCAACATCTCTAATCTGACAGTTTACCGGATGAATGAGCTTAGTGATTGTGAAAGGACCATCCCAGCTGGATTCCAAGCATTTATTGAAGCCTGGCACCCGCCTGAGCACTACACTACCAACTTTCAACCTGGAAAGTGCTGACTCCTCCTTGGAAAGCCTGGACTTGGCTACCTTGGAGCTAAGGGACTCCCTAACTGGTGTGTTAGTACAAGCAGCTTGGGTAGCTAATTCCTGAATGAACTGGGGCAAGTTGATATTTGCATTGGAATCACTCAACCAGAACTTCTTCAAAAGTTGAAAGAATGAAAGGAGTAGGTTTGAGGAAGAGCAATTCGTGAGGCGTATAGCCATGTCTAGTGTGAGGTCAGTTCCGGCTGAACAATTCTGGGCGTCAATGTTTTCATGAATCTTGGCTACTACAGTCATATCACCTTAATTGATTCCTAGTTTCGGAAACTGCATTCCTCTTACCACATTAGCATGGTTGAACAAACTCATTTTAGGCAGACTGTGTTATTGGCTTTTGAGTTAAAAGTGGTCTAGAGGCAACTGAAGTGACCCATTAGCTTTACAAATGTGCTCCATTAGGCATCTTATTGATGCGTGCTGTAACTGAACTAACCAGAGCTAATTATAGAGCAGTATGCTCAGATAATGTAATTTCAACTTGTTGCTCACAAGCTACTAGAAGAGATTTTACTTTTAATCGCATGACTGGAGATATTAATGAGTAATCTCGTAAGATTTAAAGTTATTCATAGTTGAGTGCACGCACATCTTACCTGGACCTTGATTTTTACCACATGATATTGGTACCTTTATCAAAACTAATTAGTAAGTTCATAAAGTCTGCACTTGCGATTTCTTGAAATCTAGGCTAGTTGAGCATGATGGGAAATCATTAACAGGATTACAGAGCGACTATAAAATAAAATTTTATGAACAAAGTTTTATAGCCACCAAGAGTATCATCATTGCTGCAGCTACTGAAGCAACAACATGGATACAGCGGTAATAACTTTCTTGGCTGTGATCACATGTGTCATCTTTCAGTGTAAGCTAATAGCAATGGCATTAATTCCTATGATGTAACTCTATTCTCTTTAATTGCAGGGTCTAATGCAGAAAATATAGTTGTAAAAGAAAGTAATACTTCACGTACATATGTTGAAATTCTCAGAGGAAGAGACGGTCTTCCTGGCAGAGATGGAGTACAAGGTCCACGAGGACTTCCAGGACCACGTGGTAAAGAAGGGCCACCTGGACCTAAGTCTGGAGGGGCCACTTACACTAGATGGGGAAACAGTACTTGTGTTGACATTGCTGGGACAGAAGAAGTCTATTCTGGAATAACTGCTGGTTCTTTATACAATCACCAAGGAAATGGAGCTAATTACTTGTGTCTTGTGAAAGACCCACAGTACACTTTAAAATACAGTTCAAGTGGACCATCTCATAAATCCTACATTTATGGAAGTGAATATCAATATCCTATTGTAGGAACACACGATCACAATGTTCCCTGTGCTGTCTGTCATGTGACCACCAGATCTGCAGTACTCATGATACCTGGCAAGACCACATGTCCTCCAAACTGGACAAGAGAGTACTATGGATATCTTATGTCTGAACGTCATGTCCACCATCGCTCCATGTATGAATGTGTAGATAAAGGCATGGAGTCACTGCCAGGGAATGCTGGTGATACTAATGGAGCTCTATTCTATCATGTTGAGGCTGTTTGCAATGTCGGTATTCCTTGTCCTCCTTATGATAATGTCAAAGAAATAAACTGTGTGGTGTGTACTAAATAGATTTAGTTTGTGTTGATTTTTTGACTTCTATTTTCATTATTATTACCTTCACTTTTTGGTTTATGAGTTATTATTTTTTGTATCATTTATTTCTAATGTATTATGTTACATTGTTCTCAAGTAGTTACGTACTTTTTTGTTAGCCACTGTACTTGATCATTGTAAAGCTTCCTAAATACATACTTTACTGTCATGTATAAACGTGACCCTAAACCATATAACTCAAAACTGAGTGGGCGTTTCATAATAGCACCTTTATTTACAGCTATTTTAGCTTCCTTAAAATTCACTTCCTCTTGTGGGTGGGGCTTCATGATGATGCAGATAAGGTTTCCTGTCTAGGCTTGAGCTATGTATGGATTGTGGCAGTTCAAGAGTGATCCTGGCAATAGCAGTGCATAGAGTAATTCCAGCACCTATTGCTGTCAGAAACCTTGAGTTTGGAAATTGATTCATTTTTTTAATCAAGATGAACTTTTGATCGCGAAGTTTGTCCATTCATTTATAAACCACTTGAGACAAAAGGAGCATATTTGCAGGAGAGACTGATTCTTATAGAGATGCTTCACCTAGGCTTCTGAAAAATTGCCATAAAATTATTTCTGACTAGACTGTAACTGTTGGTGCTTTTTCAGTGTTCACTTAACAATCTTTTATTAATGCAGTGTGCAAAAAACAACAACAAAAAATGAGGGGATGTTAGGACACCTTGATTGACATTTGTGATTTTGCAAGTTCATTTAGAATTTCATTTGGTCAATATAGTCATAGCTGTATTTATCTTCCTCTATAGTTTGATATCCATTTTTTTTGTGAACATTTACTGATTAGTCAAATATCCATTCAATGATGACATGAAAATAGAAAGTACATTTACATGTTTTGTCCACAACATATGCAACTTGCTTACTAATTGAAAATATAGTGTTTCAAATTAATACACATATAAGCTGACATGTAAGCAAGCTGAACTAGACCTGTCATGCATACTATGGCATAAAAAAATAAGGCAATAGACATACCTGAGCGCAATCCTTCAGCACACATGATGCAACAACAGAGAAGGAGTATAAAAATGATAGAGTGATGAGAATGGTGCTTAAATTGAGGTTTGTGTGGCTCAACAACAATTAGTAATATGGTGTACAAAACTAATATCATAACACAGTTAGCAAGAAAATACATAGACTTGCTAATGGCAAACAGAGCGAAGATTATTAGTCTGACTAAAAATGGCACAGCAGAAAACCACCGACAATCTCTGCCATCAAGCTCTGTTCCATCCTTGTAGCATCCTTGAATGGAGTCCATGAATGCATGTAGTATTATCTGATGTCTTCGTGGAATCGTTCCTAGCAGGTTTTGACATAATTTGAAAGGATAAAGTGCCAGAATCAATATGGGAAGAGCGACAAACCCTACCAACACGAAAAGTGCTGACACAGCATATGGAATGTGGTGAGATCTAAAGTATGGTACTATGGCATCATTGAACAAAGCATGCCTGCACGTTCCATTTATAGATGGATCACATATGTTGACAGGCACTAGGAGATCATAACAAACATTTAGAAACTTTACATTGGAAAGAATCAGGAAAGTAGCAAATGCATGTATTATGGACGACTTGGCATTCCAATTCCATTTGTAATGTGTAAAGATTACCTCAATGGGAGAAAATATTACTCTTATCATTCTGTTATTAGAATCATACAGAGTTATAACCCAATATATTAGGATCATAAGCAGCAGAGGATACAAAGCCACAAAGAAATCTAGAGAGAATACTGTTATAGAATGGACTTCAAAGCAAATGTCCAAATTGAACCAACGTAAGAAATCTAGATTCCATATTCCATAAAGTGTTCCTAATAGCTGAGGGACAATTTTGTAATAGGTTGCTTCCGGTCCATCTCCCAAGTAGAACAAAATGTTTCGTGCGAAAATCGGACATGAAAGAATTTGACAAAAAAAGACATATCCTTGAAGTGGAGAAGAAGCAACATTTAATCTAGTGGCTACAACTATCACACAGAACAGTGTGAGTAGACCATAAGCCACAGTGATGTACTTGATGAGACTAGTTAGTCTACTACCACAAGTTCTACAAGTCATGTCATAGGAATAAGCAGGCAAGTATGTATTGTTCACACATTGACCACACAGAGTACCAGTTCTGTTATACATGCCACACATGGCTTCATTCCAGTCACTGGCATTGCTACTGGCATTGCTAGGTAGAAGGTAATAGGTTTTTATACTGACTTTGTTCTTCTTCACACTGTCACAATTGTACAGACATGGCCCAACTTCAACTATACCAAGCTTTGTGTTATAAGTTACACAATAGCATGATAAGACATAGTTCTTCATTCCTTCTGGATCACATAGAAATATATATTTATTATTTGGTAGACATCGGCAAACATTGTCCAACTCATTGCAAGAGGCCCACACTGGACAAGTAGATGTCTCGTTGTTTAAGCAGGACTGAGTAGATGAATTCAAATTCATTAACTCTTTTGTATAAGAGTCAGCCAAATCGAAAGATACACTAAAGGTGCCGATAGTGATAAGCCAAGTACTCCAGTTTATAACTTTTCCCCCTAACATATTTTTATTTACTCTGAACAGCTCTGGTCTTTTAGTAGATTGAATGAACTTTAAGTAATGAGCTGTTTTGATGAATCTCCAGCTTGACTTTTGTGCTTTCAGTATGCCCCAATATCAACACACCAGTTTATATTAAAGGTGAAAAATGCATATTTCTATTGATACACAGATAAAGCAGATTTGTATCCACACCTGTGGATGTGTACAAAGCAGTAACGTGTCATATTAGGAAAGGCCAGGCTAGTGGAAAATGGGCATACACAACATAAAGTACAGAATTAAATTGGCATTTGTCATTTACACTAACAATTGATTGTAATGCCTTAAAATATGGCTTACATGGTTGTCAATTTATTTAATGTGCATCTGCTCATAATGCTTTGGAGTGAGTGTTACAATTCTTAATTAACCACTTTGAAATCCAATCAAAATCTTCATTAGGATTTTTTTATTGGTTTAGTTGCTTTAACTTAATTCTTACAGCAGAGTCTTTATGGAATGCATTCCCACTTGAGCTACACTTGTAGCAATGCGTGTGACCCAAGGTATTTCATAGTGTACATGTTGTATAACACTGAATTTGTGCACTCCCAATTACAGATATTCTGTCCTTTTCTATTATATCAAGGTTTATTGTATTTGTGATGGGTATAAAAGCAAGTAAAGTCTTGGCTTATTGTACATGTTTGTTCACCAAGTAAAAATCAACTACTTATACATGACATCGTAAATTCTATCTTAGGGATTAGCATTCACTTTTTACTAAAAACTATTTACCTTGACCTAATAATATATAATTTCACATACTTTTAGTGCTATGTTCACTGGTACTGTTCTAATTCTCACACTATGATTCGTAGTTATTTGTTGATACTCACAACTCTACCTGCTGTACATTTTACCTCGATCTTTTTTCTTTTCTTTTTTCAATTATGCATCAATAGCTATTCTCATATTATCCTCATGTGTCCCACTATATCTCATACTCTTATAAGACTTCTAAAGCATAATTAGAGTGACTATCAGTGCACTTACTCATCTAATATTAGTATCAGTAATGCAAAATCCCTTGGGGGGCAAGTCCTGCCCTATGTAAGTTTAAGTTTTAAATTGGAACTGAAGTTTGATTGGTTACATGAGTATAGAGTTGTACAATAATTCTTCCCACACAAAGAGTGAAGTCCAGTCACTTTATGTAACAGCTTACTTCAAACTTGGAAATTATCATCATGTCCATCCCAGTGTGTACGGTTTAAAATGGCACTGTAATTTGATAAATCACACTAGTAAATGGCCATAAAAACCACTTTCAGTCTGTGCTGAGTAATGACACCTTCCATTATTGGGAATTTCTTCCCACACTTAGCCTGGAGTCCACTCACTTTCAGTAACATTAATAAGGATACTATATTGGTTTGTTAATCCTTCCCAATGAAGCAATACAATAATAATGCTTTAATCTCTCCTAATAGTAATAGTACAATAACAGTGTGATAACTTTTCCCAATATGAAAGATACAATAATAGTGTGATAGTGTTAGCAGTAGATATTTACTAATAATAGTAACGATTATAACAATAACAATAATAATAATAATAACTAGTGGTGCGCTCGAATAGCGCAAATGCATGGCGAGCGAACAGACTCTTTTTACAGAAAAATAGGACAGAAATTACATCTAACTGTAGTGCACAGTGTAACCCTTTCCATCATCAGAGAATCTAAAGTATCTGATCCCAGACTAAACTAACAGAATTACCTGAATAAACTTCGAAAGCAGTGGCTAAGAAGCGAAACTTGACAAAGACTTCACAATTATTTCAAGAAGAGAGTAGCTATAAACTTTTTGGTTGAAACAAAGTTGCAGCAGGATTCTCCGCGCCAGTTAATTGAATAATACTGGAACTGTCAACGCTTTACCTAACTTACGTAATTAGAAGCGCGGGAGAAATATTTTGACGTACGTATACATACATATATACAGTGCATCCAGCTTAAAGAACAAACAATTGATTTTTTTATATATTTAAGCTAGAATACTTTACTATGCCTGTGACATATCTCTTCTTTCTAGATTCTACACCAGTTTCCAGAGTACAACAAGAATTGGCCCAACAGAAGTCATAGAATCAGTCACTTTACATAGACTTTCAATACATTAGCGCCATTTTATTTTGACGTCACCAAATCGCTGTCATTCGTCACAAATCGTCAGTTATAAAACTTGCGCGTTATGCCCGACTCCCTGTTGGGGAATTTCCCCAAACGTGCGCGAACCGATTGGGTAATCCCCCACTTCATTAATAGCTTGTCTTTATTAATAATAATTAACACAACAGTTCAGTATGGCTTCTGGAAGTAGATCTATGGAAGAAAATGCTTTCAAAAGGAAAAGAGGAGAGCTTGAGTTGCTGACTGACATCAGCAATATTCCACTAAATGCAACCAGTAAAAGGGCATGGGCAGCAAAGACAGGAGAAAAGATTGAGAATATCCTGAAGGTGAAGGCCATCAGGGAAGGCATGCATCAGCTCCACCACCAGAGTGTCCACCACCAGAGTGTCCACCATCTCGACCTAGTAGGATGAAGTCCAAGTGTACAACTTACAATGAACAAATGACATTATACCATATAATTAAACATAGTCCACACATAATTACAGATGGCATGCATACACTACAAACACGCACAGAAAGACACACGAGTTTTGTTACTCAAAAGGCTGTGGCACTTCAGATGTTTGGTGCCTGCATTTCTACTGGAATGGGGATTCTGGAAGCTTGCAAACTAGCAGGTCTTGCAACCGGCTTCAGTGATCAGAGCATTCGCAAATGGGACCAGGAGATCTATGCGGATTTCTTTGGGATCCTGTCATCCTTGGAGGACTTGACAGACGAGAGGCTGGATGACAAGCTGGAGTCTGGAAGAGGAAAGCATCCCAAATGGAAGTCAGTCACTGTGTCATAGGGTAGCACTGCTTCGTCACTGTCATGGTGTAGTACTGTTTCGTCACTCTCCTCAGGAAGCACTGTCTCGTCACTGTTATATGGGAGATGGGTGTCATCACTGTCAGGTTGAGAGGATTCGTTATATATAATTGTGGTGTCAGAGTCACATGGTGAGGGTGTTAATGTTGGCAGTGTTGGATTACGTAACTGTTGTTTTATTGTTAGTCATTCCAGAGAGGTATTACCAAGAGCATCCCTGATTTCGGGTAATCGCTGTACATCACCTTTAACCGACACCTCCAAAGTGCAGATGATGTACCGGAAATTTCTATTTCCAGGAAGCCTGGAAAATGGCGCAGATGTCACCTTCCTACAACAACAAGGGATGATTTTTTTTATGGAACAAGCCTTCTTGCTTCTAAAAAACTATTGAAAATTATTTAAATTAGTAATTATTATTGTATACAGTAGTCATATCTTGAATTAATCTTTAAAATTAAATTAAACTTTGACCTAACAATCCTAAGAGCTGAACACAATCGAAAAATACACAAAACACAATCAAACTCACCCATCAGCGAAAAAACCGGCTTGCAACAAGGGCGCTAGGTGAGCTGAAACCTCCATTGGTTGCGAGGTGCCCTAAGGTGCAGGTGGACTGCACTTCAAACAAATGCTATTCCATCTCTTGCGTTATGCCGCTCCAGCTCACAGCGGAATCTCCACCCCGATCTCACGTTGGGCAAGGGTATTTCATAAAATTTAATACCCCTTTCCCGGGCACTAAACGTAACTAGCTCAGAAGCCATACTCAATACAGTAAGTAGTCTCTTCTACAACTGCTGTGATCGAGATTTCCATCGAGCATGCGCACATTCATGACGTCACCTTTACGTATGAGAACCGGAATAATCAGCCGCGATACGTCACTACTTTGAGGGTGCCATCCCATTTCTGAATATTTTTATCAAAAAACAGGTCTAATTTGCTCAATTTTGTTTACATAGCTTTGGTATTTAGCAACCATAAACTTAAGCCATTTATCTATGATTTGGTGTAATAAGAATACTCCAGTTCAAAAAATGTAGAAATCCCAGCTTAAACACTTTTATTTAATAAAATAGAAATATTGGCCTATACAAATATAATTAATGCACCGAATTTTGTTCAAATGAAAATTCATCTAATATATTTCCAACTTGCAAAGTGTAACAACTCCAACTATTATAATTTAAATTTCCCAGCTTAAACACATTTATACTCACAATTTGACTCTTGCACTTCAACCTAGTATAACCTCAACATTAACCACGATACCACAATTATAAAACATGTCATGTGTCAATATAGCATTGATGTATAAGTATACAAAAAATAATATCTGTAGCTCCCATATTTCTCCACCTGTAAAGAAAAGACTAAGACAATAAAATATGCCATTTATTTGTTCTCTAAGCTGGATGCACTGTATATATATGTATATCTGAAATCTCAATTGAACACGACTGAGAGTCAGCTTCGCTCGCTCGCTGAATAAGTAATCTATACTAGTGGTGCGCTCGAATAGCGCAAATGCATGGCGAGCGAGTAAATATATGAGTATAGGTAAAGATGATTTGTGAAGGAAATCGCTAAATAATAGCAATGATCAAGCATGAAGAGTTAACAATAACAGAATTACCTGAATAAACTTCGAAAGCAGTGGCAAAGAAGTGCAGCTTGACAAAGACTTCACAATTGTTTCAAGAAGAGAGTAGCTATAAACTTTTTGGTTGAAGCAAAGTTGCGTAAGGCAGTGCAGCAGGATTTTCCGCGCTCGTTAATTGAAAAATACTGGAACTGTGAACGCTTTACCTAACTTACGTAATTAGAAGCGCGGGCGAAATATTTTGACGTACGTATACATACCTACATATATATATATATCTGAAATCTCAATTGAACACGACTGATAGTCAGCTTCGCTCGCTTCGCTCACTCGCTGAATAATAGTATGCGTGTGTGTCAGTAACAATGACTATGATGATGGTATGTATTCATGAATAATTCATAGTCTTATACAGTTTGGTAAGGCATAATCTTTACCTGAAGGGGTACAGTGTCATCATATTGAGTTGAAGGCAATTAATTTTCTCCAAAGTGTTTCACTTCTGAAATTAGACACAACATCAAATGTATTCATTCCAAGAAATGTTTACTGAAAAGACATTATTCATCCTCTCTTGCTCACAAAGTACAGATTATGGAATCAGAATTACAACAAAGAATTAAAAATGCTCAAATTACTTAGATAAATCCTATAATTTCATCTTTTTCCTCCAAACCTCGCTCTCTTTATTCTCACCTCTCACATCTCAAACGTTCATCTTCACTTCCGTGCACACTCAAGCATGAAGACAAAACTACTAGTGACCCACTTGGCAAAGTAGAACTTTTTAACAACTATTTTAATTCAGTTTTTACTCTCTGATTGTATTCTTCCACTATGCATTGTCTTCCAACACCTTCAACTTAGCACCGTACAGTTTTCTTCTAGTGACATTTTTGATGTATTGAACTCTCTAGACCCCAAAAAATCTCCTGGACATGAAAACATTAGCCCATATATTTACAAATTCTGCGCATCTTCACTTGCACATACAGTTTCTCTTCTCTTTACTGTCATTATGGAATCTCAATCCATTCCAGCTGACTGGAAGGTACACAAGTTATTTCCTCTCCACAAGAAAGGAAGTGTATCTGAAGTTAGCAACTACAGGCCTATTTCTCTCCTAAGTATTCTTCATAAAGTACTTGAATTAATAGTCTACTCTAAGATAATAGATTTTATATATCCAAAAATTTCAAAGACACAATTTGGTTTTATCATAAATAGATCCACTCTTCAACAACTTCTTCTATCATATACTTCAGTTTTCAATTCTGTGGAGTCAAAGCGACACACAGAAATTGTGTTTCTTGATTTTGCCAAAGCTTTTGTTTCAGTCCCCCACAATGAACTTCTGTATAAACTTTGGCTATCAGCAAATAAAAACACAGACGAAAAAGAGCAGAGAGACGGTATGTCGTTAACATAAATAAGAAAAAGCAGAGGTCCAAGTACACTACCTTGAGGTACACCTGATTTGACAGGAAGTAAGTCAGATTTACACCCTTCAACCTCAACAAAATGCTTTCTATTTTGTAAGTAATCTTTGAAAAATAACCAAAGAGGACCAGTAATGCCAGTTTGCCAAACTTATTGCCTCTATAAACTCTGCAAGTGAGAATTTAGCTCTTCAAATGGATCTTGACAATTTATTGTCATGGTGTCAATCTTGGAAACTTTCTTTAAATACTTCTAAATGTGCATACATGAACGTCTCCCTATCATCATCTACTAACAACAATTACACCATCGGTAATGATACAATTAAAACAGTAACTCAACAGAAAGATTTAGGTATTTTACTCTCTGATAGTCTATCTTGGTCTGTCCACATCAAACAAATATGCAGCAAAGCTTATAGGTCTCTGTATTTAGTTAGGCGAGCAATTCCTTGCACATCACCATTAACATTAAGAAGTCCCTCTGTCTATCACTTGTAAGATCTCAGCTGACCTACTGTTCCCAGCTATGGTTTCCCAACAAGATACAAGACATTATCTTATTGGAAAGAGTTCATCGGCGTGCAACTAAATACATTTTAAATAATTATAATATTTCTTACAAATTAAGACTTATTCATCTCAATATTTTACCTCTAATGTAATACTTACAATTACTAGACCTATTATTTTTTGTTAAATGTCTTAAGAATCCGTCTGATTCATTTAATGTATTTAATCACGTCACTTTTCATTCTGAGTCCACAAGATCTTCATCTAATCGTAAATTCGAAATTAAGTTCCAACCCACCTCCACTACACGACATCAATATTTTAATCGCATATCTCTACTATGGAACACATTCTCACCTATTGATCTTTCATTGTCCTTCACTTCTATTAAACGTTCTCTCAAGCAAAAAATTTGGGATCTATTTATTGCACACTTTGATTCAGACAATTCCTGCACATTTTATAGTTTATGTCCTTGCTCTAGATGTCACAGTCACTTTATTAATGTATCACTCCGTTCTCACACTTAGCTGTCTTATTATCATTTGTATACCTTTTCTTTTCTTTTAGCTAACTAGGCTGCTCTCTTGTACATAGAGTTTGTCCTTCATCCACCCATCTTATCACATTTCATCTCTTTTATTTCTCTTTGTTATATAGTGCTTGTAAAGTTATAATAATAATAATAGTAATAATAATAATGGACGAGATCCCCCGAGAGACTGTTTTGGTAAACTACGGTCGCCAGTACAGCTGGGCCTATACTGAGTACTAGGATACAATAACAGTGTGGTAAGTTTTCCCAATGTAGATATTTTAAGAGCACATTCTAGTATTTTCATGAGCTGCAGATGAGTGACACAGTATAAGCGTGAGGGTGAAATGTCATCCCTATATTGTGCAACAAGTGTAATGATTTGTTTGTTTGTTTTACATTGTATAATTTTCCAATCAGTAAAATGGTCACGCTTCAAAGCTTCATTGTTCAGAGATAACTCCACCATACATTAAAAAATGCAGTTATCCAGTTGGAGTGTTGAATATGAGAGAATATTGAACACTTGCGTGATGTGGAAATACTAAAGAAAACTATCCAATTTACAAAGAATGTGAATAATGCTTGCTTACAGCAACGTGCACACACTACTTAGCCAAAATCTGGATTTTGTCATGTGTCAATTGAAGCTATGTTTGAATACCCCTGAGAGTAGGACTACTATTACAGTTTTGGATAAATGAAGAGAATTATCATTACGAATTATGATATTATCCGAGCACTTGCAAGCTTGCTGAAATCCAACTCTCCAGTGTTGTTTCTATTGGATACTTAGCTAATTGTGCTAAGGAATCAGATTTCGTAAAACACTCATTCATTTTTCTGTGAGTGACTTTGTGCTCATGATTTCAGGCACGAACTGTAGATATTGAATTAATTTTTAGGCCTCTGCACGCACCATTTCACTTAACCTTGGCTCTGTGAGTGTGATAATCATTGTATGCTCCACTATAAATTAAGTACGGAATGTTAGCGAGTATAAATGTATGTAAAAGCTGCTTGAAGTTACATTTTAACTTTTTCAACATGAAGTCTTTTATGATATTCTTCTTGGGTCTAGCAAGCTGTCTATTACTGCAAGGTGAATTGTTACTGATTTACTAGTTATTACCTTTTAATTCTATATTAATTTTCTATTTAGGCTTGAAAGCAGAAAATATAGTTGTAAAAGAAAATAATACTTCACGTACGTATGTTGAAATTCTGAGAGGAAGAGACGGTCTTCCTGGGAGAAATGGAGTATAAGGTCCAAGAGGACTTCCAGGAGCACGTGGTAAAGAAGGGCCACCTGGACCTTAGTCTGGAGGGGCCACTTACACTAGATGGGGAAACAGTACTTGTGCTGACGTTGGTGGAACAGAGCAAGTGTACTCTGGAATAACTGCTGGTTCATCACACGAACACAGAGGAAATGGAGCTAATTACCTGTGTCTTGTGAAAGACCCACAGTACACTTTAAAATACAGTGCAAGTGGACCACGTCATAAATCCTACATTTATTGAAGTGAATATGAATATCCTATTGTAGAAACACACGATCACAATGTTCCCTGTGCTGTCTGTCATGTGACCACCAGATCTGCAGTACTCATGATACCTGGCAAGACATCATGACCTCCTAACTGGATTAGAGAGTACTATGGATATCTTATGTCTGCACATCATGGCCAATATCGCTCCATGTATGAATGCATAGATAAAGGCATGGAGTCGCTGCCAGGGAGTGCTGGTGATACTAATGGAGCTCTATTCTATCACGTTGAGGCTGTTTGCAATGTCGGCATTCCTTGCCCTCCATACAACAATTACAAAGAAATTAATTGTGTTGTGTGCTCTAAATAGGTCTGTGTGATAAAACTTTAATGGAGCATTTAGTGATTTTACATATTTGTGGCTCAATTTATCATTTTTTCTGACTTTAGCTAGAATTATTTTGTCTACTGGATCTGTCAACTTTTAGGAAAACTATGTATGATCATTTCTTTTCTTTTTTTTTTGGTAGTCTTTGATATGGTTAATATTATGCAACTTATAGTAATAATGTAATGTTTATGTTAGTACATTTATTTGAAGAATAAAATTGACAATTGAAACCACGTAAATAACACCTTGTAAAATAAGTGAAATGTCTACCCTCAACATCCTCCACACACTGCTAACTTAAATTAGTAATATGAACACTAACATTATGCATTCATATCCAGTCCAGGTCTCATGAGTCAAACAACACCAAATTAACCATTTCCCTCCTGTCTATTCTCATGTTCATGATGTATCACACCTATACACCAGGCTTGCTGGCAGAGCTCTCAACCACAATCCCCTCTACAAGAATAACTGCTGGTTCTTCATACAGTCACAAAGGAAATGGAGCTAATTATCTGTGTCTTGTAAAAGACCCACAATACACTTTGCGATACAGTGCAAGTAGACCATTTGCTAGATCCTACATTTATGGAACTGAATATGAACATCCAATAGTAGAAACTCATGAACACAATGCTCCTTGTGCTGTTTGTCATGTGACCACCAGATCTGCAGTCCTCATGATACCTGGCAAGACAAAATGTCCTCCTAACTGGACCAGGGAATACTATGGATATCTTATGTCTGAGCGTCATGTCCACCATCGCTCCATGTATGAATGTGTAGATAAAGGCATGGAGTCCCTGGCAGGGAGTGCTGGTGATACTAATGGAGCTCTATTCTATCATGTTGAGGCTGTTTGCAATGTGGGCATTCCTTGTCCTCCATACAACAATTACAAAGAAATTAATTGTGTTGTGTGCTCTAAATAGTTCGGTGTGATAAAACTTTAATGGAGCATTTAGTGATTTTATATATTTGTGGCTCAATTTATTATTTTTTCTGACAATAGCTAGAATTGTTGTGTCGACTGGATCTGTCATGTTGAGGCTGTTTGCAGTGTCGGCATTCCTTGTCCTCCTCATGATAATGTCAAAGAAATAAACTGTGTGGTGTGTACTAAATAGATTTAGTTGGTGTTGATTTTTTGACTTCTATTTACATTATTATTACCTTCACTTTTTGGTCCAGGAGTTATTACATTTATTTCTAATGTATTATGTTATATTGTTCTGAAGTAGTTACGTACTTTTTTATTAGCCACTGTACTTGATCATTGTAAAGCTTCCTAAATACATACTTTACTGTCAAGTGTAAACGTGACCCTAAACCATATAACTCAAAACTGAGTGGGCCTTTCATAATAGCACCTTTAATTACAGCTATTTTAGCTTCCTTAAAATTCACTTCCTCTTGTGGGTAAGCCTTAGTGATGATGCAGATAAGATTTCCTATCTAGGATTTTTAGGCTTGAGCTATGTATGGATTGTGGCAGTACAAGAGTGAGTCTGGCAATAGCATAGAGTAATTCCAGCAGTTATTACTGTCAGAAACCTTGAGTTTGGAATTTTTCAATCAAGATGAACTTTTGATCGTGAAGTTTGTCCATTCATTGAGACAAAAGGAGCATATTTGCAGGAGAGAGTGATTCTTATAGAGATGCTATACCTAGGATTCTGGAAATTGCCATAAAATTATTTCTGACTAGACTGTAACTGTTGGTGCTTTTTCAGTGTTCACTTAACAATCTTTTATTAATGCAGTGTGCAAAAAAACAACAACAACAAATGAGAGGATGTTAGGACACCTTGATTGACATTTGGGATTTTGCAAGTTCATTTAGAATTTCATTTGGTCAATGTAGTCAGAGCTGTATTTATCTCACTCTATAGTTTGATATCCATTTTTATTGGTAGGTTTGCAGTTGCAGTGTAGCTGCAGCAGAATTGTGTGGGTTTTTTTAGGATTGGGTCAGAAAGCATTTATGTGCTAAATGTCATTTTTACAGTGTAACGGAACTCAAACACATAATTGATGATCTTTCCCACCCATGTTTACAATTGTGTACTTAATTTTTCAATATATTTGTGACACTGCTAATGTATTTTGAATTGATTCGTTGTGGTTGATATATAAAAACTTGTAAGAATCATATATTTAAAAAAAAACAACATTAAGTTAATCTGAGTCAAAGTCACACATCCAATTCCTGACCCCGTCCTGAAACCAATCATAATCAGAATAATTTTTCTCAGAGTTTTGTAGTGGTGCCTCTGTGCTGAAAAAAAACTGCAGGGTACACTACTGATAGAACCAGAGTGTGAGTTATAAAGCTTCCTGGGCCTTTGGTTTGGCCTACGGGATTTGTTTTCCACCATAAGTCCACTGCAGCATCAGAATTCAAAATATTCAACGGTACTGGCACTGGGTCAATACCAAGTGTCAGTAAATCCCTCAAAGTATCATGTAATTAGAGATAGTTGTTCTTAATCAGTTTGATCTGAGATAAAGCCCTTTCCACTTTTGCATTGGAAGTTGGAAGTGAAAACTATAACATGGCTGATGTAAGGGCTTTGAACCATTCGCTTGCATTGGAAGTATGAAAAATCCGCCATTTCACAGATCTGTAATCTAGAATTGATAAGAGATAAATTGTATTGCACATTGTATAAATAAGAAGAAAATTCAGACACAATGAGGTCTATGTCAACTGACTCATTTCTCACAGGAACAATCAATTTCTTCACAATTCTATCAACTCAACCCATTGACAATTTTTCTTCAATAGATTTTTCCACCCTTGTGATCCAAAGACCAAAATATCATCTCTCTAAAATATTTCATCTCAGCACCTCAACCACAACTTTATGCACTCAATGATTTTATACAGTAAAGTGATTCTTGTGATACACTTTTCCGTCAGGGAATTTCTTTAGAGTTGGATACTAATACAGGTAATTCTCTTTCCTCGGGCTATGTTATATACACTTGTGGTAAGATGCCCACTCATTTCACCAAGGGCTGCCTAGGAGACGATAAAAAATGTTAACTAACCACATCCCAAAGTCATGGTTCTAGAACAGCCAAGGTGCATGATTGTTCCCAGACCATTTCTCCAAGTAGTTGTTAGGTAAAGGGTCTGGCTACACCCGACTAGTAATAACTACTCTATCTTTTATCCCCCTTTGCATTTCCTATTCAGGTAACAATTCTGCTTTACCAACTCTACATAGCTCATGAATTATTCATGAATACACAAACCGTCGGCATTCTAACCTCTTGTAGAGATTTCAAAGTCATTTTTAGAAATCAGTTTTATTTATTAGTATTTATTTAATTTTATGTATTATTCATTTATCCTTCAAATAATTTATTTAATTATTTACTTATCTATTTGTTTCATTTATTTATTTAAACAATTGGAATCTTTCAGACGTTTTTTTCATACATCAAATTTTGCACATCAAATTTTTTTTTTACTTGCCAACTTTCACCCATTTTACCTTAAAAGGTAGTGGCGTTTTTTTGTATCTACACTTTTCATAATTTTTTGTAACCTGATGAAGACAGCAGTATGCCTGTCAAAATATAGTGTACTAATGTAATTTATATATATAGTACTTATTACATGAGTCAGAGTGTGATATGGCAAAATATTTAATGAGCAGGCAGCCAGAGAGTGAAAACAAAGCCTGAGAGTGAAATATCTAGCCATATCACTCTGACTAGTGTAATAAGTGGATTATTCCAAGCTAGATATCCTGACTGAAGTAGTTTGTTGGTAACTCTCAAGGGGCCCCCAGTACCCCCAGCTGATATTATAGCAGCTGCTCTAACCAGGTTGGGTAGGCTCCACTAGAGTAAGGTAGCTGTAAAAACACTGAAAACATTTAAGTAAGGCCTGTTGCTATAACTACTAGGGTAATGAACTCCCAGCAATACAGGCCATTAGATAACTGGGTCACTACCTAAAGATAAAGTTGTGAAGATATCTAGTGTGGAATAAATATAGTTATCAACTTTAAATATAAGGGAAAAAAATATCAACAATGCAATACTTTTACTCTAACAACTACAGACAGCAAACCTTTGATATAATGAAAATATTTTATAAAATTTGTTGTGCTTGAGTTTACTTTTAGTACGTGGAGAGATATTCTAATATTATTGAAAAAAATATGAAACTATTGAGACAATACTTTATTTGTGAACATTTACTGATTAGTCAAATATCCATTCAATGATGACATGAAAATAGAAAGTACATTTCCATGTTTTGTCCACAACATATGCAACTTGCTTACTAATTGAAAATATAGTGTTTCAAATTAATACACATATAAGCTGACATGTAAGCAAGCTGAACTAGGCCTGTCAGGCATACTATGGCATAAAAAAATAAGGCAATAGACATACCTGAGCTCAATCCTTCAGCACACATGATGCAACAACAGAGAAGAAGTGTAAAAATGATAGAGTGATGAGAATGGTGCTTAAATTGAGGTTTGTGTGGCTCAACAACAATTAGTAATATGGTGTACAAAACTAATATCATAACACAGTTAGCAAGAAAATACATAGACTTGCTGATGGCAAACAGAGCGAAGATTATTAGTCTGACTAAAAATGGCACAGCAGAAAACCACCGACAATCTCTGCCATCAAGCTCTGTTCTATCCTTGTAGCATCCTTGAATAGAGTCCGTGAATGCATGTAGTATTATCTGATGTCTTTGTGGAATCGTTCCTAGCTGGGAAGCATCATCTTCAGAAATGGAGACAGATGCAATTGTCGAGGGATTTATTGCTGCCGAGAAGGTGAATGGAGTTCGATACACCACAGTGATTGGAGATGGGGATAGCTCGGTGTATCCTTCACTTATTCAGCAAGTTCCTGGCTGGGGTCACTGCACAAAAAAGCTGGAGTGTGCTAACCACATCTGCAAGTGCTACAGAAGTGCTTCGGAAAAGTTGGTCAGTGAGAACCCAGCATACAAGGGAAGTGGTGGTCTCACGGAAAAGACGAGTAGAAGGCTGGTAAGTACAGCTCGCTGTGCTATCAAAATGCACAGCAAAGAGCCAGACAGAAGGCTGGGTGTGAAACTCTTAAGAGCTGATCTTAAGAATGGGCCCAATCACTGTTTTGGGAATCACCAGATTTGCAATCCAGACTTTTGTTCTTCAGCAAAGAATGGACTCCTGGCTTCTGAGAATCCTCCAGTGCAGGGAGCTGCAGCCCAGTCGAATCCAGAAAAAGAGTTGGAACTGGAAGAAGACGAACTAGCATGTAAGTCAAGCCTGAAATGTTGAAATTATGAATGCTAACACATGTGCATTTCACTTCAAAGTGTTTTTCCCGCTTTATACTACCAAGTGTTTGTTCTTATTACATAGATATGTATGCATTAGCAAGCTCTAATGCTAAATAAGTGGTGTCTTTAGATTTCCTCATTTCACATAAACAATTAATTTTTGTGATATTTTTGTTGTATTATTATTATAATAACGATTACTACTACTACTACTACTACTACTACTTTTGTATTATTATATTTGTAACTTTATTGTTGTGTGTTATTATTATTATTATTATTGTTTAGATCAGGAAAGATTGTGGAGGGAAACTCTGTCAAGTAATCCTACTGACGAGGAAGTGATTCAAGGAGGGACAACTGCTACCGAGATTAACCCCAAGATGTACCATGACATCCATCTACTGTGGAATTACTGCTGGTTCAGTATACACACACCGGGGTAATGGAGCCAATCACTTGTGTCTTGTTAAAGACCCGCAGTTCACCTTAGCTTATCGCGTCGCTAGTACAACTCCCATCTCAAAAATATATGGAACAGAGTACAAACATCCACTTCGAGGAAGTCACAATCACAATGCTCCTTGTGCTGTCTGTCATGTGACCACCAGATCTGCAGTACTCATGATACCTGGAAAGACGTCATGTCCTCGTAACTGGACCAGAGAATACTATGGATATCTCATGTCTGCTCAGCATGAGCACCATCGCTCCATGCATGAATGTGTAGATAAAGGCATGGAGTCACTGCCAGGGAGTGCAACCAACAATTATGGTGCTCATTTTAATCATGTTGAGGCTACTTGCAATATTGGCATACCTTGCCCTCCTTATAGCGATTACAAAGAACTCAATTGTATGGTGTGCACCAAGTAGATACTCTAATGTGTTAATAATTAGTAGATGTAAAAACGTTTAACAGCTCAATGTTGTTGTGTACATTTGATAGATCATAGTATGTTGAAATCGTTCTGATGATGTATTAAAGACAGCAATAATTATTGTTGACAATATGTTGAATGCTAGTGATAGAAATTGGGTACTAACTAGCTTGTTATGCTAATAATAAAACAACAAGAAAATACAACTGAATATTGCCATGTTTGAACCATAGTTTTGCAACGAAAACTTTCATATTGCAATATCTGGTGTGGAATTGATCTTGTGTATTTTGGTATATTAAGAATTAGAATTGCAGTTCAATACCGGAAAGAACTATCAGCAATATAAAGTTTATCTTTAACTTTGTTGTTTTGACCGAACATGAACTGCTCAACACAGCTGTCACCTTGCATGCCATTACAACTATTGTGAACTACAGTTATCCATGGCAGAATTGGTCCATGCAGACTTGACACTGGTCCATGCAGACCTGACACTGGTCCATGCAGACCAGACACTGGTCCATGCAGACCCGACACTGGCCCATGCAGACCTGACACTGGTCCATGCAGACCAGACACTGGTCCATGCAGACCTGACACTGGTCCATGCAGACCCGACACTGGTCCCTGCAGACCTGACCCTGGTCCATGCACTGACACTGGTCCATGCAGACCCGACACTGGTCCATGCAGACCCGACACTGGCCCATGCAGACACGACACTAGTCCATGCAGACCTGACACTGGTCCATGCAGACCCGACACTGGTCCATGCAGACCCGACACTGGTCCATGCAAACCTGACACTGGTCCATGCAGACCCGACACTGGTCCATACAGACCTGACACTAGTCCATGCAGACCTGACACTGGTCCATGCAGACCAGACTCTACACTGGTCCATGCAGACCAGACACTGGGTCCATGCAGACCTGACACTGGTCCATGCAGACCTGACACTGGTCCATGCAGACCTGACACTGGTCCATGCAGACCCGACACTGGTCCATGCAGACCTGACAATGGTCCATGCAGACCAGACCCTGCACTGGTCCATGCAGACCCGACACTGGTCCATGCAGACCCGACACTGGTCCATGCAGACCCGACACTGGTCCATGCAGACCTGAAACTGGTCCATGCAGACCAGACCCTGCACTGGTCCATGCAGACCCGACACTGGTACATGCAGACCCGACACTGGTCCATGCAGACCTGACACTGGTCCATGCAGACCTGACACTGGTCCATGCAGACCTGACACTGGTCCATGCAGACCAGATACTGGTCCATGCAGACCCAACACTGGCCCATGCAGACACGACACTAGTCCATGCAGACCTGACACTGGTCCATGCAAACCCGACACTGGTCCATGCAGACCTGACACTGGTCCATGCAGACCCGACACTGATCTATGCAGACCCGACACTGGTCCATGCAGACCTGACACTGGTCCATGCAGACCCGACACTGGTCCATGCAGACCAGACTCTACACTGGTCCATGCAGACCAGACACTTGGTCCATGCAGACCTGACAATGGTTCATGCAGACCTGACACTGGTCCATGCAGACTTGACACTGGTCCATGCAGACCTGACACTGGTCCATGCAGACCTGACACTGGTCCATGCAGACCCTACACTGGTCCATGCAGACCTGACACTGGTCCATGCAGACCAGACCCTGCACTGGTCCATGCAGACCCGACACTGGTCCATGCAGACCCGACACTGGTCCATGCAGACCTGAAACTGGTTCATGCAGACCTGACACTGGTCCATGCAAACCTGAACTGGTTCGTACAGACCAGACACTGGTCCATGCAGACCTGACACTGGTCCATGCAGACCTGACACTTGTCCATGCGGATCTGACACTGGTCCAAGTAGACCAGACACTGGTCCATGCAGACCTGAAACTGGTCCATGCAGACCTGAACTGGTCCGCACAGACCAGACACTGGTCCATGCAGACCAGACACTAGTCCATGCAGACCTGACACAGGTCCATGCAGACCCGACACTGGTCCATGCAGACCTGACACTGGTTCATGCAGACCTGGCACTGGTCCATGCAGACCTGACACTGGTTCATGCAGACCTGACACTGGTCCATGCAGACCTGACACTGGTCCATGCGGACCTGACACTGGTACATGCGGACCTGACATTGGTCCATGCGGACCTGACGCTAGTCCATGCAGACCTGACACTAGTCCATGCAGGCATGATACTGGTCCATGCAGACCACCTCTGTGTAGGATCTAGGAAGGGCCGAGGGAGCCAGTCCCCCCACCTCCCCCCCGTCCCCCTTCACTCCAAACCAAGTTTAATTATGATGAGCAAGGGTGTCAATGTAGTCTATAGGACAACTGCATGCTTATGTATGCTATTCTATAATGTATTTGGGCCACTCCCCATCGTTGGCGCTGGATCTGCCCCTGGACCTACCACTGGTCCAAGGAACCTCGCACTGGTAGTATGTTGCACACACTCAACTTTTGCTTACTAAAAACATAGGAACCGAGCTTTTTACTGAACTTTGGCTACTAAAAGTAAACTATCAAAATATTTTTTGGATCACATCATGTGGATATATAGAGTGTCATCCTATGTGTAGACCTACAGTAGCTGCTTGACCTAAACTTGACACATAAAGTGTAGCAAGTTATGTAATCAACTATCACTTTATTATTGACCACTTTCAAAATTAAATTATTACGGTCTACAATGGATTCTAAATTGCTGCTGTCACCCTCACAGCAATAAACTTGAAGTTGAATTATGCCACATTAGTGTCAAACTAGAGTCTATCTAGGTTTGCAGAGTAGAAAATTTAGATACTTTTTTAAAAAGAAGCTTATGTTTTGGGGGTTAACACCATCCTATATCTCACATCTAAGAGGTGCACCAGAATTCAGTCATGTGCTCTAGCTTGGTCGACTAAATCCTTCCCGATAGTCAATACTGGGTGCCAATGTTGTCATGGATCTGGGCTACTATAGTCATATCACCTTAATTGATTTCCAGTTTCAGAAACTGCATTCCTCTTTTACCACATTAGCATGGTTGAACAAACTCATTCCAGGCAGACTATAGTGTTATCGGCTTTTGAGTTAAAAGTGGTCTAGAGGCCACTGAAGTGACCCATTAGCTTTACATATGTGCTCCATTAGGCATCTTATTGATGCGTGCTGTAACTGAACTTACCAGAACTAATTATAGAGCAGTATGCTCAGATAATGTAATTTCAACTTGTTGCTCACGAGCTACTAGAAGAGATTTTACTTTTAATCGCATGACTGGAGATATTAATGAGTGATCTCATAAGACTTAAAGTTATTCATAGTGGAGTGCGCGCACATCTTACCTGGACCCTTGATTTTTACCATATGATATTGGTACCTTTATCAAAACTAATTAGTAAGTTCATCAAGTCTGCACTTGCGATTTCTTGAAATCTAGGCTAGTTGAGCATGATGAGAAATCATTAACAGGATTACAGAGCGACTATAAAATACAATTTTATGAACAAAGTTTTATAGCCACCAAGAGTATCATCATTGCTGCAGCTACTGAAGCAACAACATGGATACAGCTGTAATAACTTTCTTGGCTGTGATCACATGCGTCATCTTTCAATGTAAGCTAATAGCAATGGCATTAATTCCTATGATGTTACTTTATCCTCTTTAATTGCAGGGTCTAATGCAGAAAATATTGTGGTAAGAGAAAATACTTCACGTACGTATGTTGAAATTCTGAGAGGAAGAGACGGTCTTCCTGGCAGAGATGGAGTGCAAGGTCCACGAGGACTTCCAGGACCACATGGTAAAGAAGGATCACGTGGTAAAGAAGGGCCACCTGGACCTAAGTGTGGAGGAGCCATTTATACTAGATGGGGAAGCAGTACTTGTGCTGACATTAATGGGACAGAGCAAGTGTACTCTGGAATAACTGCTGGTTCTTCATACCAACACAAAGGAAATGGAGCTAATTACTTGTGTCTCGTAAAAGATCCACAGTACACTTTGCGATACAGTGCAAGTGGACCACCTTATAAATCCTACATTTATGGAACTGAATATGAACATCCAATAGTAGGAACTCATGAACACAATGCTCCTTGTGCTGTCTGTCATGTGACCACCAGATCTGCGGTCCTCATGATACCTGGCAAGACAAATTGTCCTCCTAACTGGACCAGGGAGTACTATGGATATCTTATGTCTGAGCGTGATGTCCACCATCGCTCCATGTATGAATGTGTAGATAAAGGCGTGGAGTCACTGCCAGGAAGTTATCGTGATACTGATGGATCTCTATTCTATCATGTTGAGGCTGTTTGCAATGTGGGCATTCCTTGCCCTCCATACAACAATTACAAAGAAATTAATTGTGTTGTGTGCTCTAAATAAGTCTGTGTGATAAAACTTTAATGGAGCATTTAGTGATTTTACATATTTGTGGCTCAATTTATTATTTTTTCTGACTTTAGCTAGAATTATTTTGTCTACTGGATCTGTCAACTTTTAGGAAAACTATGTATGATCATTTCTGTATTTTGCTTTTAATAGTTTTGATATTGTTAATATTATGCAACTTATAGCAATAATGTAATGTTTAGGTATGTACATTTATTTGAAGAAAAAAATTGACAATTAAAACCACCTAAATAATAAGACACCATGTAAGAAAAGTGAAATGTCAGTAAAAGGGCAAAATTCTAATGTACAAGATTTGTATGCAAAAACAACAAAAATAACTACGTTTATTTAGTTTTGTAATCAATATTCTGGTTCCTTTATCACTTAAGTTCATTGGTTTTTAAAGGTATAAATATGTAGGCTATTACTATTTATTTTAGCTAACAAAAGTACTTCCTTTCCTCTTTTTCTTAATAATGGCCAAATTTGAATAATTGTGTGATAAAAGTTTTCTTTATCATACTGAAAGGGCATGTCAAAACTAAATTAGTGTCGTAATGATACTGGGGGGGGGGGGGGGAAGTGGAGGTTGTTTCATGATGATAAGGTTTGGGGAACATTATTTGACTGAATGCTGTTAGGTAAGGATTTTGATACAATTGAAGGTGATGAGAGAATTTAGCTCAAATTTACTAAGACTAGTGGGCCAATTTTTCTGAAGTGGGCCAGTTATTGAATAATTCCATGCACAATGCTATTTTAATGAAATACTCAAGTTATCACATAAGTGTTATCTTAGGATCTCACAGTGTATTGCAATCTGATTAACTTCTGATGTGGTAGTAGTTATAGCAGTCAGCTTAGCTTACCAGTTTTCTGAGTTTTTTCAGTTATAGTTACATATGGCACATAACTATAACGAACAGTGCATTAACCAAGAATTAAAAACAACAACAACCAACTCCGCTAAGTTGTAAGACCTAACTGCAAATGTCTCTCCTCTGCTGTCTCCCTAATTGCCATTTTTTTTTCCTGGCATTATTCCAAAAGTTCCCCTAATTTCTTGTGCCAGCACTAGTGCTAACGTTTTTGTGTAGCCTCCGGGGTTGGACACGGATTGACCTTTTTGAACTTTGCTATATATATATATATGTATAGTACTTATTACATGAGTCAGAGTGTGATATGGTAGCATATCTATTGCTGGGATGGCCTCGGCCTCATGGCTTCACTTGTTCAACCGCTCTTGTGGGCTTGAAAAGAAGCTGTTAATTAAATTTTGGAGGAATAAAAGTCCTGTGGAACCTTTTCTAAAACTAATTAGTATACACTTACTATTACTAAGAATATAAGTTCAAAACTGAGTTGACGCTTCATAATAGCACCTTTTTATTACAGCTATTTAGCTTCCTTAAAATTCACTTCCACTTGTGGGTGGGGCTTCATGCTGATGCAGATACGGTCTTCTGTCTGGGGTTTTTTAGGCTTGAGCTATCGATTGTGGCAGTACAAAAAGTGATCCAGGCAATGGCAGTGCATAGAGTAATTCCAGCAGCTATTGGATACGGTCTTCTGTCTGGGGTTTTTTAGGCTTGAGCTATCGATTGTGGTAGTACAAAAAGTGATCCAGACAATAGCAGTGCATAGAGTAATTCCAGCAGCTATTGTTGTCAGAAACCTTGAGTTTGGAGTATGATTCATTTTTAAAATTCAGGATGAACCTTTGATCGTGAAGTTCATTAGTATATAAACCAGTTGAGACAAAAGCAGCATATTTGCAGGAGAGAGTGATTCTTATAAAGGGGCTACACCTAGGCTTTTGGAATGTCACCACAAAATCATTTCTGACTAGACTGTAGCTGCTAGTAATACACTAGCCTCACGAAATTACTTGAGAGTTTGATACTGATAAAGGTAGTTCTCTTCCTCTCCTGTGACTTTCTTTCGGTGTAGCTTCATAATTGAATGTGGTAATCTTAACAACAATAAAATGTAAACATAACGAGAACACTAAGTGCAAACCCTCGGCGTTATTTAGCTTGTTTAAAAAATGCAATAAATTGAATTATATATTGAGTAAAACAAGCTAAAAAAATTCCTTTACTAAAACTAATTAGTATGTTTGGTAAGACTACTTTACTTACCATTGTAGCAAGGAGAGTTTGTCTTGAAGCTTCAGGACCCAGTCCTCAACATCCACACTCTCATATACCTTATCCACCCACCCCGAATACAAGATGTTAAGGGGGCCTAGCACGTCCCTCCCATAGACAAGCTGGTGAGGGGAAAACCCGACATCTCTGTTTGGCACTTGTCTGATTGCAAACAATGCCAACGGTAAAAACTCTGACCAATCCACTCCACTATCATTTGCCTTTACCAACATGGGTTTCAGGGTCCCATGGAGGCGCTCTACTACCCCGTTACTTTGGGGACGGTAAGGGGATGTCACAACTCTATCTATCCCCAGCAGTTCACACACTTTTTCCATGACTCTGCCGAGGAAAGCGCTACCCCTGTCTGATGAAACACGCAAGGGGATCCCAGTTCTCGAGATCACGTAGACAAAACACTCGGCTACTGCATTGGCCGAGCATGAACGCATCGGACATGCCTCGGGCCATCTACTTGCCAGACTAATATACGTGAACAAATACTTCACTCCCCGTCGAGCCTGTGGCAAAGGGCCAACAATATCAATGGCCACCAACTCAAAGGGGACGGACACAATAGGGCGCTCCACCATTTTAGCTGATTTATTGCCCGCTAAATTGATTCGTAAGTACACATCACAACTCTTTACAAAATTAATCACATCACTGTGCAGCCCCGGCCATGTGAACTTGCTATTAATCAGCTTTCTCATCCCACGAACGCCAGTATGGGAACACTTATCATGTGCTAATTCAAGCACCTTGCACCTGCGGGCCTTGGGAACAACAAGTCTGTTCACCTTCCCACCAAAGTCATCTAACACTGAGTGGAACAATAAATCATTTTCCCAACTGTATCCATTGAGATTCTTGGAGGCAAGTTCTCTACAATTCTCTAGGGTCACATCATTACTGATTTGTTCCGTGAGTAAGCTCACGTCAGGCAGATCTGTCAACTGAGGGCTACCCAGCATTACTGTTCCCTCACTCTCGACATTAACATTGTCATCACACTCATGCATTACAGGCATATCCACATTCACCACTTCATTAATAACAGGTGGTTCGTCCAGCTCCTGGAAGGGGGCTGGATCAGCCACTTCTAAACTTCTAGCATTCTCAGTTTCTTCCGCCAGGCTGGTCATCCACCCACCAGCTCTGGTCACAACATGAACATGGGACTCCTCGGAATTGCTAGGGACAGTCTGAGGGGCATCCACCACCCCATCAGTGCACCTAGCAACTTCCGCATCCCCGCTAGAGGATGACTGGGCGTCCGGGGTGTCACCGGAGTGCCCCACCCCACCCTCGATTTTAGACGGGAGTGGGGTGGCACCCAAAAGGAGTCGCTTAGCCATTGTGCCATCCATCGGTACTGAAAACAACACCTTGTTGTTCAGCATACCTTGCTGAGCAACAGCCACACTCATCTCAAACACTCGACCTTCGACATCAAACTCCACCACCGCCGTACACAGAGTGACTGGCACTCCCGTCGCCCCCCTGACCTCTATCGTATCAGGGAGGATCTGGTTCTCATATACCAGGCACCCAGGGACGATGGTAACCTCTGCCCCAGTATCGGGCACTATATCGCAACTAAACCCATTAACACATCCAGTCACAACTGGGGTGCCATCCTGCACAGCTACCCAGCTGGCATTGAGGGGCTTATTTCCAGTTTTTAACCCAAGCTGTCTCTTGCCCACCTCCGCCTGCCTGCCCTGTTGTCTTGTGGGGGCCCTCTCACCCTTGTTTGGGCAGTCTGGGGACTTATGGCCTGGTTGTTGGCAGGAATAACACACGATAGACCTGCTATCCTCCCTAAAGGAACGGCACTCAAATGACTTGTGCCCCAGCCTCTGGCATTTAAAACACCTCACAACATCACTACTACTTGTACCACGCCCACCACCTCTGCTAACTCCAGATCTGTCCGAATCTGAAGAGTGTAGCAAGAGGGCGAGTTTATTCAACTCGCGAAAGGTATTAATCTCCCGGCTGTCCATGATCGCTTTTTGATGGGAGGTCAAGCTACTTCTGTAGATAGCACACGCAAAAAACAAAAGGATATCCTTACGTTCAACTATAGACATGCTGACGGAGTCCATTAAGCCTTTTAAGTGAACATATTTTTCCAGGGGATTCATTGAGCGCACATCACTAGCAAACTCAGTCATTAATTTACTACCCAGGCTATTCTTGCCTGAACCCAACGACTCGATAAGGGTTTGCTTCAACTCCTCATAGGAACACTCGTCTCTGTCAATGGAGGCCACTATCTGAGACGCTGACTTGGACGCTAATTTCTGATAGAGGATCGACTTGAACTCGCATCTCGGTACTCCAATATCGATTAAATCTGCCTCAAGCTTGCTAATGTATTTCGCGATGTCATGCCCCTCTTTATGATGAGCAAGACCTTGGACTTTCCGTGTCTGGTCTGACAGAGAGGGGGCGAGGGGTGGTACAGCTGCCCTCCCAAGGGCTAAAGATCTTATGATACGCATCAAATCCCTATTAGAAAAGACATCATCCTCACGGTCTCCTAACACACCAGCGTCATCACCCGAACCCATATCTCCCACACGTCCCTCAACTCTTCCTTCCTCCCCTGCATCCTCCAAATCACCCAAACGTAAATCTGCTCCTTCCACACCATCCATATCTTCTCTCACGGTCAAAACACTACCACTAAATTTATCAGAAATACCACCAAACAACCTATGTGTACCACTTCTCTCACTCCCGTCAAACACAGAATTCTCAGGGCTTATACTACCTGAATTCTCAAACAGATCAGCACAAGATTGACTACCACTTGCAACGCTATGTCCACATACAGGACTCGACTTCACCACACAACTACTCAAATCAGAACCGCTCACCAGTTCAGCTGCTAAACCAGAATCAGACGAAGAAACTCCAGTCGACGTCGGAATTCCCACCTTACAATTCTTGTACTTCTTCTTGCACGCTCTTGCCGGCTGTTCTCTCTGACTCATCCGCCAATGTGAGGACCTCAGAGACACCTACAGCCACACCGAACAACCAAAAAACAAAAGAAAGCACACAAAAAGGTAATAACACTAAGAAATAGCCTGAAACACCAAATGGACAAACACCACGTGTAGTGGGCACACAAAAGAAAACCCACAGAAACAGACAGATACAGTTTGAAGCCGTGGGATTTGACAACGCGGAGGTTCGTAGACTTACAGGCTGCGTCTTAAAACAGACCAGAAGACAGAGCCGCTGCCACCAACTGTGGGGGAACGGGTCGTTGGCCGACGTGGCGATGAGGCTTCCTTGGTCCGACTGTCCCGCTCGAGGGTCGCTGCCACCAGAATCCAGGTAATGGCTCTTGCTCGTCTAGAGTAATCCGGCTCCTTTATAACGCTAGGGTGGCCGGAGCTCGTCTCGCAATCGCGCCTCAAGTAATAGCGGTTTAAAACTATTCTTGAAACTATTCTAGACTAATTTGACACGTGCGTGACTTGCCTATTTATTGGTCAAGGCTACGCACGTGCCGACACAAAAGATACAAACATCCGGTCACAAACATTGCATGACGTCCACTACCTACGCTAACTATAATGATACAAAAATTACTCAATATAAATGCATACACAATAATAACATCCACTGTTCGTTCTACCAGTTCATTTCTCTTCACAATTATGGTGCTCATTTTAATCATAGTATTATGGATATCTTATGTCTGAATATTTTGGCCACCATCGCTCCATGTATGAATGTGTAGACAAAGGCATGGAGTCACTGCCAGGAAGTTCTAGTAATACTAACAGAGCTCTATTCTATCATGTTGAGGCTGTGTGCAATGTCGGCATTTTTTGTCCTCCTTATGATAATGTCAAAGAAATAAACTGTGTGGTGTGTAGCAAATAGATTTAGCTGGTGTTGATTTTTGACTTCTTTTAAATTGAACTGAAGTTCAAAGACCATGCAGGTGCTCAGCTTTAAGAAGTCCGTAATATAAGTTCCATAAATTCTCGGCCTTTGATGGCCTTCTAGTGGAAACACAACTAAAAAGAACAAACTGATACAATGTTTTATATAGTGAACAGAGTGTGAGATGCTGAAAACAAGAAAAAACATAAAGGAGACAATCAAGACATTTCAGGGTCAAGGCTGCAGAGGGAGCAGCCTATACAGAAGAAAGTGTTACTAGTTCTGAGCTAAACAACCTGTGAGAGAGTACATGGGATTTGACAATGTATGTTTGTGTGTGTGACTCATGACATATGACTCCAGAGAAAAGGACTTTAGGTGGCTTAAAATTAGAAATAAATTAAAGTGGTCAATTAAACTTAATGAATTATAATATTAAAGAGGAGAATGAATGGCCTTCCTGCGGGTGCCTCTTCGGCCTTCGATTGTCTCCTTTTTGTTTTTTCTTGTTTTCAGCATATCACACTCTGTTCACTATATAAAACATTGTATCAGTTTGTTCTTTTTAGTTGTGTTTCCACTAGAAGGCCATCAAAGGCCGAGAATTTATGGAACTTATATTACGGACTTCTTAAAGCTGAGCACCTGCATGGTCTTTGAACTTCAGTTCAATTTAAAAGATTCATTTTCTGACTACTAATTTCATTGTGGTTGTCTTCACCTTTGGTCATTGATCTATTCTTTTTTTTTAATTTAGCATGCTATTGTATTGTATAAATCTATAATAGTTTCTTTTTACTTGCCACTGTGTTTGGTCACTGTAGAGCTTCTTTGAAGTATTCATGTAGTGTAACCTATTAAGTATAAACTGGATATTTAAGTAGGAACCTTTCTGTTACATAAGGCGTGTAGCTATAACAAACAGTGCATTAGCCAAGATAAGTTACCACTGCCACTAATAGAATATAAAAATAACCAACTCTGCTAAATTTATAAGACCTAACTGCAAACGTCTCTCCTTTTTGCCGTTTTTTTTTCCCTGGCATTATTCCAAAATGTTCCCTAATTTCTTGTGCCCGCGTTAATGCTATTGTTTTAATGTAGCCTCAGGGAGTGGACACGGATTGACCTTTTAGAACTTTGCTATATATATATATATGTGTGTGTAGTACTTGTACATGAGTCAGAGTGTGATATGGAAAAATCTTTCACAAGCAGGCTAACTTATTTTAACGAGCCAGAGGCGAGTGAAAATAATAAATAAAAGGTCAAAGAGAACTTACAGGACCACGTGATAAAGAAGGCCGCGTGGACCTAAGTGTGGATGGGCCACTTACACTAGAGGGGGAAACAGTACTTGTGCTGACATTGCAGGGACAGAGCAAGTATACTCTGGAATAACTGCTGGTTCATTGAACAAACACAAAGTAAATGGAGCTAATTACCTGTGTCTTGTGAAAGACCCACACTGTAAAAATGGAAGTATGCATAGCACACTAAACACTTAGCACACCTTAGGTGTGCATAACATAAAGTGTGTCTAGCACACTTATTTATGATACCGAGTGTGTTAAACATTCCTTTATTTTGGTGTGTTTAATACCAGTGGATTCACAGAGATGTGTTGTTTCTAATTCCAATTGTTAAATCCCTTTTGTTAAACAAAGTTGTTGTTATTTTCATATGGTTATTTTGTACTGTTCTAGTCACCTTTGAAAAAAGAAAGAAATATTTATTGTAATAGTACGGCGTGTAAGTTGCCCATTCAAAAATGTATGGGAAAAATCGTTGTTCAATTGAAATCGCACGGGGAAAGAGAAATAGCGCGTAACTAATTGAAATACCTCAGTAACTAAGTGGAAACTAAGTGAAATACCTCAGTAGCTAAGTGAAATAGTACGGGTAAGTGCGCACGCGTGCAGTGTTAACCTTGGAAACATACAGTTCCAGAAGTTTTTAGTTGGAGACAATGTCCTTCTTTACCACAGAACCTCTACCCATATTAGACGGAATGTTTTTCAACGGATCAGGAGGAGCCGCACGTTGAAAACGAAGTTCCAGCGGAAGCTAATCCTGAAATAAGGAGATAGTGAGTGAATGATATAATATAGCTACAATTGCAAATGACTTTTTTAAAAAGCTGGCCTACTATTAGCGAGTGATAGCACGGGTAACCTGTGCTATTAGGGATCAATAGCACTCGTAAAGCAATTGAAATAGCGCTAGGCTTCGCCTCGTACTATTTCAATCACGTTGCTCGTGCTAGTAATCCAGAATAGCACGGTTACCCGTGCTATTACTCATACAAATAGGTAAAGGGTAATCAAATACACAGAATACAGTGGTGTTGTCCATTTAGTCAAGTCTTGCCTTTTTGTGGAGTAACTGTGCTTTTTACGAGAACCAGACAATAAATAAGCTCGCAAGTTGAATGCGTAGCCGATAGTTGATATGTGTGGACGATAACCAGAGTCCCACCGATATCCTTGGACAGCCTATTCCTCTCCTGTGAGCTAAGTAAGAGCAGAAATGTTACACCAACTTAACATTAAAAGGAAGTAGTTAGTTTAAAATATTTAATAAAAAGGGGCCAACCCTGGTCGTTTATCGAGTGAAGCTTGCCCAACCAGGTTAGATGTGCTGCTAAAACTATCAGCTGGAGGTGTGGGGAGCCTCTAGAGAGTTTACAGTCAAATTTACACCATGAGTTACCAACCCTTGTACAAACTACTGCAATGAAGTTATCTAGCATAGAATAAACCACTTATTACATCCAGCAGATATTTAACTAAATTAAAAAGTTAAATAGTTATGTAAAATATATAATATATATATTAAATGATTGCTTAAAGTGAACACATGCTCATTAGTTAACTGAACATACTGAACATGACAACGCAAGACTTTCCTCCCCTTTTTTGCCAGCATAACTAATTAAGTAAGTTGTTAAAGCATTTAAAGACTTTCCTCCCCTTTTTTGCCAGCAGAACTAATTAAGTAAGTTGTTAAAGCATTTAATAAGATTAACGCAATTAACCTGTTGACCTTCAGTGAGTTTTGGACCTGGGAAAGCAGGTTTGTCTTTGGTGCAGACCGACCCAGGAAGGTAGCACTATTGCTCTTTGTTGTGGTTTAATGAGTGAGTCAATTTAGAACATCTCAGTTTCAAAACTATAGTCATCATGGTAAACTGTTGCTCATAATTGTCCTTACTTTAAAATCCATTGTCCAATAGTCAAGTCTCTAAGAGAAGTGTTATGTGACATACTAACAAGCATTTGATTGTACTCATACTTTCACTTCCTGTGTTGCACTAGGGTTCAAAGTTTAATAAACAATACACTGTTAAAAAATAATTGTGATGGTGGTTGGGGGGGTGAGGGGAGGAGAGAGAGAGAGAGAGGGTTGTCTTTACCTTTTGATAGAGTGTGCTTGATCGGCAGACTAAATTTTAATTTTTTATTGGTAATTTGGTGTATTTACTAAAGCCAATCAGTACAGTACTTGACTTAACATGATGAAGTGATTAAAAATACAGTCAATACCCTTCCTTTACCATTTTTATCAATTACTAGCATGTTAATAATGTAAGCCGCTACACAGGTGAGGATAAGTATAATGACCAAGAAATTTGATTTTTTCCCCCAGGAATACCGTACTCTCAAAATTGTAAAATACTAATGCTATGCTAAAGTACTTATCTTTTTATTTGACATAAACATTCTGGCACCATTAATAGAACACTCTTATATCACTCAAACTAGATCTGAACTTAGCTTTATACATTGATAACTATTGTGACAATTGCCCAAGAATCTAATATATTTTTTTAGCTCCAGCAGCCTCCTGCAAATATTCAATAATAAGGTACAAATATAGTCGGACAATAATACAATACAAAATAAAAATTAAATGAACAATATATGTATAATTATATACAATATCTGTCTATATAATTATATGTACAGTGCACATGCTGACTGTTTAATACATCTTAAAATTTCTTGCACACAGAAGAAAGGCAAGATCAGTTTGCAATTTATGACAATTAAAAAACATCAACATTTCTTTCAAGTGCACATTCCTTCTCTTATGTCACTATTCACCTTTTATTCCCATGATAGCTATGAAAGTGAAAGCAGTGATCATAGAATTAGGTTTGCTGATTCTAGAGAAAAAAATTGAGCAATTGTGATGTTCTTTGAATGTTGCAAAGGTGTTATTGAAACAACCGCTGCCAGGTCCTCCTTCCACATAAAGTCTACCTGATTTTGCCA